>Ga0209023_10003657_pt1 | contig 18149 bp, 17 predicted proteins | sample LakOneMetagenome_FD_187468 | JGI IMG/M metagenome (GOLD analysis project Ga0209023, IMG submission 187468) | Freshwater and sediment microbial communities from Lake Erie, Canada (SPAdes) (version 2) | ecosystem: Environmental > Aquatic > Freshwater > Lentic | place: Lake Erie, Canada... | reverse complement strand
CCACTCACGCTTGCGCGAATTCATCCTCGGCGGCGCGACGCGCACAATCCTCTCCTCGATGACGCTGCCGGTACTGATGGCGCACTGATATCAGCCGGGACCGCCGGCCTCCGGCCGGCTTCGTTCGCCCGAAAAAGCCGGCCGGAGGCCGGCGGTCCCGGCGCTTTTACGACTCGAAAACATCTCCGCCGTAGTCCGCTTCCAGCGGAATGCGCAGCTTCACGCCCTTGTCGTCGCGCTTCAACACTTCGGGTTGCACGGTGACGATCTTGCGCGCGCGCGCCGCTTCGATCGCCGAGGCCGCATCGTTCTGGCGCCCGAGCATTTCGACGTTGAGACGCGTGGCGAAAATGATCGTGTACTTGCCGGTTTTGCTTTCAGCCAGCGCGCGCGCCGGATTGATCCAGATGGAATCGACCGATTCGGACCCATCGTGGACGGCCAGCTGATCTTCCGGCGCCGCCGCGATGAAGAAATGCGTGTCGAAGCGCTTGGGCAGCGGCGTCGGCGTAATCCAGTGGGCGAAGGGCACCAGCTGGTCGAGCGCAAGCACGAGGTCTTCCGCATCGATCAGTTCGCCGAACGTCTTGCCGACGGCATTCTTCGCAATCTCCTCGATGCGGGCGCCGGAGACGAGCGCCGTCGAGCCGCGCGGACGCGCGAGCAGCACGCCGCATTCCTCGAAGGTTTCGCGGACAGCGGCGACGCGGAAGGCGCGCGCCCTGTCGTCGAGGCCGTGATCGCCGCCGCAACGCGCGTGATCGGCCGCGATCGCGAAATCCTCCTTGTCGATGCTGCCGCCGGGGAAGACGAGCGCGCCGGAAGCGAAGTCGATCTGGTGGTGACGCACCACCATGAAGACTTCCATGCCGTCCGCGCTGTCGCGCACGAGAAGCACTGTGGAGGCCGGGCGCGGCGTGGCGATTTCCTTCGACGCCGTCGGTTCCATTGCAAGCATATTTGTCTCCCCGCCCTCTCAGGCAATGTGTTCGATATCGTCGCTGCGCGATGTTTGAATTGGCTGCTACGCGACCTGCGTGATCGTGTTGCGGATGATGCCGATGCCCTGGATTTCCGTTTCCATGACGTCGCCGGGCTTCAGATATTCCGGCGGCTTGCGCGCATTGCCGACGCCCGGCGGCGTGCCGGTGGCGATAACGTCGCCGGGCTCCAGCGTGAGGCCGGCCGAGAGTTCGGCGATGATGCGGGGGATCTTGAAATACATCTGCGTCGTCATCGCATCCTGCTTGATCACGCCGTTGACGCGGCATTGCAGTTTCAGCTTGTCTGGATCGAGACCGTCGGCTGTCACGATGACCGGCCCCATAGGGCCGTGGCCGTCGAGGCTCTTGCCCTTGAACCATTGCCCGCCGTGCTTCTTCGACTGCACGTCGCGCGCGGTCGTGTCGTTCATGATGGAATAGCCGAAGACATAGTCCATCGCCTCGGCTTCCTTGATGTTCTTGCCCCGCTTGCCGATGACGACGGCGAGTTCGCCCTCCCAGTCGATCAGCGTGGAGACGGCGGGATCGAAGGGAATGGGGTCGAACGGCCCATTCATCGAATGCGAGGCCTTGGAGAAGAAGACGGGGTGAGCGGGATAGTCCTGCTTGGCCTTCTGCGCCGTCTCGCTCTCGTTGAAATGTTCGAGATAATTCCAGCCGACCGCGTAGATATTGCGCTGCGGCTTCGGGATGGGCGAATGCAGGCGCAGATCGGCGAGCGCCAGCGTCGCGCCGGGCTTGGCCGCCAGCGCGCGCAGCTGCGCCAGCGCAGGCGCGCCAGCCGAAATCAGCGAGATCATGTCGGCCGGATCGAAGCCGAGAGTCGCGCCGCCTTTCTTCGCATCGACGAGATCGATCACCTTGTCGCCGGCAATCGCCAGACCGACGCGGAGCCCCGGCTGATCCTTGCGCTCGAAACTGAGAAGCCGCAGCCCGTTTTCGCCGGCCGCCTGCGCGGAAGGAACGCCAGCCGCAACGGCAGCGCCAGCCGTTGCGAGCATGAATGCCCGCCTGGAAGTCTTCATGATGTCGTCCTCCCGATTTTTTGTTGTTACTTCGAATCGCTGCAGGCGCTGACGCCCGGAAGATTGATCTTCACGGGATCCCCGCACCGATCGCAGCCGGCGGTCATCAGGCTCAGCGCCATGGCCGCGGCAATGAACACGAACGCACGCACGCGCAACTCCCCCACTCCTGCCCAACTCGCAGGCCGTCATTTTCGGACGCCCGGCGGCGCGGCGCAAGGCCGGGTCAGCCCGCGCAGTCGGCCCCGCCGAAGACGCAGAAGGTCGAGCAATGCCGATGCGTAAGGCTCACCGGGCTGCTGGCTTCAGCAAGCGTCGCCCCGAGTTCGAATTCCGGATCGTAGGGCAGCAGGGTGCAGGCGACGATGGCGGGCGCTGCGGCGCCCTTCCGTTTGATGGCCATGCGTGAGCCCGCGCACATGAGCTCGCCCTCAGGCTTTCCTAGGCGCGCAAGCGTCTGACGAGTGACGCGGGCGGGCGTAGCCTTGGCGTCCATTTCCGGAAAGAGCACGAGCTGGCCGGCGTCGAAAGCATCGAGCGCCAGGCCGTGATCCGCAAACAGGCGCGCATAGCCGGCTCGCACGATCCCCTCCGGCTCGCCCGAAAACAGCCGTCCTGCGACCGTAACCGCGAATTTTTCGCGCGCCAGCCATGCAATGCCCTCAAGCGTCGGCTCGAAGCTGTTCGGGCCGCGCTCCAGCTCATGCAATTCGCGCGTGTAGTGGTCGAGCGAAACGCGCAGCGCGAGGCATGCGCCGTATTTTTCACGCAAGGCGCGCAGCGCCTTGTCGTGCCGGCGCATCGGCTTCATGGCGTTGGTCAGCACCAGCGCCTCGTGGCCACGCGCCAGGACGTCCGCGAGCATGGCCGGCAATTCGCGGTTGAGAAACGGCTCGCCGCCTGTGAAGCCGATCGTGCGCGTGTCCAACTTTTCGCGCGCGATCTCTTCGAGGAGAACGGTCACTTCCGCTGCCGACATGTAGGCCAGCGCATCGTTGCGCGGCGTCGATTCCATGAAACAGGCCGTGCAAGAGAGATTGCAGAGCGAGCCCGTGTTGATCCACAGCGTTTCGAGCGCCGCGAGTTCGATGCGCGCCGGATGTCCCTCCTCCACCGGCGGCGGCTCCTGGGCTGCGAAAGGCCAGTGGCAATCGAGATCGCGGGAGAAGTAAAGGCGCGCAGGCGCAAGCTTGCGGCCTTGGGCGGCGGCTTCCGGCGCAACCAGCGAATCGCAATTGGGCCAGAGGCCATCGACGAGGGTTCGCGCGTATTCGGGCGGCAGACCGGCCTGCGTCATGGCTCGCGCGGCGCCCGCGTGATCGTAGGAAAGCGCGCGATGCTCGATCGTCAGCGTCCCCGGCTCGGCGCCGGCGCTCACGACGCTGAACCAGACGCGCGCGTCGCCCTCGTTGGCGGGCATGCCGAGCGCGCCGGGATTGTGCCAGAGACGCCCGTCGATCGATTGCGAGAACGGCAGGCCGCTGTGGCCGGCAAAGATCGCATCCACGTTGAGCAGTTCGAAATCATAGCGCTTCACGCGCGCTGGCGTGGAGGCGAAGACGAAACGGTTCTGCTGGGTCGCCGCGCCGTGCACGACGGCAATGCGCAGACCATTCATCACTATGTCGAGACGCTCCGGCCCAGCGCCCAGGAAAGCGCGGCGCTCATCGTCCAGTTCGCGCATGGCGTGGGAAAACCAGTCGACCGAGAGCCGGTCGCATTCGCCGCCGGGCGCAAAGCCGCAGCCGCAATCGACGGCGCCCGACGCGATCTGGTCTTCGCAATTGCCGCGGATGAAACGGATGCCGGTCTCACGAAACCGGTCGACGACGCCGCGCGCATCGGCGCAATAGGCAACGAGATCGCCGGTCGAGATCATGTTTTGCGGTCCGACGCCGAGACTGCGCGCCTCGGCGAGCAGCGCATCGAGCGCATGCAGGTTCGAGTAGGGGCCGCCAAAGACGATGATGGGACCGGTGAGGACGAGGGGCTCGATGGAGCGGATGTTCATGCCCCTGTTTTCCGCGATGCGGCGCCGCACGCCAAGACCTGCGGGCCCGACTCACGGCCATGTGATCGGAAATGAAGCGACGTCCGGCGTTGCGAAACGTCGCAAAGGCGCCATGATCGCTGCAGTTGCGTTCGTTGATGCGATTCGGACTTGGCGCGGGGATGGATATGCGTCTGGACGACACGAACGACATGAGGCGCGAAATTCTCGACTGGAGCGACCCTGTCGTGGGGGATTGCCTGTTCGAGGCCTACGACTCCTGTTTTGGCGGCAACGATCAGTGGAGCCGACCGATGTCGCGCCAACATGCGCGCGTCTGGCGGCTGATCATCGGCGGCGACAAGAAGCGGGCCGCCGAGGCGCGGCGCGACCTGCTGCGGCTGGCGCGGACTTGCCGGATGAGCGCGGAAGCGCTCGACGCCATCGACCGGCTGGTGCTGGACGAACTGGTGGACGTGATGGCCGCTCGTTTCCGCAGTTCCTCCATCAATACGCGGCTCTATGGGCGCCTGCTGATCGAAGCCTCGGCCACGCTTGTCGAAACGCGGCACGCCTGCGCGGCCTGATTGGCCGCCCGGCGATTGCTCTTCGCGTTCGAGGCTATAGTTTAGTCGCGAACGATAGAGAGAGACGCCCCTTGTACATTCCCCGGATATGGACGGCATGAGCGCGCCGTACGATGTTTTCGTCATCGGCGGCGGCGTCAACGGCTGCGGAATCGCGCGCGACGCGGTCGGGCGTGGCTATTCGGTCATGCTGGCCGAGATGGACGATCTGGCCGCGGGCACATCGTCCAAGGCCACCAAGCTGATCCATGGCGGCCTGCGCTATCTCGAATATTACGAATTCCGGCTGGTGCGCGAAGCGTTGAACGAGCGCGAAATCGTGTGGCGCAACGCGCCGCATATCGTGCATCCCCTCCGATTCGTGCTGCCCTACGCCAAGGGTCTGCGCCCGGCCTGGATGCTGCGCACGGGCCTGTTCATTTACGATCACCTGGGCGGGCGCGAGAAACTGCCGCCGACGCAGACCGTCGATCTTGCCAACGGCATTGCCGGCCAGCCGCTGAAGCCGCTCTTCTCGAAGGGCTTCGAATATTCCGACTGCTGGGTGGATGACGCCCGGCTGGTGGTTCTCAACGCGCGCGACGCCGCCGATCGCGGCGCGACCGTGCGGACACGCTGCAAGGTCGTTTCCGCGCAGAGCGTGGATGGCCTCTGGCGCGTACGGTTGCGCGATGTGCGGACCGGCGCAGAAAACAACGTCGAGGCGCGCCTTCTGGTGAATGCGGCGGGCCCATGGGTGGACCGCGTTCTGCAGGGGCCGCTCGAGCACAAGGCGCCGCATCACGTCCGGCTCGTGCAGGGCAGCCACATCGTCGTGCCACGGCTCTACGAGCACGACCGCTGCTACATCTTCCAGAATGCGGATGGGCGCATCGTCTTCGCCATTCCCTACGAAGACGATTTCACGCTGATCGGCACGACCGACCGCGACTATACGGGCGATCCTGGCAAGGCCGAGATTTCGGCGGAAGAGACCGCCTATCTCTGCGCTGCGGCCAACGACTACTTCCGCCACGAGATCACGCCCACCGATGTCGTCTGGGCCTATTCCGGCGTACGTCCGCTCTACGACGATCACGCCAGCGCCGCGCAGGAGGCGACGCGCGACTACGTCATCCACGACGAGGCGATCGAGGGCGCGGCGCTGCTCTCGATCTTCGGCGGCAAGATCACGACTTACCGCCGTCTCGCCGAAGCCATCCTCGACAAGATCGGCGAACGCATCGGCGCGCGCGGCGCGCCTTGGACGGCCAATGCGCCGCTGCCCGGCGGCGAGTTCGAGGGTGGCGATCTCACAGCCTTCACGCGCGACCTGATGAGCCGCAAGCCCTTCCTGCCCGAACATCTCGCGCACCGGCTTGCGCGCTCCTACGGCACGCGCGCTCTCGACCTGTTGGGCGAAGCGCGCGCGCTCGACGATCTCGGCCGCGACTTCGGCGCCGGGCTGACGGCGGCGGAAATCGACTATCTCGCGACACGCGAATGGGCCGAGACGGCCGACGACATATTGTGGCGGCGGACCAAGCTCGGCCTGCATGGCGCAGCCGAGGCCACGCCGCAGATCGAAGCCTATCTCGCCACACGAAGCGAGCATGCTGCGAGGAACGCATGACCAGATATGTCGGCTCCATCGACCAGGGCACGACGAGTTCGCGCTTCATCATCTTCGACCGGCACGGCGATATCGTCGCCGTCGACCAGAAGGAACATGCGCAGATCTATCCGAAGCCCGGCTGGGTCGAGCATGATCCGGCCGAGATCTGGCGCAATACGCAAGAGGTGATCGCGGGCGCGCTCGCCAAGGCGAAGCTCAACGCGCACGATCTCGTCTCGGTCGGCATCACCAATCAGCGCGAGACAAGCGTGCTATGGGACAGGCGGACGGGCGCTCCCGTGCACAATGCGCTGGTGTGGATGGATACGCGCACGGATGCGCTGGTGACGGCCTTCGAGCGCGAGGGCGGCAAGGACCGCTTGCGCGCGAAAACGGGCCTGCCGCTGGCGACCTATTTCTCCGGCCTGAAACTGCGCTGGCTGCTCGACAATGTGTCGGGCGCGCGTGAGAAAGCCGCGCGTGGAGAATTGCTGTTCGGCAATATCGATACATGGCTGGCGTGGAATCTGACGGGCGGGCCGGACGGCGGGTTGCACATCACCGACGTCACCAATGCCTCGCGCACGCAATTGATGAATCTCGAAACGTTGGCGTGGGACGAAGACATTCTCGCGCTGTTCGACATTCCCCGCGCCTGCCTGCCGACAATCCGCTCATCGAGCGAAGTCTACGGCGAATGCCGCGGCGCGCTTGCCGGCGTGCCGCTCGCGGGTATTCTCGGCGACCAGCAGGCCGCGCTGTTCGGGCAGGCCTGTCTCGCACCGGGACAGGCCAAGAATACCTACGGCACCGGTTGTTTCATGCTGATGAACACCGGCGAGAAGCCGTTTCACTCGACCTGCGGCCTTCTCACCACGCTCGGCTACAAGCTGGGCGACAAACCAGCCGTCTATGCGCTGGAAGGTTCGATCGCGATTGCCGGCGCGCTGGTGCAATGGCTGCGCGACAATCTCGGCATCGTTAACAGCGCGCCCGAGATCGAGCCGCTGGCCGCCAGCGTCGCCGACAATGGCGACGTCTATATCGTGCCCGCTTTCTCCGGCCTCTATGCGCCGCACTGGAAGGAATCGGCGCGCGGCATCATCGCGGGCCTGACGCGCTACGCCAACAAAGGGCACATCGCCCGCGCAGCGCTCGAAGCGACGGCCTACCAGACGCGCGAGGTTCTGGACGCGATGGTGGCGGATTCCGGCGTCGCCATTCGGGAGCTTCGCGTCGATGGCGGCATGGTCGTCAACGAGCTGCTGATGCAGTTCCAGGCCGACATGCTGGCCGCGCCTGTCGTGCGTCCCAAGGTCATCGAGACGACGGCGCTGGGCGCCGCCTATGCCGCCGGTCTTGCGACGGGCTATTGGACTTCGACGGACGACATCGTCACGAACTGGCGCGCCGACAGGACCTGGCGTCCCGTGATGGACGCCGCCCACCGCGAAAAGCTCTTCTCATCCTGGAACAAGGCTGTCGCCCGGTCGCTCGACTGGATCGAGTGATTAACCAAGACGAGACCGTGGCTCTCTCCTTGCTCGCTTGTCTCCAACGACGCCAGCCGTCGTTCAGACTGCGCCGTTTCGGATCGCGACCGGCGTGAAACGAGACAGGAGTTTTGTATGCGTTCCATTTCGATCCTGAGTCTCGCGGCGGCTACGGCGTGCGCCGCGCTCGTCGCGTCTTCGGCGGCTGAGGCCGGCGCCCGCGGCTACCGCGCCGCTCCCGCCTTCCATGGCCACCACGCTCACGCCCGTCCGGCTTTCGCCGCGCATCGCGGCTATGCGGCCCGCCCGGCCTACGCGCATCGCGCCTGGGGCGGCGGTTATCGCCATGCCCATCGCGGCTGGCGCCGTGGCGCGGGCTATGCGGCCGGCGCGGCGATTGCGGCTTCCGCCGGATATGCGGCGGCCGGCAGCTACGGCGGCGGTTATGGCGGCGGCTACAGCTACGGCGGCGACGAGGGTTATGCCTCGGCCGACTACGGCTACGCCCAGCCGAGCTACGGCTATGCGCAGCCGGCCCAGACCTGGTCGCGCAGCTATCTCGTGCCGCGCACGGTCATGCAGCCCGTCACGCGCACGCATGTCGTGCCGGTGACGAGCTACCGCACCGTCCAGAGCACGGCCTATGTCCCGACCACGGTCTACAATCGCGTGACCAAGACCTGCTCCTGCACGATCAACGGCGTGACGCAGGAAGTGCCCTGCGAAGGCGGCTATGCGTCGGGCGGTGGCATCGGCCTCGGGGTCAATGTTGGCTTCGGCGGCGGCTACAGCCGCGGCCCGATCTACAACCGCCCGGGCCTGTTCACTTCGGGCTGGTGATTTATCGCGCGCCTTGCGCGCGCTGCGTCAACTGACGACACTGCCGGACGAGACCTCTCGCCCGGCAGTTTTTTCATGATCGACCTGCACTACTGGCCAACGCCCAATGGCCACAAGATCACGATGTTTCTGGAAGAAGCCGGGCTCGCCTATGCGATCAAGCCGGTGAACATCGTCGCGGGCGACCAGTTCAAGCCAGACTTTCTGAAACTCTCGCCCAACAATCGCATGCCCGCGATCGTCGACCGCATGCCGTCCGACGGCGGCGCGCCGGTGTCGGTGTTCGAATCCGGCGCGATCCTCGTCTATCTCGCGGAGAAGACGGGGCGCTTCCTGTCGACCGACATGCGCAAGCGCTCGCAGGCGCTGGAATGGCTGTTCTGGCAGGTCGGCGGCCTCGGCCCGATGGCCGGGCAGAACCATCATTTCGCGCTCTATGCGCCCGAGCCCGTTCCCTATGCGATCAATCGCTATGTGAAGGAGACGAACCGCCTCTACGGCGTGCTCGACAAGCAGCTCGCGACGCATGAATTTCTGGCCGGCGATTATTCGATCGCCGACATGGCGTCCTATCCCTGGATCGTGCCGTACAAGCGGCAGAGCCAGAGCCTCGACGATTTCCCGAATCTCAAGCGATGGTTCGAAGCGATCAAGGCGCGGCCTGGCACGCAACGCGCCTACACGGCCGGCGAAAGCATTCAGATGCGCCGGCCCGAGGAACTGACGGCGGAAGAAAAGGGCCTGCTGTTCGGGCAGGATTCTTCCGTCGTCAAAGGCTGAGGCGCAACCTCAGCCCTGGGCGCCCGCCGGGCCACGACGGCGCCAGCGATTCTTGGCGCCTTGCGGCTTCGCGCCGGGCCCCTTGGCATTGGGCCCCTTGGCGCCAGCCGGCTTGGCGGCGCCGCCGTCCGTGCGCGGACCGGCCGGGCGATGGGCCGAGCGGCTCTCGCCATGCGGACGTTGCTGCGGCTTGCCGTGACCTGCGAACTGCGGCTTGGCTTGCTGGTGGCTCTGCTGCCGACGCGGGCGCGGCACGGGCGTCGTCATTTCCGCATCGAGACGGCGCGCGGGATCTCGGCGATCTTCGGTCGGGATCTGCTGGCGCGTAACCTTTTCGATCGCGCGCAGGAGATGACGCTCCTCATTGTCGCACAGCGAGATCGCGATGCCGGTCGCGCCGGCGCGCGCCGTGCGGCCGATGCGATGCACGTAAGTTTCAGGGACTTCCGGCAGTTCGAAATTGACGACATGAGTCACGCCATCGACGTCGATGCCGCGCGCGGCAATGTCGGTGGCGACGAGCACGCGCGTGCGGCCCGCCTTGAAGTCGCCGAGCGTGCGCTGCCGATGACCCTGGCTCTTGTTGCCGTGAATGGCGCCGGAGACGATGCCGACTTCGCCAAGAATCTTCGCGACGCGATCGGCGCCGCGCTTGGTGCGCGTGAAGACCAGCGCACGCTCAACGTTCTTCGCCGAGAGGATTTCGACAAGCAGATCGCGCTTGCTCTTCGAATCGACGAAATAGGCCTGCTGCTCGACGCGCTCGGCGGTCGTGGCGACAGGCGTCACTTCCACGCGCGTCGGATTGCGCAGCATCTCGTCGGCGAGAACCGCGATTTCGCGCGGCATGGTCGCGGAGAAGAACAGCGTCTGGCGCGTCTTCGGCAGTTTGGAGACGATGCGGCGGATCGGCACGATGAAGCCGAGATCGAGCATGTGATCGGCTTCGTCGAGCACGACGACTTCCGTCACGTCGAGGCGCACGCGGCGCTGTTCCATATGGTCCATCAGACGGCCTGGCGTCGCGACGAGAACGTCGAGACCGCCGGCCAGCGCCTGAATCTGCGGGCCCATGCCGACGCCGCCGACGATGACGGCGGTGCGCAGGCGCGCATGGCGGCCATAGGCGCGGAAGCTGTCGTTGATCTGCACGGCGAGTTCGCGCGTTGGCGCAAGAATCAGCGCGCGAACCGTGCCCGGCGCAGCGCGGCGCGGATGGCTAAGCAGACGCTGGATGATCGGAACGGCGAAGGCGCAGGTCTTGCCGGTGCCCGTCTGGGCGATGCCGAGAAGGTCCTTGCCTTCGAGCAGCGGGGGAATGGCGCGGGTCTGGATGGGAGTCGCATTGGTGTAGCCTTCGTCGCGAAGTGCGCGAAGGATGGTCTCGGCGACGCCGAGGCCTGCAAAATCGGTCATGTGTGCTTTCGATCGCGGCTTCGTCTCAGCGCGGATGAACGCAACGAGAGCCCAATGTTGCCCGGCCCCGCGTAAATGGACCGAGAGAAGTCATCCGAAGCGCTCGACGGTGCGCCGCCTTCTGAGGCGGCCTACGCGACCGGAGCGCTGTTGCTGCGATGCAGCACGCGTGATGTAGGCGATTGCCCGGCGCGCGTCAATGTCACGCAGGGGCCTATTTGCCTGCTTCCGCCGTCAGCCGGCCGGATAGCGCATTCTTGGCGGCGGTCGACCAGCATTGCCGTTCGATCAGTGCCGCCACAGCGGCAGGTCCATCGTAACCCACGCTCGCCAGCGCACTCATCGCCGCGCGGCGGCCTGCTTCATTGTGCAGGCGCGATTGCATCGCAAGGTCGACGACAAGAAGCAGCGGATGATTGCTGTCGAGCGCGGCGGCGTGCAGGCCTTCGGTATCCGCATCGGCATTGCGCCTGATGGCGTCGACGACATCGGCGAATTCGTACCAGTTGGAAATGTAGCCCGACAGGGCGCGCGCGCGCGCCACAAGTTCGATGCCCTGCTCCCAGTCGCCGAGCCCGAGCGCCATCTTGGCGCCGACGTCGAGCAACGTGGCTGGATTGTTGGGATAGTCGCGCACGGCGGCAAGGCCGACACGCTTGAAGATTTCCGTGTCGCCCTGGCAGAGCGCGCTGGTGTAACGCGCGGTGCGGGGCAGCGCGCCCTTGTCGTTTCGCTTGTAGGCTTCCGCGGCGAGCCCGGCGGCCTCGGTGAGTATTTCCGCGCGCGGGCGCGGATCGAAATCAAGACGCGCGGCGTCGAGCAGCAGGATCGCACGCATCGCCTGCACATTGGCGTCGGAGGTCGAGGCCAGGCTGTCGGCGCATTGTTTGGCAGGTTCGAAATCGTCGCGCCGATAGCTCGTCCAGAACTGGATCGCGCGCAGATGACAGCGATAGGCCTCGTCGCCGTTGAAGGCGTCCTGATCGATCCGCGTCATTTCCATGTTGGCGACCACGCCGAAGGGCTGGCCGACGTCGGCTGCGACCCGCGCGGCGATGTCGCGCTCCATGGCGAGCATTTCCGACGCCTTGAGGCTCGTCTCGTAGCGCTTGCTCCAGCGCAGCGCGCCCGTCTCCGCATCGACAAGCAGCGGCGTGACGACGATCTGGTCGCCGGCGATCTGCACGCTGGCTTTCAGGAGATAATCGATCTTCGAGCGCTTGCTCTTGCCGAGGGCGGCGAGGTCGACCTGCCGGGTCAGCGGGAAGACGGTCAGCCAATCGAATTCCGAGAGGACCGAAACAACCTCGGCCCGCAGGCCGACGCCGATGTAGGCCTGCCCATCGCGATCGGCGGCGAGCGTGAAGGGCGCGACAGCAAGGCGCGGCCCGGAGCGCAGGAAAGGTTGCGCATAGTAGCGCCAGCCCCAGAAACCGGCGACCAGGCAGAAGCCGACGATTGCGGCGACGCCGAGCCAGGGAATACGGCGCCCGGGCGGCGGCGCTGCGCCGATCGCCTCCTGCGGGGGCAGCTCCGAGGCTTCCGCCGCGCCGGCAAATTCGAATCGCGGACGATAGCCGCCCTTGTCGATGAAAATGCGCACGGGATCGGTCGCGCCAGTTGTCGCGAAATAGAGCTCGAGAGATTTGCGCAGGCGTCCGACCTCGACGCGCACGATGGCGTCCTGCTGCGCATCGAAATCGGCGGGGCGGTCGAAAACCTCAGTTGCGATCGCATAGGCCTTGAGGCGCTCGCCCCGCCCCTCGACTTCCTCGGTGACGATGTAGCGCAGAAGCTGGCGCTGCCGGTCGCTGGAATCGGCCAGCCCGCCAGCGATGACGCGATCGAGCGCGGCGCGTACCCGCTCCCTGTCGTCGGCGCCGGTCGCCGGATCTGGCGCGGCCGTGTCCGTCATCTCGCGATCCGCCCCACCCCGAACCTGTTGGACCCGCCCGGCGTCGCCGCCGTTCTGCTGCCCAGCCTCTGTTAACACGCGGTACGTACCTGCGCCACGCTGCGGAAGGCGGCAAGGTCCCGGCGTTTCGAGCCGGGTGGCGTTCGTCCCCGGCTCACATGGAGATTTCCAGATGACCGGACCCGATAATCCCTTTGCCCCGCCACCCGAGCCGGATCCGGCCGACCTGGCGCGCCACATCGCCGTCCAGACTGCTTCGCTCGCCGAACTCGCGCAGCGGGGCGGTCTCGATATCGTCGCGCGCCTTCTGAACCTCGTGCGCATCGAGGCGGAAATCAAACTCAGCGAAATAAAGTTCAGGCCACCGACCGAAAGCTCCCCCCACAACAAGGGCTGAGGCGGCGGACTGGAGCCCGGCGGGGTCGTGTGGCGCAATGCGGCCCCGCCGGTGTCTCAAGGGAACGATTGTCTCCCTTGGATATTTCTAATCCTGCGCCGTTTTTGTCAGCCATTCGGAAACTGACTTCGAAAGAGGCAAACCGCCTCAAGGTCGGGCGTATTTTCGCCATTTTGCACTTGCTCACAAGCGGCCCCAGCGCAACACTACCGCAATGCAACATGCATTGAGTCCTTGCGAAAACAGGGGGCTGCGATGAAAACGGGTCAGCGGGTTCGTCTGAGAGCGGCATCGCCCATTGCGCGGCGGGATCGCAGCGCGGCGGAGGCCGTGGGAACTGTGCTCTGCTCCTACAAGGTCAGGGCCCGCGGCGGCTTTCCCGAGCGAGTCGATGTCAGGTTTTCATCGAACAGCGTCCTGTGGGGCGTAGCCGCCAACGAATTCGAGACGGTCGAGGACAGCCCCCAGGTCGCCTGAGCAATCCATCCACAGGCTGTCGATTTCCGGTTTCGCGGCCACGGGCCTTGCTCTAGACAGAGCGGCGACCCAACCGAGCCGGACGCCGCCCGATGATCGATTTTCCTGCGCCCTCCCCCGCCGCACTCGAGAAGCAGCTCTTCGCCCAAGAAACCGCGAAAATGCTGATCGAGGTGCAGGCGGTCCTGTTCAATCCGGACAAGCCGTTCATCTTCACGTCCGGCTGGGCGAGCCCCGTCTATACCGACATGCGCAAGATCATTTCCTACCCGCGCCTGCGCAAAAGGATTCTGGATTTCGCCGTCACCATCATCGAGCGCGACATCGGCTATGAGGCCCTCGACGTGATCGCCGGCGGCGAGACGGCGGGCATTCCCTACGCGGCCTGGATCGCGGACCGGCTTGCGCTACCGATGCAATACATCCGCAAGAAGCCGAAGGGCTTTGGCCGCAATGCGCAGATCGAAGGCGACCTACACGACAACGGCCGCGCGCTGCTGGTGGAAGATCTGGCGACCGACGGCCGCTCCAAGGTGAACTTCTGCAATGCGCTGCGTGAGGCCGGCCAGCGTTGCGACCACGCCTTCGTCTTCTTCTTCTACGATATCTTCCCGAGCGCGCGCGAAGACCTCGCCAAGCTCGGCATCAAGCTGCACGCTTTGTGCACCTGGTGGGACGTTCTGGAAGCCGCACGCGCAGGAAACTATCTCGAGCCCGCCAAGCTTGCCGAAGTCGAGAAATTCCTGCACCACCCCGCCGAATGGTCGGCGGCGCATGGCGGCATTTCCGAATTCAAGGCCGCCGGCTGAACGCTCGGCGTCAGGCGCCGACGGCGCGGCGAAATTCGACTGAGGCGTCGTCTGCGGCGCGCGGGAACGGCGACGTCAGTCGCACCCGCTGCCCGAGATAAGAATCGATCTGATCGAGCGTGAAGGCGCGCATGTCGGCGCCGCGCGCATGGGCGTCGCGCCAATCCTGCGTCCAGCGCCGCGCCTCGGCGGCGTCGAGCAGCGGCGCAAAGCCGATGGCTTCGGGCCGCGCAGCATGCGTGTCGGCTGCAAACGACCAGGTGCGTGCAAGGCCATCTCCGGCATGTGCTGCACGCTCGGCGAGCAACAACACGCCAAACAGCGAATCGAGAACGTGCAACGGCTGGGCCGCGCCGAAAGCGGTGCGCTCGGCGCCCTTTTCGGCGGCGAAATCGCCGCCGCCGATCGGATCGGGACAATGCAGCGAGACGATATGCGCATCTGATTCCGACGCCAGGTCGATCCAGTCGAGCGAGATATAGGCCGCTTCCGGCGACACGAAGACAGCCGCCTGGACGGAAGGCGCGCCCAGCGTCGCCTCCAGCACATCGGGCCCGCCGGTCTGCTTGAGGAGTTGAACGGCGCCTGCGTTCGGCGCTGCGCCATCGCGCGGCGGCCGGCTCGCCAGATGAATCACGATGTCGGGATCGGCGGCGCGCAGCGCGCCGTGCAGCATGGCGGCGTCGCAGATGTCGCCGCGCACGTCGCAGAGATTGTCACCGGCTCGCGCGAGATCGTAGAGCGACGGCGCGATTGCCGGCGCGAGGCCGTAGCCGGTCGTGCGCGCACACAGGCGCTCCAGCATGAGCGACAGCCATGCCCCCTTGAAGCCGGTATGGCCGGTGACGAAAACGCGGCGCTCGCGCCAGAACGAAGACTCGATCACGTCAATCTCCAGAGGCGTCGACATGGCGCGCCGCGCGCATGTTCTTGCCCATACATATTTCGCCAAAATGACGGCGGCTGATCGGGAAGCGCCTCGCGCGCCTGAAATGAGCTACGCAAAACATGGCTTCATCCTTGCCCGCGCCTTGCGGGACCGGCGAACGCAGTCGGCCAGCGGAAATTTCCGCCAGCCGATCTGCGACCGTAGCATCCCGCCCGTTAGGGAATCGTTAAGATGCGTTTAAACTTTTACAGGAAGGGGTTGGTCTGCCGTTCCTGGCCGATCACGCCCATCGGACCGTGGCCCGGCAGGAAGGCGGTATCGTCGCCAAGCGGATAGAGCTTTTCCTCGATCATGCGGATGAGCGTCGCATGATCGCCGCCAGGCAGATCCGTGCGGCCGACCGAGCCGCGGAACAGCACGTCGCCGACGATGGCGAAGCCCTGGGCGTCCTTGTGCGCCTCGTCGCGTCGCCAGGCGAAGACGACGCTTCCGGGCGAATGGCCGGGGCAATGCAGGATGTCGAAGGTGAGGTCGCCGACCGTGACGACATTGCCTTCGACCAGCCAGCGGTCGGGATGCACGGCGTCCGCCGGCGGGAACCCGTAGCCCTTGGCGATTTGCGGCAATTGCTCCAGCAGCGTGCGGTCCGCCGTATGCGGACCCTCGATCTTCACGCCCGTCTTGCGCGCGAGTTCGGTCACCGCGCCGATGTGATCGATATGGCCATGCGTGATCAGAATCTTTTCCAACGTCGCCCCGGTCTTTGCCAGCGCCTCCTCGATGCGCGGAAGATCGCCGCCGGGATCGACGACGGCGGCCTTGTTGGTTTTCGAGCAGATGATGATCGAGCAATTCTGCTCGAAGGGCGTCACGGGCACGATGGCGAGCTTGAAAGGGTGCATGAAGAAATTCCGATTTGCTCGGCCAATAGCATTGGCGAGACGCCGCGTCACGCTCGCCGATCAGCTGTTGGTTATTGCGCGTTTGCGCGCGCGGCCTCGATGTAGAGTTCGCGCAGGCGGCGCGTCGCAGGGCCTGGCTTGCCGTCGGCGATCGGCTTGCCGTCGAGCGTGACGACGGGCATGACGAAGGCGGTCGCGCTGGTGAAGAAACATTCGGCCGCCGCATGTGCTTCATCGACCGAGAAGGCGCGCTGGACGAGGCGCATCGTGCGCTCCTGCGCGAGCTTCAGGATCGCCAGCCGCGTGCAGCCGGGCAGGACCGTGTTCGAGAGGGGACGCGTGACGATCTCGCCCGCATTGGTGACGATGAAGGCGGTCGACGACGAGCCCTCCGTGACGAATCCATCCTCCACCATGAAGGCTTCCGCCGCGCCGGCTTTGCACGCGGCCTGCTTGGCCAGCACCTGCGCGAGCAACGCAACCGACTTGATGTCGCGCCGCGCCCAGCGGAGGTCGGGGACGCTTATTGCTGCCACGCCGGTTTCGGCTTGCGGCGAGCCGATAATTTTCTTTGCCTGCGCAAAGGCGACGAATGTCGGCGGCGCTGTGTCGGGAAAGGCGAAGTCGCGATCGGCCGCGCCGCGCGTGACCTGCATGTAAATCAGCCCCTCGGCGATGTTGTTGCGCGCGACGAGTTCGCGCTGCACGGCCACGATCGCGCCACGCGTGAGGGGCGAGGTGAGTTCGATCTCGCCGAGCGAGCGCTCGAGCCGCGCCAGATGGGCGTCATTGTCGATCAGCTTGCCGTCGAGGACGGCGCAGACTTCGTAGATGCCATCGGCAAACAGAAAGCCGCGATCGAAGACCGAGACTTGCGCATGTGCGCGATCAACGAAGGCGCCATTGACGTAGACGATCTCGCTCAATTCCTGCCTCGCAAACTGCTCGACACCGGGCGCCCGCCTGCGCGAAAATGCGCAAAAGCGGGAGGACGTCTTGATCGAATTCTTCTTCGACTGTTCGAGCCCATGGACCTATCTGGCGTTTCATAACATTCCCCCGCTCGCGGCGGAATTCGGCGAGGAGATCGTCTGGAAGCCGATTCTGGTCGGCGGCGTGTTCAACACGGTCAACCCGAGCGTCTACGCCTGGCGCGAAAAACCTGTGCCGCAGAAGGCCGCCTATATGCTGAAGGACCTCGGCGACTGGGCGCGCCTGTCCGGGCTGGCGATCAAGATGCCGCCGAGCGTCTTTCCGGTGAACAGCGTGAAGGCGATGCGCGGCTGCATCTGGCTCATGCCCCAGGGCAAGATGATCGACTTCGCCACCAAGGTCTTCGAGGCCTACTGGGGCCGCGACGAGGACATTTCCAGAGACGATGTGCTGACCCGCATCTGCGAAAGCGCGGGCGTGGACCCGAAAGCCTTCTTCGAGGCAATCGCACGCGCCGACATCAAGGACGCCTTGCGCGAAAACACCGACGAACTGATCGCGCGCCGGGGATTTGGATCGCCGACCATCTTTGTCGACACGACCGACATGTATTTCGGCAACGACCGTATGCCGCTGATCCGCGCGGCGCTCGAGCGCAAGCGGCGCGATTGATCGATTTGAGCCGCCGAACGGGCTTTGCGCGTGTGGTTGCGCGCGAAAAGCCGGCGTCCGCCGATTATGGTCGCGACCTTGGCAGGATGACCGGCCAGCAGCCGTGCGCAAGCCGCCAATTGCGGGGCGGATCGACCCGGAATCCAAGTCCCAGCCAGATCGCTCAATGAACGCTGGAGCACAATTCCTGTGCGCCCTGCGATTTGCGCAATACGTCGCGCTCTCGTCTCTCATATTGTCATTTCCACAGGCGGCTCGAGTGGGTTCGATTTCTGCCGATGATGGAATGCGGCGACGAAACCCGCCGGCGCGATTTGCCTTGCTCGAAACAGCCAGATCATCCCCCGCGGTCGCGCGCAGGCGATGACACGGCATGCCTGTCGGAACCGATCTTGTCCCGGCAATCGACGCGAATATTGGCTTTGA
>Ga0209023_10003656_pt1 | contig 18155 bp, 14 predicted proteins | sample LakOneMetagenome_FD_187468 | JGI IMG/M metagenome (GOLD analysis project Ga0209023, IMG submission 187468) | Freshwater and sediment microbial communities from Lake Erie, Canada (SPAdes) (version 2) | ecosystem: Environmental > Aquatic > Freshwater > Lentic | place: Lake Erie, Canada... | reverse complement strand
CTCGCCAACGGCCGCCTGGTCAGCCAGGACATCAACATCAGCCTGCACACGATGGCGCTGGCCCGCGGTGGCCGCATCGGCGCGATCATGTACTACGCCAAGGCCTACTACGCCTTCGAGATCCTCAAGAACCAGGAGTTCTGGGCGACCTACGAGAGCTACAACGGCTGGAAGCGCTGGGGCCTCGGCATGGCCCAGCCGTCCTACCCGTGGCCGGACGTGCAGCACGAGCTCGGCGGAGCCCGCGTCTTCTATGTCACCAAGAAGTACTGGGACGCCTCCATCAAGAACTACGTGCGCCAGATGGTCGGGGCCGACCTGGACTTCGACGTCGACCCCGCCGTGCTCGCGGCGAACCAGAGTTTCCGGGTCCCCGACGCCGTCACTGTCTGACCACTCACTCCACGACCGGCCGACGCGATGGCTGGTCGACAACCAGCAAGGAAAGGTGGTGCCCACCATGGGTAACCCCATCGAGGTACGCAAGGTCCCCATCCTCAAGGTGACCGACGCCTCCGGCATGGAGGAACTGATCGACAAGGGTGTCTTCACCGCGGACCAGGTCGTCGCCGTCGTCGGCAAGACCGAGGGCAACGGCGGCGTCAACGACTACACGCGGATCATCGCCGACACGGCGTTCCGCGGCGTGCTCCGCGACAAAGGGACCCGTTCCTGGGACGAGATCAAGCAGATCCCGCTCGCCTGGTCCGGCGGCACGGACGGCGTGCTGAGCCCGCACGCCACGATCTTCGCCAAGCTTCCCGAGGGGAGCCTCCCCGTCACCGACGAGCCGCGCCTGACCGTCGGCTTCGCCATGAGCGAGCAGATCCTCCCCGAGGACATCGGTCACGTCGCGATGGTGGAGAAGGTCGCCGCGGGTGTCCGTGAGGCCATGAAGGAAGCCGGGATCGAGGACCCCCGGGACGTCCACTACGTCCAGACCAAGACCCCGCTGCTGACCCTCGACACCATCAACGACGCGAAGTCTCGCGGCAAGTCGGTGTGGACCGAGGACACCCTGCTGTCCATGGACCTGTCCAACGGCACGTCGGCGCTCGGCATCGCCGTCGCCCTCGGGGAGATCGAGATGCCCACCGACGACCAGATCATGGACGACCTGTCGCTCTTCTCGTCGGTGGCTTCCTGCTCCTCGGGCGTCGAGCTCGACCGGGCCCAGATCGTGCTCGTCGGCAACAAGCGCGGCGTCGGCGGCCGGTACCGCATCGGTCACGACGTGATGCGTGACGCGCTCGACTACAAGGGCGTGTGGAACGCGATCCGGAACGCCGGCCTGGACCTGCCCGAGGACAAGGTCGACCCCGACCTGCTCGGCGACCGGCTGGTCAACGTCTTCCTCAAGTGCGAGGCGGACCCGACCGGACACGTCCGTGGACGGCGCAACATCATGCTCGACGACTCCGATGTGCACTGGCACCGGCAGATCAAGGCCTGCGTCGGCGGTGTCGCCGCGGCCGTGACCGGTGACCCGGCCATCTTCGTGTCCGTGGCCGCGACCCACCAGGGTCCGTCCGGCGGCGGGCCCGTGATCGCGATCGTGGATCTCGGCGAGTGACCCCATGACGCTGCCTGTGCCCACCACCCAACCCACCTGGGGCGGGCACGGGCAGCGTCACCTCCGCTCTCGGAAGGGAGCCACCGTGCGCCCGACGACGACGCCTCTCGACACCGCGGCCCGACCCGCGTGGTCCAGCCTCGCGCTCCGCGAGGTGCTGCTCGGTGCCCCTGGCCACGGCCGGGTCCGCTGGGAGACCCGCTCGGCCTGCTACGCCGAGGTGCGCAGTCGCGGACGCGACCAGCTGGTCGCGCTCCTCGCCCCCGGTGCCGTCCGGGTGCCGATGGGGATCGTGATCGACGTCCGCGACCTCCCTGGCGTGGGCACCGACGTCCACCTCGGCGCCGGGCTGATCGGGTTCGGCGCTCGGACCTGGCGGCCGACCCGCTGGTGGAACCCGCGCCCGCGGCTCGACCCGGGCGGGCTGACCGAGCGGCGGGGGGCCCTGCGGCAGGCGCTGCAGGCGGAGCCGGACACCAGCTTCGGGTTGCCCCTGGCCGAGGAGCTGTCGGTCGGCGCCGCGCTGGCGCGCGGTGACGTCCAGGCGGCCACCGCGGTGATCGGGCTCGGCCCCGGGCTGACGCCGTCGGGTGACGATGTCGTCGCGGGCGCGCTGGTGATGCTCGCACTGCTGTCCCGGCTCGACGGGGGCACGGCGCGGGCCGTGCTCGACCGGGCCCGTACCCACACGACCGCGCTCTCCACCGCGCTGCTGGAGGCCGCGACCCAGGGACAGATGATCCCTCAGGCAGCGCGACTACTCGAAGCCGTCGCGGCCGCCGCGCCGCAGCCGCAGGTCGACGCCCGCGCCGATGAGCTCTTCGCCGTCGGCGCCCACTCAGGCCACGACCTCGCGGCCGGAATGCTAGGAGCTCTGGTAGGTGCACCATGACACGACGTATCGAACTGCGACCCGGAACCTATCGTGACTCGGTGACGCTGATGGAGATCAGCCAGGCGGTCTCCGTCGTCCCAGGGGTCACGGCGGCCATCATCGCCATGGCCACGCCGCTCAACATCGAGCTCTACGAGCGGTTGGGGTTCGACCCCGCCGACATCACGCTCGCGACTCCCAACGACCTGATGATCGCCGTGGAGGCGGGCGACGACGAGCAGGTGGCCGCCGCGGTCGCCACACTCGACGGCCGGCTGTCGGCCCGGGCCGACACCGGGGGGGAGCACGCGGACCAGGAGCCGCCGCGCACCGTGGCCGCGGGGCTCCGGGCCGGCGGCGACCTGGCGCTGATCTCGCTGCCGGGTGAGCACGCCGCGGTCGAGGCGATGGACGCGGTCGCGGCCGGGGTGTCGGTGATGCTGTTCTCCGACAACGTCACCGTGGAGGAGGAGATCTTCCTCAAGGACGCGGCCCTCGAGCACGAGGGCGTCCTGGTCATGGGGCCGGACTGCGGGACGGCGGTCGTCGGCGGAGTGGGGCTCGGGTTCGCGAACGCCGTACGCCCGGGCCCCGTCGGCATGGTCGCCGCCTCGGGCACCGGGGCCCAGCAGGTCAGCTCCCTCCTCGACCGCGCCGGGGTCGGCCTGTCCGCCGTCCTCGGGGTCGGTGGACGGGACCTGTCCCGTGCCGTTGCCGGTCGCTCGACGCTGCGCGCCATGACGATGCTCGACGAGCACCCCGGCACCGAGCTGGTCGTCGTGTTGTCGAAGCCACCGGACCCCGTGGTCGCCGAGCAGGTGGTGGCGGCCGCCGGCCGTCTCCGGACGCCGTCGGTGGTGGCCTTCGTGGGGCGCGGGCGCAAGGACCTGACCGCCGTGACGATGGACATCCTGGCCGCGGTCGGGGTCGCCGCCTGGCGCCCCGAGAGCTGGCCCGCCGACCACGAGCGGCTGCCCCGCCCGGGCTCGCTGCGCGGGCTGTTCTCGGGTGGCACCCTGTGCGACGAGTCGATGGCCATCGCGGCCGAGACGCTGGGACCCGTCATGTCCAACACGCCGCTCGAACCGGAGTGGCAGCTGCCCGACGACCTCCGGCACCCGGGTCACCTGATGATCGACTTCGGCGACGACAAGCTCACCCAGGGACGGGCCCACCCGATGATCGACCCGTCGCTGCGCAACGCCCGGATCCTCGACGAGGCGGCCGACCCGACCTGTGCGGTGGTGCTGCTGGACGTCGTTCTCGGCTTCGGGTCGCACCGTCAGCCGGCGGATGCACTCGCCCCCGTGATCACCCAGGCCCGCGCCGTCGCGCGCGATGCCGGCCGGGACCTCGCCTTCGTGGTCTCGTTGGTCGGGACCACCCAGGACCCCCAGGGGCTGGAGGACGTCGCCACCCGCTTGGTGGCGGCCGGCGCCAGCGTCCATCTCTCGAACGCCGAGGCTACGCGGCAGGCCGTGGCACTGATCGAAGGAGCAGCGCGATGACCGCCCTCGACCTCGACCGGGCACCCGTGGTCGTCACCGCGGGGGTTCCGCTGTTCGCCGATGAGCTCGCCGCCCAGGCGGTGACCCCGATCCGGGTGGACTGGGTCCCCCCGGCCAGCGGCGCCGAGGCGGCGCTCAAGCGGGTCGTGCTGACGCCGGGCACCGCCGCCGCCACGGCCGAGTCGGCCCGGCGGCTCACCACGGCCCGCGCGCAGTGGGTCGACGTACGGCCCGCCGGCGAGGTCCTCGGACTCGAGCCTGGCGAGTTCCTCCACGCCGGCCCACCCGTCGACTGGGCGCACGCCTGTGGTCCGCTCCGCGGGGCACTGCTCGGCGCCATCGTCTACGAGGGGCTCGCCGACACCATCGAGCAGGCCGAGCGGCTGGCCGAGCAGGGTGCGATCCGGCTCGCGCCGTGCCACTCGCGCCGCGCGGTCGGTCCGATGGCCGGCGTCGTGAGCGCCTCGATGCCGATGTCGGTCTTCGAGGAGACCGAGTACGGCGGCCGCTCCTTCTGCACCCTCAACGAGGGGCTCGGCAAGGTGCTCCGGTTCGGCGCCTATGCCCCCGAGGTCATCGACCGGCTGCGCTGGATCCAGGCGGTGCTCGGTCCGGCACTCGCGGCCGTGCTGCGCGTCACCGGTCCCATCGACATCCCCATGCTGATCGCGCAGGCTCTCCAGATGGGCGACGAGTGTCACAACCGCAACCGGGCCGCCACCAGCCTGCTGGTCCGCGACCTCGCTCCCGCGCTGCTGGAGACCGATCTGCCGTCTGCCGACATGGCTGCGGTGCTGCGGTTCATCGTGGGCAACGACCATTTCTTCCTCAACCTGTCGATGCCGGCGTCCAAGGCCGCCGCCGATTCCGCGCGCGACATCCCTGGATCGGCGATGGTGGTCGCTATGGCCCGCAACGGCACCGAGCTCGGCATCCAGGTCTCAGGAACCGGAGACGAATGGTTCACCGCGCCCGCGCCGATGGTCGAGGGGTTGTTCCTGCCGGGCTTCGGGCCCGACGACGCCAACCCCGACCTGGGTGACTCCACGATCACCGAGACCGCCGGCATCGGCGGGTTCGCGATGGCCGCGGCGCCCGCCATCGTCCGCTTCGTCGGCGGCGACGTCGCCAGCGCGCTCGCCAACAGCCGCCGCATGTATGAGATCACGGTCACCGAGCACCCGCTCTACCAGATCCCGGCGATGGGGTTCCGGGGGACTCCGACCGGCATCGACGTCACCAAGGTCGTGCGCACGGGGGTCCTCCCGATCATCAACACCGGCATCGCCGGCGCTCAGCCCGGGGTCGGTCAGGTCGGGGCGGGACTGGTCTCCCCACCGCTGTCCGTGTTCGTCGACGCCGTGCGCTCGCTCGCCGGTCGCGCCCCGGCCGACACCACCAAGGAGGCATGATGTCGTCGATCCTCGCACCCGAGTTCACCTACGTCCGGCCACGTGCTCACGAGGAGCTGCTCGAGATACTCGCGACGAGCGAGCGTCCGCAGCTGCTGGCCGGTGGCACCGACCTGCTGGTCGACCTGCGTCACGGGACCAAGCGTCCCGGGACCCTGGTCGACGTCAAGGGCGTCGCCGACTATCGGGCCATCAGCTGGGACGATGAGCAGGGCCTGAGCATCGGGGCGACCGCCACGATCAACGACCTGCTCTACCACCCCGCGGTCCGGGAGCACTTCCCGCTGCTGGTGGCCTGCGCGGAGGACCTGGCGTCCCACCAGATCCGCAACCGCGCCACGGTGACCGGCAACGTCGTGAACGCCTCACCGTGTGCCGACATGGCTCCCGGTCTGCTCTGCTCGCATGCCACGGCGCTCGTGGCATCGCCCACAGGTGAGCGGACGGTCCCCTTCTCGGAGTTCTTCACCGGCGTGAAGCGCACGGTGCTGGGCCCGCAGGAGGTCCTGGTGCGCATCCAGGTCCCGGCCGACGCCGCCGGCGCCCGCGCCGGCTACCGCAAGCTGAAGCGCATCCGGGGGCACGACCTGGGCATCGTCGGGGTCGCGGTGTGGACCAAGGACGACGACGTGCGCGTCGGCGTCAGCTCCTCGGCGCCGACGCCGCTGCTCGTCGACGGCCTCGGGGGCCTCGGCTCCGACGACATCGTCGCCCGGGTCGCCGGCACCATCAGCCCCATCAGCGACGTCCGGTGCAGCGCCGAGTACCGGTCCCACATGGTCCAGGTGTTCACCCGCCGACTCCTGCAGGAGGTGTCCCGATGAAGATCCACGTGACGATCAACGACGAGGCCTACGACCGTGAGGTCGCAGAGCACCACACGCTCCTCGAGTTCCTCCGTGACGACGTCGGCGCCACCGGGACCAAGGAAGGGTGCGCCGCCGGTGAGTGCGGCGCCTGCACCGTGATCCTCGACGGGGTGGCCGTCAACGCCTGCATGGTGCTGGCCCCCGAGGTCGACGGTTCCACCATCTCCACCGTCGAGGGTGAGGCGACCAGCGAAGGGCTGTCCGAGCTCCAGGCGGCGTTCGCGAAGCACCACGGCGTGCAGTGCGGGTTCTGCACCCCCGGCATGCTGATGTCGCTGCGCAGCCTGCTCGCCGACAACCCCAAACCCAGCGTCGATGAGATCAAGGGACGCATCGAGGGCAACTTCTGCCGGTGCACCGGCTATCAGCAGATCATCGAGGCGGTCCTCGACGTGACGGGCCAGCTCGACCACGACACCCAGGGGGTGCTCCGCCATGTTTGAGCCCGCACCGACCACGGACCTCATCGCCGTCGGCAAGGACGTCCCGCGCCTCGAGGCCGGCGAGAAGCTGACCGGCTCCGCGCTCTACACCGGTGACCTGGTGCTGCCCGGCATGCTCCACGCCAAGGTCAAGGCCAGCCCGCACGCCCGGGCCCGGATCGTCCGCATCGACACCTCGAAGGCCGAGGCGCTCCCCGGCGTTCGCGCCGTCCTGGTCGGCTCCGAGCTGGACTACAAGGTCGGCCTCTATGTCGTCGACAAGGACATCATCGCCAAGAACGAGGTCCGCCACTACGGCGAGGCCGTGGCGGCCGTGGCCGCCGAGACCGTCGAGATCGCCAGCCATGCCTGCGAGCTCATCGAGGTGGACTACGAGGTCGAGGAGCCGATCCTCAACCAGGTCGAGGCCCTCGCCCCCGGGGCCCCGCTCGTCCACCCGGACCTGGGCAGCTATCAGTACGTCCAAGCGGCCTTCAGCCCGCAGCCGGGGACCAACATCCCCAACAAGATCAACATCAGCAAGGGCGACATCGCGCAGGGCTTCGCCGAGGCGGAGTTCATCGTCGAGCGGGAGTACACCAACCCGTCGGTCCAGCACGTCCCGATGGAGACCCATGCCGCGATCGTGCAGTGGAAGGCGGGCGACCAGGTCACCATCTGGTCGAGCGCCCAGTCGCCGTTCACGGTCCGCAACCTCTTCTGCCTGACCTTCGGGCTGCCCCTGACCAACGTGCGCGTGATCATCCCCCACGTCGGCGGTGGCTTCGGCGGCAAGGCAGGCATCCACATGGAGCCCCTGGTGGCCTGCTTGTCCCGCAAGGCCGGCGGTCGCCCGGTCAAGTTCCAGGCGACCCGAGAGGAGGAGTTCAGCCTGTTGCCGTGCCGCAGCGCGCTGACCTACCGGATCAAGACGGGCGTCAACGCGGACGGCAGGATCACCGCCCAGGAGATGACGATGTACTGGGACGCCGGCGCCTACGCCGACTACGCGGTCAACGTCACCCGCGCCTCGGCGTACTCCGCCGCCGGTCCCTACAACATCCCCAACGCCTCGCTGACGGCCTACACGATCTACACCAACAAGCCGTTCGGTACGGCGTACCTGGGCTTCGGCCACGTCGAGTTCTTCTGGGGCCTCGAGCGCCATATGGAGCTGGTCGCCCGGACCATCGACATGGACCCGGTCGACTTCCGGCGGCGCAACCTGCTCCGGCCCGGCGACACCACGCTGACCGGCGAGGTGATCACCGAGCACACGGGCAACCCGCTCAAGTGCCTGGAGAGTGCCGCCGAGATGATCGGCTTCGGTGGTCTCACCGACGCCGAGAAGGACTACGAGCGGACCTCCGGACGCACGGTCGGCAAGGGCGTCGCCACGCTGCACAAGGCACCCGCGATGCCGTCCTTCACCGGCACGGCCGCGGTCATCCGGATGAACTCCGACGGCACCGTCGTGCTGAACTTCTCGCTCACCGAGATCGGGCAGGGGTCGGTCACCGCGATGGCCCAGGTGGCGGCCGAACGGCTGCGCTTCCCGCTCGAGAAGATCAAGGTCGCCGTCGAGAAGGACACCGACCACGACCCCTATGACTGGCAGACCGTCGCGTCCAAGGGCACGATCCTGTCCGGCAACGCCATCGGGCTCGCCTGCGACGACCTGCTTGCCAAGGCCTACGCCGACGCCGCCCAGGTGCTGCGCGCCGGGGTCGCCGACCTCGACCACGACGGCGAGCGGATCTTCATCCGGCACCACCCGGCGGACTCCGTGACCTTCGCCGAGCTGGCGATCGGCTACGCGTACCCCAACGGCAACGCCATCGGCGGGCCGCTGGTGGGCGTCGGCCGCTACGTGGCCCAGGGGCTCAGCAACCTGGACAAGCAGACCGGCCAGGGCCTGCCGGCGCTCGACTGGACCTATGGTGCCCACGGCGTCGTGGTCGGGGTCGACCAGGAGTCCGGCGAGTTCGAGGTGCTCCAGATCAGCTCGGTCTACGACGTCGGCAAGGCGCTCAACCCCGGTCTGGTGCGCGGCCAGTGCATCGGCGGGATGATGCAGGGCCTCGGCACCGCGCTCTGTGAGGGCTACATCTTCGACGAGAAGGGGCGCTTGCTGAACCCGTCGTTCACCGACAACAAGATCCCGACGGCCAAGGACCTGCCCGGGGTGGTCGAGGCCGCGGTGGTGGAGACCGCCCAGATCGACGGGCCGTACGGCGCGCGGGGCGTGGGCGAGCACCCGATGATCTCGGTGGCCCCGGCCATCGGGAACGCGATCTCCGACGCCACGGCGGTCGAGCTCCTGCACATGCCGATCCGTGCCGAGAACGTGTGGCGCGGGCTGCACGACGCGGAGCCGATCGACAACTGGATCACCAAGTCGCCTGCGGGGCACTGCCGGTCGGTGCGCCTGATCGGCACGCCGCGGCTACCGCACTGACCGGGCAAGGTCAGTGGTCGCGCATGGCGACCAGCTTGAGGGCCAGCCGGAGGGAGAGACGCAGCTCGGGGTCCTGCGTGAACGGGCCGACGCCGCGCTCGAGCTTGGCGACCCGGTAGCGCACGGTGTTGTAGTGGTACTGGAGGCGACGTGCGGTCTCGGCGATGTTGAGGTCGGTGTCGAGCAGCGCCGCCAGGGTCAGCCGTAGGTCCGCGCCCTCCTGGGAGTCGTCGAAGGCGAGGCTGCCGAGGACCTCGCCGATGAAGCGGTCGACGTCGCTCCCCTCGGGGATCAGCGCCAGCAGTCGGAACACCCCCAGATCCTCGAACCGCTGGAGCGTGCCGTCACCGTGGAGACGGCGCCCGATCGTGACCGCGCTCCAGGCGTCCTCATAGGCCCGGGGGATGTCGGCGGTGGTCGCGGCCACCCGGGAGACGCCCGTCGAGAAGCTCCGTCGGCCGCCGCCGCCGGCGCCCCGGACGGAGGTGACCACCTCCCCGAGCAGTCGCATGAGGGCAGCGTCCTCCTGCCCGGCCCGGCTGCCCGCGATGACGGGTAGCACGGTGACCACCTCGCGGTGCCCGAACCCGACGCACGGGGCCTGGGGGGCCCGGAGCCGGACCACCCGGCTCCACGCGGCGGCGAAGCGGCGGTGCACGGCCTCGACCTGCGCCTGATCCAGGCCCAGCTGCCCCTCGTCGGTGTCGATCTCGGCGACCACCACCGCGACCGGGTCCGACAGGTCCCATTCGAGAGCCTCGGCGTGGACGATCACACTGTCCTGGTCACCGGCCCGGCCGACGAGGACGTCGCGAAGGAACTCGGCGCGGTACTTGGTCTCGACACGAGCGATCGCCTGGTCCTTGGTCAGGGCCAGGGCCGCGATCCGGGCGGCCCGCTCGAGCAGGTGCAGGTCCATCAGGTCGAGGTCGCGGTCGCGGGTGACGGCGATGAGCCGGCCCAGGTCGTGGTTGTCGGCGGTGATGCTGACGACCATGCGGCGGCGCCAGGTCGCGTGGTCGCCACGCGCCGACCTCTGGTCGCTGGGCGTGCTCCGCACACCGAGCGGCTCCTGCTCCACCAGGAACCGTCCGGTCCGGTCGAAGCAGCCGTAGCCCTCCGCGGTGCCGAGTCCGACGGAGTCTGAGCACGTGGCCAGCACCCGGCCGTCGGTCGTGGTGGCGAACAGCGCGGCCCCGACGTGCTGGGCGATGCCTTCACACAGGTCGCTCAGCGCGCCGCCGGCGATGACGGTGTCGAGCAGATGGCGGTGCAGGGCGTCGGCCCGGGCCAGCAGCTCCGGCGGAGGGCCCGGTGCGCGCGGGGCGATCACCCGGCTGGCGGGTGACGTGGCGAGGGTGCGCACTCCTCCGTCGCGGGCGACGACCATACGGGGCACGGTAACCCCTCCCGCGGGGTCGCGGGAAGCGGTCGACCGGGTGAGCTTCAGTCCTCGGGGTCGTCCAACCGGGCCAGCCAGGTGGCGAACCGCTCGACCGCCGTCTCGAACTCTGGGTGGGTATCGGTGAACTCCGAGAGCCGTTCCGCGAGCCAGGCGATGGTCACCTCCTCGTCACCGCGGCGCTGCTCGAGCTCCTCGACGCCACGGTCGGTGAAGTACACCCGGCCTCACCCCTCGGCGGGCGCGAACGCGGCGTCCAGGACCGTCTTCTGCTCCTCGACGTGCCGCTTGAGGGTGCCGACGGACGGTGCCGCGCTGGCCGGCCGCCCCGCCAGGGTCACGGTGCGGTCGAGCAGCGGCCAGACGTTGAGGGCGTAGTGGGGCCAGGGACCCATGTTGGCCGGCTCGTCCTGGACCCAGCGCACCGCCTTGAGGTTGGGGTAGCGCGCCAGCTCGGCGCGGAGCTCCTCGATCGGCTGGGGGTAGAGCTGCTCGACGCGCGCGATGGCGAACTTCTCGCTGCCCTCGCGCTTGCCGCGCTCCACCATCAGGTCCCAGGTGATCCGCCCCGAGCACAGCAGCAGCACCTCGACGGAGGCCGGGTCGGCGCCGGCGTCGGGGATCAACGGCTGGAACGTGCCCCGGGTGAAGTCCTCGGGCCGCGACGCCGCCTCCTTGCGCTTGAGCATCGACTTGGGGGTGAAGACGATCAGCGGACGGTGCTCCTCGCCGAGCGAGTGGCGGCGCAGCAGGTGGAAGTGCGAGGCGGGAGTCGACGGCTGGGCCACCGTGAAGGCGTCCTCGGCGCACAGCGTCATGAAGCGCTCGATGCGTGCCGAGGAGTGGTCGGGGCCTTGGCCCTCATAGCCGTGCGGCAGCAGGAGTACGACGCCGGACTGCTGCTGCCACTTGGTCTCGCCGGAGGAGATGAACTCGTCGATGATCGTCTGGGCGCCGTTGACGAAGTCGCCGAACTGCGCCTCCCACAGCACCAGGGCCTCGGGCCGCGCGACGGAGTAGCCGTACTCGAAGCCGAGAGCGGCGTACTCGGACAGCAGCGAGTCATAGATGAAGAACTTCGCCTGGTCCTCGCTGAGCGAGGACAGCGGGGTCCACTCGTCGGCGTTGACCCGGTCGATGATCGTCGCGAAGCGCGACACGAAGGTGCCCCGTCGGGAGTCCTGGCCGGCCAGCCGCACCGGGCGGCCGTCCATCAGCAGCGCGCCGAAGGCGAGGATCTCACCGGTGCCCCAGTCGATCGGCCCCTCCGTGATCGCCGCGGCCCGGCGCTCGAGCTGGGGCATCACCTTGGGGTGGACGGTGAACCCGGCCGGCGGCGTGACATAGGCGTCGGCGATGGTCTTGAGGGTCTCGAGGGGCACCGCGGTGCGGGTCTCGCCGGCCGGCTTGTCGGGGTAGTCCGGGACGGTGGTCCACTCCGACGGCTGCGAGTCGGCCTCGCGGACCTCGGTGAAGACGCGCTCGAGCTGCTGCTGGTAGTCCTGGAGGACCTGCTCGGCCTCCTCCATGGTGATGTCACCACGGCCGACGAGCGACTCGGTGTAGAGCTTGCGCACCGAGCGCTTCTGCTCGATGAGGTCATACATCAGCGGCTGCGTGTAGGACGGGTCGTCGCCCTCGTTGTGGCCGCGACGGCGGTAGCACACGAGGTCGATGACGACGTCCTTGTTGAACGCCTGGCGGTACTCGAAGGCGAGCCGGGAGACCCGGATGCACGCCTCGGGGTCGTCGCCGTTGACGTGGAAGATCGGCGCCTGCACCATCCGCGCGACGTCGGTGGCATAGAGCGAGGAGCGCGACGAGCCGGGGGAGGTGGTGAACCCGACCTGGTTGTTGACGACGACGTGGATCGTGCCGCCCGTGCGGTAGCCGCGCAGCTGGGACAGGTTGAGCGTCTCGGCGACCACTCCCTGGCCCGCGAACGCCGCGTCGCCGTGGACGAGGAGCGGGAGGACGGGGTAGGCGGCACCCTTGTCCAGCACGTCCTGCTTGGCGCGCGCGATGCCCTCGAGGACGGGGTCGACCGCCTCGAGGTGGGACGGGTTGGCGGCCACGGAGACCTTGATGGTCGCTCCGGAGCCGGCGGAGAACGCGCCCTCGGCGCCGAGGTGGTACTTCACGTCACCGGAGCCCTGGACGGTCCGCGGGTCGATGTTGCCCTCGAACTCGCGGAAGATCTGGGAGTACTTCTTGCCGACGATGTTGGCCAGCACGTTGAGCCGGCCACGGTGGGCCATGCCGATGCAGACCTCGTCGAGGGTCGCCTCGGCGGCCGCCTCGCAGATCTCGTCGATCACCGGGATCGTGGTCTCGGCACCTTCGAGCGAGAAGCGCTTCTGACCCACGAACTTGGTCTGGAGGAAGGTCTCGAACGCCTCGGCCTGGTTGAGCTTGAGCAGGATCCGCAGCTGCTCCTCGCGGGGCGGCTTCACGTGAGGCTGCTCGACGCGCTCCTGGATCCAGCGACGCTGGTCGGGGTCCATGATGTGCATGTACTCGATGCCGACGGTGCGGCAGTAGGAGTCCCGCAGGATCCCGAGGATGTTGCGCATCTTCATGAAGCGGCGCTCGCCGCCGAAGGAGCCGGTGGCGAACTCGCGGTCGAGGTCCCACAGGGTCAGGCCGTGCGACTCCACCTCGAGGTCGGGGTGCGACCGCTGCTTGTACTCGAGCGGGTCGGTGTCGGCCATCATGTGGCCGCGCACGCGGTAGGCGTGGATCAGCTCCTGGATACGGGCCTGCTTGCTGATCTCGTCGTCGTGGCTGGTGGAGATGTCCTGGGCCCAGCGGATCGGCTGGTAGGGGATCCGCAGCGACCGGAAGATCTCGTCGAAGAAGCCGTCCTCGCCGAGAAGGAGGCGGTGGAGGCGGCGGAGGTACTCGCCGGACTGGGCGCCCTGGATGACGCGGTGGTCATAGGTCGACGTGAGCGTCATGACCTTGCTCACAGCGTGCCGCGTCAGCGTGTCCTCGGAGGCGCCCTGGAACTCGGGCGGGTACTCCATCGAGCCGACACCGATGATGGCGCCCTGGCCCTTCATCAGCCGCGGCACGGAGTGCTGGGTGCCGATGGTGCCGGGGTTGGTCAGCGAGATGGTGGTGCCCTGGAAGTCCTCGACGGTGAGCTTGCTGTCGCGGGCCCGGGTGACCAGCTGCTCATAGGCGGTCCAGAAGGCCGCGAAGTCCATCGCCTCGGCAGCCTTGATCGACGGGACGAGCAGCTGACGGGTGCCGTCGGGCTTGGCCATGTCGATGGCCAGCCCCAGGTTGACGTGGGCCGGCTGGATCAGCGTGGGCTTGCCGTCGACGACGTCGAAGCCGACGTTCATCTCCGGCATCGCCCGGAGCGCCTTGACCATGGCGAAGCCGATGATGTGGGTGAAGGACACCTTGCCGCCGCGTGCGCGGGCGAGGTGGTTGTTGATGACGATCCGGTTGTCCCAGAGCAGCTTGACCGGGACGCTGCGCACCGACGTGGCCGTCGGGACCGTCAGTGAGGCGTCCATGTTGGTGACGGTCCGCGCGGGGGCGCCGCGCAGCACCGTGTAGGACGGCTCGTCGGTCGCCTTGGCCGCCGCGGTCGGCGGAGCCTCCTTGGCCATGGGGGCGGTGGTGCCGCGGGCGGGCTCCGCGGCGGCCGACTGTGGGCGCGGCCGCGCGACCGGGGCCGGTCGGGCCGGAGCCACGGGTGCGCCCGCAGCGGGCGCGGGTGCGGCGGCAGGGGCCGGGTCGGGCGCGGTTGCTGCGGCAGGCGCGGGTGCCGCAGCGACCGCCTCTGTGGTGGTGGCCGAGCCGCTGTTGCCACCCGACCCGTTCGCACCACCTCCGCGGAACCACGCGGCCCATTCACCGGGGACACTGCTGGGGTCGGCCTGGAAGCGCTCGTGCATCTCGTCGACGAGCCACTCGTTGGCGCCGAACCCGGCGGGTTCTCCGGCGGCGGGCGAGTCCGGTGTGCGATGGTCGGGGGTCTGCGACACGGCCTCGGTTGCCTTCTCTACGGTTGCGTCAGGGGAAGATGGATCCGACTGCCAAGGCTAGTCGCTGACACCAGCAATTGCAGGCACAGCCCCCGCTTGATGAGGCGAGGTGTTGTCGCCGCACGACGAACGGAGTCTTCGGACGATGCGCACCACACCTCGCGGACGACCCGGCCGGCTCGGCCTGGCCGCGGTGGCCCTCGCGATCGCCCTTCTCGGCAGCTCCTGCACCGGCGACGGCGGGGACACTCCCGAAGGCGACACCTCGAGCTCCCCGGCCGCCCCGCCACCGCTGGCCACGACGGCCAAGGTCGGCGCCATCGCCGGCAAGCTCTCCACCCAGTCCGCCCAGCAGTACGTCGACCAGGTCAGCGCCGTGGTGGACGGCTGGATCGACGCGGCCTACGTCACGGGCGACTATCCGCGCACCGCCTTCGACAACGCCTTCCCAGGGTTCACCCGCGTGGCGGCCGCGCAGGCCACCAAGGACCAGCGGCTGATGACCAACGCCGACCTCGGCGACCGGGTCGACGGTGTCACCGCGACCACACGCGTCGTCAAGGTCGACCTGCTGGTGGTCAAGCAGCAGGTTCGCGGCGCCACCGCTCACGTGCGGCTGGTCTTCGAGACCAGCGGACAGCTCCAGCGGCAGGTGTCGGTCACCGGCCGACTGCTGCTGACCCCGGACAAGGCCGGTGAGTGGCAGGTCTTCGCCTACGACGTGTCGAAGGGGGCGGTGTGATGGCCGACGTCCGGAGCACCACCTCTCCCAGCTCACGGGGTCCTCGCCCGAGACGCTGGCTGCGTCCCCCCCGACTGGGCCCGCGCCGACTGCTGCGCGTCGTGGCCCTCACGACGGTGCTGGCCGTCACCGCCCTGATCATCCCCGATGCCGGTCCGGGCCAGGACCGGATGGCGCTGGTCAAGATGGACAACGCGACGGGCATCGACCTGTCGCCGAACGTCGTGTGGATCCTCGCCGTCGGCTCCGACGCCCGGCCCGGTGAGGACTTCACCCACACCCGTGGTGACGCGCTCCAGCTGATCGGGATCAACACGTTGACCGGGGCCGCGACCGCCATCGGCGTACCCCGCGACTCGTGGGTGAGCATCCCGGGTGTCGGGTCGAGCAAGATCAACGCCTCGCTCTACTACGGCGGACCCCAGCTGCTGGGCGAGACGGTCGGCAACCTGATCGGCATCCAGCCCGACTACGTCTTCGTGACGAAGTTCCCCTACTTCATCGACATGGTCCGCAGCATCGGGGGGATCACCGTCCGCAACCCGATCCCCTTCGCCGACACCTACCTCAAGGCGAAGGGGTTCAAGAAGGGCAAGATCTTCCTCAACGGCTACGACGCGATGGCCTTCTCCCGGATCCGCCATGACCTGCTGCGCGGCGACTTCGACCGGTCGGCCAACCAGCAGCGCGTGCTGATCGGGATCCAGAACAAGATCACGGCGCGCGCCGCCGAGCCTGGATTCCTGGAGAACGGCGTGCTGACGGTGCTCAAGGACCTGCACACCGACCTCTCGCCGTCCGAGCTGTTCAAGATCGCCGAGGCCGTCGCCCAGGTCGACCCGCGCAAGGTCACCCACTGCGTCGTCCAGGGCGGCATCGGCAACATCGGGGGCGCCAGCGTGGTGCTGCCCTACGTCGAGCAGGCCCGCAGCTATGGCGACCAGGCCCGCAAGGACGCCACGATCGAGCACTGCTGATGACCAGCCCACAGCGCCTTGCGAAGCTCTCTCCGGGCTCCCTTGACGAGGCACAGCGCCGTGTCTACGACGCGATCGCCGGCGGCCGTCGGACGAGCGGGCCCCGGCTCTACACGCTCGTCGACGACGAGGGCGGTCTCGAAGGACCCTTCAACGGGTTCCTGCTCCACCCCGCCGTCGGCGGCGCGCTCGAGCAGCTGGGGTCGGCCGTCCGGTTCGAGACGTCGTTCACCCACCGGGCCCGCGAGATCGCCATCCTGATGGTCGCTCAGCACTGGGACGCGGCGTTCATGCGCTACTCCCACGAGGCCCTCGGGCGACACGCTGGCCTGACCGACGACGAGCTGGCCGCGCTCCGCGACGGCCGTGCCGACGTGTTCGACGACCCGGCGGAGCAGCTGATCGCTCGGACGGCCCTCCTGCTGGTCTCCGCGGGCGACCTGACCGACGACGACTACGCGGCGGCCACGGCCGCGCTGGGGGAGCGGGGACTGTTCGAGCTGGTCGCCCTGGTCGGCTACTACGTCACCTTGGCGCTGCACCTGCGCGTCTTCCGCATCGGCCTCCCCGAGGCCTGACCGGAGCCACGATGGACGAGCGCGCGACGCAGCTGGGCCCGTGGTTGGAGACCTATGCCCGGCAGGTCGCGGCGTTCGACGGGCTGCTGGGGCGGCTGCGCGAGGTCCCCCTGGGCGAGCAGCCGCTAAGCCTCGAGGTCGAGGACGGCCCTCCCCGTGGCTGACGCGCTGCCGACGACGGTCGCCGGGGTGCTGGCAGCCCACCGGCAGGGCCGGCCGTCCTCGGTCGAGCTGGTCCGGGCCCATCTCGACCGCATCGCCGCCACCGACGACGTCATCGGCGCCTTCGTCCGGGTCGCCGCGGACACCGCGCTCGAGGAGGCGGCGGCGGCCGACGACGCCCTCCACGAGGGCCGCGAGCCCGGACCGCTCCACGGCGTCCCGGTGGCGGTCAAGGACCTGGTCGACGTGGCCGGCCTGCCGACCGAGGCGGGCTCACCCCTCCGTCGCGGGCACCTGGCCGACGCCGACGCGGAGGTCGTCCGTCGGCTCCGCGAGGCCGGGGCGGTCATCCTCGGCAAGACCCGCACCGACGAGCTCGCCTACGGCGCCTCCACGCCGGGCACGGCCAACCCCTGGGCACCCGACCGCGTGCCTGGCGGGTCGAGCGGTGGCTCGGCGGCCGCGGTCGGCGCCGGGCAGAGCCTCCTCGCGGTGGGCACCGACACCGCCGGATCCATCCGCATCCCGTCCGCCCTCTGTGGGGTGGTCGGCCTCAAGCCGACCCATGGTCTGGTTCCCCGGCAGGGGACCGTGGCGCTGGCCTGGTCGCTCGACAACGTGGGCCCCATCGGTGGGTCGGTCGCGGACGTGGCGGCGATGTTCGCGGTGATGGCCGGCCTGGCGCCGAGCCCCGCAGCCCGCGAGGCGGCCGCCGGCGACCTCACCGGGCTGCGTATCGGCGTGCCCACGAACCACTTCTTCGACGATGTCGAGCCGACCGTCGACGCCGCGGTCCGTGCCGCGATCCGGCGCCTGGCCGACGCGGGGGCCGTGCTGGTCCCGGTGGCCGTCCCGCGCCCCGACCTCTACGAGGCAGTGGTCTATGCGTTGCTGCTGCCCGAGGCCGCGGCCTACCACGCCCAGGACTTCCCCTCCCGCGCGCAGGAGTTCTCGTCGCAGCTGCGCAAGGCTCTCACCATCGGACACTCGATCGCGGCGGTGGACTACGTGCGGGCCCAACGGGTGCGAGGGATGATCCAGGACGAGTGGCAGGGGCTGCTGCGGCAGGTCGATGTGGTCGCCGCCCCCACGGTTCCGATGACCGCGGTGCCCCGCGACCAGCGGGTCGTCCACTGGCCGAGCGAGCGGACCGAGTCCGTCAACAGCGCCTACGTCC
>Ga0209023_10003655_pt1 | contig 18159 bp, 15 predicted proteins | sample LakOneMetagenome_FD_187468 | JGI IMG/M metagenome (GOLD analysis project Ga0209023, IMG submission 187468) | Freshwater and sediment microbial communities from Lake Erie, Canada (SPAdes) (version 2) | ecosystem: Environmental > Aquatic > Freshwater > Lentic | place: Lake Erie, Canada... | reverse complement strand
ACCTGCACCACGCGCAGTTCCTCGCCATCCAGCCGCAGCGCGGTGAGCTTGCCGCCCCAGACCGCGCCGGTGTCGATGGCGTGCACGCCGTGGCCGATCATCAGGCCGAGCGCGCTCCAGTGGCCGCAGACGATGCGCAAGTCGCGCTCGGCTCGGCCGGGCACTTCGTACCACGGGTAGAGCCCGGGTTGCTGGGCGCCGGGCGTGCCTTTTTCGTCGAAATCGATGCGTCCGCGCGGGCTGCAGTAACGCATGCGCGTGAACACGTTGATGATGGCGCGGTCGCGCTCGGTGCCGGCCAGGCGCGGCGACCACATCGGCTCGTCGCCGTACATGTTGCGCAACAACTTGCGCCGATCGTCGCCGCGCAGGCGCGCCTCGACCTCGCGCGCATGGCGTTCGGCCATCGGAATCGTCCATTTCGGGGCGAGGCCCGCATGCACCATCGCCCAGCCGAGATCGCGGTCGACATGCAACAACGGTTGCGAGCGCAGCCAGTCGAGCAAGGTGTCGCGGTCGTCGGCGAACAGCACCGCCTGCAGGTCCGGGTTGACCTTGCGTTGCTCGTCCGGCTCGCGTTCGGCGATGGCCAGCAGCGACAGGTCGTGGTTGCCGAGGGTGACGACGCAGTTTTCGCGCAGCGAATGCACCAGGCGCAGGGTTTCGAGCGATTCGCCGCCGCGATTGACCAGGTCGCCGCAGAACCACAGGCGATCGCGCGCGGGATCGAAACCGATCGCATCCAGCAGGCGCCGCGTGGGATCGAGGCAGCCCTGCAGGTCGCCAATGGCCCAGGTCGCCATCAGTGCAGCGTGCGCGGCACGGCCAGGGTGAACGGCGGGATTGGCGCGTCGAACTCGGTGCCGTCGTCGCCGCTCATGTGGTAGCTGCCCTCCATCGTCCCCACCGCGGTCTGCAGCACCGCGCCGGAGGTGTAGGTGAAAGCCTCGCCCGGTTCCAGCCGCGGCTGTTCGCCGACCACGCCTTCGCCGCGCACTTCCTCGACCTTGCCGTTGCCGTCCGTGATCAGCCAGTGGCGATCGAGCAATTGCGCCGGCAACCGACCGAGGTTACGGATGCGGATGGTGTAGGCGAACACGTAGCGCTCGCCTTCCGGATCGGACTGTTCGTCGAGGAATTGCGTGGCGACGCTGATTTCCAGCGCGTAATCGGAATGCTCGTCCATGCGCCTAGTTTAAGCGCGAAGCGCGAAGGCGGAGTCTACGCGGCCTCGATGTCGGCGAGGCGCACGAAATCGGCGACGGACAGCTGCTCCGCGCGCGCGCCCGGATCCAGCCCGGCCGCGACGATGGCCTCGGTTCCCATGGTTCCGCCGAGCGCGTTGCGCAGGGTCTTGCGGCGCTGCCCGAAGGCGGCGCGGACCACGGCGGCGAAGCGCGCATGGTCGCGGATCCCGATGGTGCCGGGCGCGCGCGGCACCAGCCGTACCACCGCGGAATCGACCTTGGGCGCGGGCCGGAACGCGCCCGGCGGCACCGTGAACAGCGATGTCACCGCGCAATATGCCTGCAGCATCACGCTGAGGCGGCCGTAGACCTTGCCTCCGGGCGGCGCGGCCATGCGTTCCACCACTTCCTTCTGCAGCATGAAGTGCATGTCGCGGATCGCGGCGGCGTGCTCCAGCGCATGGAACAGGATCGGCGAACTGAGGTTGTAGGGCAGGTTGCCGACGAGGCGTATCTGCCCGTCGCCCGCGAGCGCGGTGAAATCGACTTCGAGCACGTCGCCTTCGATCAGCCTCAACTCGCCATGCGCGCGCGCCGCGGCCTGCAGCGGCGCGTGCAGGTCGCGGTCGAATTCGATCGCGGTCAATGCGCCGTGCCGATCCAGCAACGGGAAGGTCAGCGCGCCCTGGCCCGGGCCGATCTCGACGATGGCGTCGCCCGGCTTCGGATCGATCGCCTGCACGATTTTCTCGATCACGCCGCGCTCGTGCAGGAAGTTCTGGCCGAGATGCTTCTTGGCCTCGCGGCGGAAGCCGTCGGTATCCTTCGGCTGCGGCGTTTCGCGCCTGCGCCCGGGGCGAGCGGAGGAAGGCCGGCTCACAGCAGCTTCGTGCCCAGCGGCACGTCCCGGTCCGGCACGCACAGCGCCACCGCGCCGTCGGCATCGTGGAAACCGGTCACCAGGCATTCGGACATCAACGGGCCGATCTGCTTGTCCGGGAAATTGACCACGCCCACGACCAGCCGGCCGACCAGGTCCTCGGGCCGGTAATGCACGGTGATCTGCGCGCTCGACTTGCGCACGCCGATTTCCGCGCCGAAATCCACCTGCAGCACGTAGGCGGGCTTGCGCGCCTGCGCGAAGACTTCGGCGGACAGCACGCGCCCCACGCGCAATTCCACCCTGGCGAAATCGTCCCAGCCGATCGTATCCATCACCGTGCATTCTCCCGGCGATGCGCGGCCATGCGCGCGCATTCGCCGATGGCCGCGAACAGGCTCGACGGATCGGCGATGCCGCGGCCTGCAATGTCGAGCGCGGTGCCGTGGTCGACCGCGACGCGGGGATAAGGCAGGCCGAGGGTGATGTTCACCGCGTGCTCGATCCCGGCCGATTTCAGCACCGGCAGGCCCTGGTCGTGGTACATCGCCAGCACCGCGTCGAATTCGCGCAGCTTCGTCGGCAGGAAGGCGGTGTCGGCCGGTAGCGGACCGTGCAGGTCGAAGCCTTCGTCGCGCAATCGCGCAAGCACCGGTTCGATCGTTTCGATTTCCTCGCGCCCGAGCACGCCGCCTTCGCCGGCATGCGGGTTCAGGCCGAGCACGGCGATTACCGGGGAAGTAACGCCAAAATCCGTTCGCAGTGCGCCGCGCAATACGCGCAATGTCGTTTCCAGCGAGGCCTGCGAAATCGCATCGGGCACGGCGCGCAACGGCAGGTGCGTCGTCGCCAGGGCGACGCGGAGCCCTGGTCGCGCCAGCATCATCACCACGTCGCGGCCGGCCTGGCGCGCGAGGAGTTCGGTGGTGCCGGTATAGGCGATGCCGGCGGCATTGACATTGCCCTTGTGCACCGGGCCGGTGACCAGGCCGTCGATGCGGCCGTCGAGGCAATCGCGCGCGGCGGCTTCGAGCGCAGCGATCACCGCGGCGGCATTGCGCGGGTCCGCTTGCCCCGGTTTGGCAGGAACCGCATTCGGAAAATCGACGGATTCGAACGTCGGCAGCGCGATGCCGAGCTTTGCAGCGGCCTCGCGCAGCGCGCGTGGGTCCCCGTAGACAACGAGATCGGCATCGTGGTCGCGCGCCACTGCGCGCGCGCAAAGCTCGGGACCGACGCCGGCCGGCTCGCCCGGGACCAGCGCCAGCCGCGGGCGCGGCATCTCAGCCGCCGTTTGGAGCCGTCGTGGCGCCGTCGACCGGGCGGATGTCGACGTAGGCCTCGCCACGCATTTCGTTCAGGTAGCGGGCCCAGGATTCCTCGAGCTTGCGCTGGCCGATGGTGTCGCGCACCTGGGCGCGGCGATTCTCATCGGTGGCATTCACCTGGCGCGTACCGAGGCGCTGGACGATGTGCCAACCGGCCTGGGTCTTGAAGGGCTGCGAGACCTCGCCGTCCTGCAAGGCCGCGACCTGCGAACCGAAGTCCGGGCCATAGGCGTCGGTGTTGAACCAGCCGAGGTCGCCGCCGGTCGACTTGGTCAGGAGGTCGTCGGAGTTTTCCTTCGCGACTTCGACGAAATCGGCGCCACCGGCGATGCGAGCGCGCAGGGTATCGATCTTGGCCTTGGCCGCGGCGTCGCTGGCGGGGTCGCTCACCCGCACCAGGATATGTCGCGCCTGGTATTGGGTGGCCATCTGCGCGCCTGCGGGCGCTTCCGATGCGGCGCGGGTTTCCACCAGCTTCACCAACTGGAAGCCGCTGGAGCCGCGGATCGGGCTCGTGACCTCGCCCGGTTGCATGTTGCCGATCAGGTTCGCGAACGCGGTCGGGATCTCGTCGCTGCTGCGCCAGCCGAGGTCGCCGCCTTCCAGCGCGTTCTGGCTGTCGGAATAACGCGCGGCGGCGGTGGCGAAGTCCATTTCCCCGCGATCGAGGAGGCTCTTGATCCCCTCGATCTTCTTCTGCGCGGTATCGATCTGTTCGGGCGTCGGGTTTTCCGGCAATGCCACGAGCAGGTGCGCGAGGTGGTATTGGGTGCCATTCGCCTGGGCCGCCATCGCGGCATCGACTTCCGCATCGCTGACGCTGACGCTGGTCTGCGCATAACGCTGGCGCAGGCGCTGGATCGCGATTTCGTCGCGCAGCGAGTCGCGGAAATCCGCCAGGGCGATGCCGTCGTGCGCAAGGTTCGCGCGCAACTGGTCCAGGGTCATGCCGTTCTGGCGGGCGACATTGCCGACCGCGCCATCCACTTCCTGGTCGCTTACCCGGATGCCTTGCTGCGAGGCCTGCGCGACCTGCAGGCGGACCATGACCAGCCGTTCGAGCACCTGCTTGCGCAGGATGTCCGCCGGCGGCAACTGGCCGTTGGGCTGCTTGCTGTATTGCGCCAGAACATTGTTCGTGGCGCGGTCGAGTTCGCTTTGCAGGACCACGTCATCGTTGACGACGGCGACGATGCGGTCGATGGGTTGCGTGGACTGGGCGAACGCGTTCCCGGCGAGCAGGCAGGCGAGCAGGCAGGCGAGCAGTGTCTTCATGGCAGGGTATCGGGGGCGTCGTCGTCGGTGTCGTCGTTGTCGACGCTGACGGAAGGGGGCGGGATCAGGTAGAGATCGTCCCGGTCGTAGCCGAGGATAGCACGGCGCAGGCGCGACCTCGTGTCCGCGCCAGCGGAGCCAAGGCCCTTCAATTCGACTTCGAACTGGATGGCGTTGTTCATGTCGCCGCTGCGGTTTTGCACATAGCGTCGCGCCATCACCCGCACGGCGAGGCAGCAGCTGTCCCATTGCACGCCGGCGATGCCTTCGAGCAGGCCCGGCTCGTCGCCGGTCGCCTTGTTGCGGTAGAACGAGTAGTAGTAGCGGCCGACCACGCTCCAGGATGCGTTCAAGGGGTAAACGAACGAGAAGTCGGCCTGTTCCGACGAATTGCGCCGGTAGTGGTAGCCGAGATTGACGACGCCATCGTCCCGGATGAGGTAGCGCGTGCTGATGCGCGCCAGATACTGCTGGTTGACGACCGGATCCCACTGGTAGGAGCCGTTCACGCTCCAGCGGTCGTTGATCGCATACGTCGCGTCCGCCACCCAGCGGGACTGGTCGCGTGCCTCGGGTGCAGTGCGGCTGGTCGACACCTGGGGCGGGTCGAAATAGCGGATCTGGCCGAGGTTGACCACGAGCTTCTCGAGGCCATCGGATTGCCGCAGGAACCGGCTCGAAACCGCCAGGGTCAACTGGTTGGCGTTGATCTGCCGATCGGCGCCGGTGAAGCGATTGTCCCTGAACAAGGATCCCCAACTGAACGTCATCGCCCGGGTATCGAAGATGGGCAGGTCGTTCTGGTCGCGGTAGGGCGCGTACAGATAGTAGATCCGCGGTTCTAGGGTCTGCACGAAACCCTGGCCGAGCACGTTGGCGTCGCGTTCGAAATACATGCCGGCATCGAAGCTGGCGATCGGCAGGCTGCGGCTCGGGCTGGCATTGCCCCCCAGTTTCGCCGCCAGGTCGTCGTCGAGGCGGTAGCTGGTGTAGCGCCAGGCGAGCGTCGGCTTCGCGAACCAGCTGTTGCCCTCGAAGGGCATGCTGACGTATGGCTTCAGGTCGAATCGCGTTCCGCCTGGCCTTGCATCGGACACATTGTGCTGGAACCGCACCAGTTCGGTGTCGATGCCGGTGACCAGGTGGTTGCCGTAGGGGCGCTCCCAATCGAGGTACAACCGCGGCAACTGGCCGAACGGGAGGCTGCGTTCGGTGAGGGTGTAGTCCGCGAGGATTGGCCGGTCGGCGCTGATGCCGGCCTGCCAGTAACGTCCGTTGCCGTACAGGCCCATCGTGCTGGTGAGGCGATAGGTACTCAACCCATTGATGTTGTTGCTCGAGTCCTCGAGCCAGCGCGGATCGCTGATCCAGTAAAGGTTGGAACGCGCCACCCAGTGGTCGGACAGGTCCTGGGTCGCATTGAAGCGGAACATGCCGCGGTTCTGGACGCGGCGGTTGTCCTCCGGGATCCCTTCGGCGATTTCCTCGTCATGCTCGCGGTCGGTCAGCTTGTCCGAAGGAAGGTAGGTGAACTGGAGGTTGCCGCGACCGTGCGGCAGCAGGTACCGGAATTCCGAGCCGAGTTGCAGGCCGCGATCGCTCATGTAGCGCGGGGTGAGTGTCAGGTCGTAGTTCGGCGCGAGATTGAAGTAGATCGGCTGGCGCCAGTCGAACCCGTTGCGGCTGGAGGAACCGATCGTCGGATAGAGCAGGCCAGTGCGCCGGCGGTTGTCGATCGGGAAGGTGAACCAGGGCACGTACAGCACCGGCACCTTGCCCACGCGCAGGGTAGCGTCGTGGGCCACGCCCATGCCGCTGTCGGTATTGATGTCGATCTGCTTCGCGCGCAATTCCCAGAGGCGCTGGTCCGGGGGGCAGGTGGAATAGGTCGAGCCGTAGAGCTTGCCATCGCTACCATGCATTTCCGCGCGTTCTGCGCCGCCGTTGCCGCGGCGCGAGACCAACTGGTAACGCACGTCGTCGAGCTGGTGGGTGTCCTGGTCCTGGTTGCCTTCGGCGCTCTCCGCCACCAGGCGGATGCCGGAATCCTGATAACGGACGCTGCCATCCGCCTTGTAATTGCCGGTTTCGCTGTTGGACGTCAGGTGGTCGGTCGCCAGGAACTGGTCGCCCCGGGTGAGCACGACATGGCCGCTGAACGTGGTGTCGCTGCCTTCGATCCCGGAAATCTGGTCGCCGGCGATGTCCGTGGGAAGTTCCGTGCGTTGCTGGGATGTGAGTTTGGGTGCGGTCGCGCCGGCAGCGGAAGTGGATGCATCGACGCCGGACGACGCGGTTGGGGCCGCGGCGTCCGCCGCGGGCACTGCGGAGCTGGTGGCCTCGGGAGGAGGAGCCTTGGTCGGTGCTTCGGGGAATGCGGGCACGGCATCCTCGACCGGGCACTGGCTCCAGTTCGGCGGCATATCGTCGTCCGCCCAGGCGGGCAGGCAGGCCGCGATCAGCAGCGGCAGGGGCAACAGGCGAAGGCTTCGGCGCACGCGTTCCATCCGGCGGCGGAAAAACGACCGTTAGCTTGCCGGAACCCATGCACCCGGGCAACGCAGCCGCCGCCTTGGGGCACGGACCCATTCAGGGGAAGGCCATGGCCACCGATCCGATCCGCCCCGCGGCGCTTGAGTTCGAAGCCGAAGACGAACGCCGATCAGGCGCGTAGCGCGTCCACGTGGGCGACCGCGCTGGCGGCGAGCGCGTCGAGGTCGTAGCCGCCCTCGAGCGTCGACACGATGCGTCCGCGCGCATGCCGATTCGCGATTTCGACCAGCTCGCCGGTGATCCATGCGAAATCCCCCGCATCGAGCAATCCCTGCGCCAGCGGATCGTCGCGGTGGGCGTCGAAGCCGGCGGAGACGAACAGCAATTGCGGCGCGTACGCATCCAGTCGCGGCAGCAGCGCGTCGCGCCACAAAGCGCGCACGTCGGTGCCGGAACTGAGCGGCGGGTAGGGCGCATTGGCGATGTTGCCGACGCCGGTTTCCGAGGCCGCGCCGCTGCCGGGATAGAGCGGCATCTGGTGGCTGTCGACGAACAGCAGCCGCGGTTCGCGTTCGAAGATCGCCTGGGTGCCGTTGCCATGGTGCACGTCGAAATCGGCGATGGCGATGCGCTGCAGTCCATGCATCGCGAATGCGTGGGCGGCACCGACCGCGACGTTGTCGAACAGGCAGAAGCCCATCGCCGTCGCCGATTCGGCGTGATGGCCCGGAGGACGCACCGCGCAGAAGGCGCGTCGCCGTTCGCCGCCGATGACCCAGTCGGTCGCCGCGATCACGGCACCAGCCGCGCGCAAGGCGGCTTCGGCGCTGCCGGGGGAAAGCGCGGTGTCGGCATCCAGCCAGTGCAGGTCGGCGCCCGGCTCGGTTCCGAGCACCAAGGCGAGCAGTTCGGGCGCATGCACGCGCAGCAACGCCTCGCGTTCGGCGCGCGGGGCTTTGTGCGGAACTAGGTCGGGGAAATGCGCGGCCAGCGCCTCGAGCACCGCGGTCAGGCGCGCAGGGCGTTCCGGATGGCCTTCGCCGGTGTCGTGCGCCAGGCACGCGGCGTGGGTGTACAGCCGCAGCTCGACTGCACTCAACGCCGGCGCTCGTGCTTCCAGATCACCTCGCCGTGTCCGTCGGCGCGCGCCAGCACGCGGGCGAGCACGAACAGCAGGTCGGAAAGACGGTTGAGGTAGCGGATCGCCTGCGGGCGCACCGCGTCGTGGCGCGCGAGCGTCACGGTTTCGCGTTCGGCGCGACGCACGATGGTGCGCGCGAGGTGGCAACGCGCCGCGGCCTCGCCGCCGCCGGGCAGGATGAAATCCTTGAGCGCGGGCAGGTCGGCGTTGTGCGCATCCAGCCATTGTTCCAGCCGTTCCACGTCGGCATCGTCGATCGCCGCGTGGCCCGGGATGCAGAGTTCGCCGCCAAGATCGAACAACTGGTGCTGGATGGCGATGAGCTGGTCGCGGATTCCGCCAGGCAACGCGGCGGCAAGCAACACGCCGATCGCCGAATTCGCTTCGTCCACGGTTCCGTAGGCGGCGACGCGCGCCGAATCCTTGGCAACGCGGGTACCGTCGCCGAGGCCGGTGGTGCCATCGTCGCCGGTACGGGTGTAGATCTTGGAGAGACGATTGCCCATGCGATTGGTGGTTGGTTGTTGGTGGTTCGTGGGAAGCGGTTTCTACCCGCTACGAACCACCAACGACGAACCGTCTCAGACCGTCTGTGCGCGCAGCGCCGGCAGTTTCCGCCGCAGCAGGGCGAAGCCGCCGAACAGCAGCGCCGAATAGAACAGCGTGCCGAGCACGGTCCACTGGAAAAACGGGATGCCGGCGACATAGCACGCGCCGAGGCCGGCGTTGCAGGCCGGATACCCCGGCACCACGATCGCGGTCAGCCAAGTGGAGAAATTGCTGAGCAGGAAGAACAGCATCGACCCGGCGAGCGAATAACCGAGCACGCGCGTGCCGCCGGCGCGCCCGCGCAGGCCGAAGCCGAGCAGGCTGCACAGCGCGACGCAGGCGTAGATCGCGAGCAGGCTGGGCAGGTAGGTCGCGGTGCTGAAGTACTGCAGGTAGGTGCCGCCATGGATCGCGCCGAGCGCGAGGTCGGACAGCAGCAGCGCCGCCAGCGGCACCAGCAGCGCCCACTTGCGCGAGGCGAAATACGCGCCGCCGAACAGGGCGATGGCTTCGACCGGCGAGAAATTCGGCGGATGCGGCAGCAGGCGGGTCAGCGCGGCGACGAAGATCAACGCGGCCAGCAGCAGCGGGCCGGGGGCGAAACTGGTGGTGGAGGCGGGGCGGTTCATCGTCGTGCGCATCTGCTTTTCGCGGGAACCGCTAGCATAACGCAATGGCCTCCCACGACTCCCCCAACGCCAGCCACGACGTCGTCATCGTCGGCGGCGGGCTGGTCGGCGCCAGCCTCGCGCTGGCGCTTGAACGCCAGGGCCTCGACGTGGCCATGGTCGAAGCCACGCCCGCCGCGCGCCTGCCGGAGGTCTTCGACCAGCGCAACCTCAGCCTCGCCGAAGCCAGCGTCAACGCGCTCGACGCACTCGGCGTGCTGCCGGCGCTGCGCGCGCCCAGTGGCCGGATCCGCCGCATCCATGTCAGCCGCGCGGGGGATTTCGGCCGCGTGCTGCTGCGTGCCGAAGATTACGGCCGCGAAGCCTTCGGCCGGGTCGTGGTCGCGCGCGACCTCGGCGATGCGCTGGAAGCGCGGTTGCGATCCTTGTCGAACCTCGCCCGCTATCGGCCCGCGCGTTTCCTCGGTCTCGGCGAATCCGATTCCGAATGGCGCCGCATCCGCATCGCGGATGGCCATGCCGGCGTGGAGCAGGAAGAGCGCGTGCTTGAGGCGCGACTGCTGGTCGCGGCCGACGGCAGCGACAGCGCGGTACGCACCGCGCTCGGCATCGGTGCGCAACGCCACGACTACGGCCAGCGCCTGTTCGTCGCGCGCCTGCGCAGCGAACGCGCGCCGAACGGCACCGCCTACGAACGCTTCGGCGACCATGGCCCGACCGCGTTGCTGCCGCGTGGCGATCGCCATTACGGCCTGGTGCACGCGGTGGCGGGCGGGGACGCGGACGAAGTCGCCGCGCTCGACGACGCGGCGTTCCTCGCACGCGTGCAGCGCGCCTTCGGATGGCGTGCCGGACGATTCCTCGAAGTCGGGCCGCGCAGCGCGTATCCGGCGCAACGCATCGTCGCCGACGCCGTGCATGCGCCGCGAGCGGCGTTGGTCGGCAACGCGGCGCAAAGCCTGCATCCGGTCGGCGCGCAAGGCTTCAACCTCGGGTTGCGCGATGCGCTGACCCTGGCGGAAATGCTCGAAGCCGAAGGCATGGCAGCCGTCGCGGGCGGCTTGCTCGAACGCTACGCGAAACGCCGGCGCGAGGACCGCGAGCGCACGCTCGCGTTCTCCGACGGACTCGCGCGCTTCACCGCGAACGAAGACCTGTCCGCCTTGCGCGCGCTCGGCTGGTTCGCGGCGGGGCGCTCGCCTTCGCTGCAGGCGCGGTTGGTCGGCGGCGCGATGGGGTATCGCGGCGACGTGCCCGCCTTGTGCCGGGGTCGCGCATGAAGCGCGGCATGCGCGATGCCGTCGTGGTTGGCGGCGGCGTGGTCGGCGCGGCCTGCGCGCTGGCGCTGGCGAAACTCGGCCTCGATGTCGCCCTGGTGGAAGCGCGCGAACCGTCGCTTTGGAACGCCACGCAGCGCGACCTGCGCGTGTACGCGTTCGCCCCGGACAATGCCGCGCTGCTCGATGCGCTCGGCACCTGGGATTCGGTGCGCGATGCGCGGGCCGAACCGTACCGACGCATGCGGGTATGGGACGCGGCCGGCGGCGGCGAACTGGCCATCGATGCCGATGCGCTCGGCCGGAGCGAGCTCGGCTGGATCGTCGAACACGCCCTGCTCGTCGACAGATTGTGGGCGGCATTGCCTGCGGCTGGCGTCGAATCATCGTGTCCCGAGAAGGTGGAATCCCTCGCACAGGATGAACGCGGCGTCCGACTCGGGCTGGATTCGGGGCGATCGATCGAAGCGCGCATCGCCATCGCCGCCGACGGCGGCGAATCCGCATTGCGCGGGCTCGCAAACATCGCGGTCGATGCGCTTAACCATGCGCAACGCGGCGTGGTCGCCTACGTCGAAACCGCATTGCCGCACGAAGGCACGGCCTGGCAACGCTTCCTGCCGGGCGGTCCGCTGGCGTTCCTGCCTTGCGGCGATGGCCTCAGTTCCATCGTCTGGAGCCTGCCGAACGACGAAGCCGCGCGCGTGCTGGCGCTCGACGATGCGGCGTTCGGCGAAGAGCTGACGAACGCATTCGAAGCGCGCCTCGGCGCCGCACGGGTCGCTTCGAAGCGCGCGGCGTTCCCGCTGCGCCGGCAACTCGCGTCATCCCAGCGCGCGGGCCGCGTGCTGTTGGTCGGCGATGCCGCGCACGTGGTGCATCCGCTGGCGGGGCAGGGGGTGAACCTTGGCCTGCGCGATGTCGGCGGCCTGCGCGATTCGATCGCAGGCGCGCATGCGCGGCGGCTCGCGTGGGACTCGCCGCATCGCCTGCAACGCTGGGCACGCCAGCGTCGCAGCGAGAACGCGTTGTCTGCGCATGCGTTCGACGCGATCAACCGGATCTACAGCAGCGACGACATGCTCCCGACGTTGTTGCGCGGCCATGCACTGGGCCTCGCCGGGCGCCTGCCGCCGATCGGTCGCGCGCTGTGGCGTCACGCTGCAGGCAAGTAGCCGCCACAACGCGCAAGCGCGTCAGTTGTTCAGCCAGCGCATCGCCTCTTCGCGGTCGAGCTTGCCGTCGTGGTCCTCGTCCAGGCCGGAGAAGGCGCGCGCCATGTATTTGTCGGCTGTCGCTTCGGATTTGCTGATGTTGCCGTCGCCGTTGCGATCGAGCGCGACGAATTCGGCGTCGTGGTCGCGCGGCGCCGGCGACGCGTGGACGGAACTTACCGTCGCCTGGACGCCGGAGGCATCGTTGATCGTTGCCGAACCGGTCGCGTTCGCGGGCGGGGCGGGCGGCATCATCGGCGGTTGAGGCGCGACCGGTGCGGGCGGTGGCGGTGGCGAGGTGACCGCCTCTTGCGTGGCCCGCGCCGCTTGTTGCGCCGCGGCTGCCGCGTTGCCGGCTTGCGCGGTGGCCGAATTCGCCGCCGCTTCCGCGGCATTGGCCTGCGCCACGGCGCCTTCCGGCTGTGCGGTGCCGCCCTGGATCGCGGACTTCGCCGCATTGGCCTCGTTCGCGGCGTTGACGGCGGCATTCGCGGACGCATTCGCATCCATCGATGCCTGGTTGGCGTAATAGGCGTTGGCGGCGGCGTTCTGCGCACCATTGGCGGTGGTGGCGCCCGATTGCTGCGCCTGTGCGGCCGCCTTGGCCGCAGCCTGTGCGTCGCGCGCGTGATCGCGCGCCTGCTGCGCGGCATCCACTGCTGCCCGGGCGCTCTGGTCGGTACTCTGGCTGGCGGCCGCGTCGGTCTGCGCGAACGCTGGCGAGCAGGCCATTGCGGCGAGCAGGGCGATCGGTAGCAGGCGCTGCGCGTGGCGTGTCTCGATCTTCTTCATCGCGGGTCTCCGCGGGGTGGGGAGACCGCACGCTACGGCGTTGCCGATCAAGGCGCGGTTAAATGGCGAAACGGCAACTGAATGCGCCTCGGGTTGCCGACGAACGAGATCAGTAAGCCGAGCCGCCAGCCTCGCCATAGGCGCGCAGCACGTCGCACGCCGGCTCGCGTTCGATGTCGCGCACGACCTCGATGCCGCGTGCGTTCAGTTCGCCGATCCAGTCCGCCGGCAACGGGCCCTCGTCGAACTCGGTGAGTTCCATCACGTCCTCCGCGCGCGCGCCGATCAGCAGGCGGTCGATGCCGGCCCAGAAGGTCGCGCCGTAGCACTGGCAGCAGGGCTGCGCGGATGTCGCCAGCGTGATGGGGCCGCCTTCTTCGTTGAGCCGCGAGCGCTGCAGGCGCTGCTGCGCCAGCATGCAGGCCATGGTTTCGGCATGCGCGACCGAGCAGGATTGCTGCAGCACGCGGTTGACGCCGATCGCGACGATGCGATCGGTGGCGTTGAACACCACTGCGCCGAACGGCCCACCGCTGCGTGCCTCGACGTTGCGCCGCGCCAGCTCGATCGCCAGGGCGACCTTGGCATCGTCGCCGGGATAGGCCGGCGCGAAATCGAAGTCGTGGATCCAAACCGGCATCGTCAGGTGCAACTGCAGCGGCGGCAGGAAGCCCGCCACGATCAGGCCTTCTGTCCCCAGGTATCGCGCAGGGTCACGCTGCGGTTGAACACCGGCCTGCCCGGCGCGTGGTCGTAGCGGTCGGCGACGAAATAGCCGACGCGCTCGAACTGGAAACTTTGTTCGGGCGCCGCATCGGCAGCGGCCGGTTCCACATAGCCGGTGACGACCTTGCGCGAATCCGGATTCAGGTAATCGACGTAGCTCTTGCCACCCTCGTCGTTGTCCGGATCCGGTACGGTGAACAGGCGGTCGTACAAACGGATCTCGGCGGGCACGGCGTGTTTCGCGCTGACCCAGTGGATGGTGCCCTTGACCTTGCGGTTCGCGCCTTCCAGGCCGGGACGCGACTGCGGATCCAGGGTGCAACGCAGTTCGACCACGTTGCCGTTCGCGTCCTTCACCACCTCGTCGCAACGGACGATGCCGGCACCGCGCAGGCGCACGTCGCCGCCCACGGTCAGGCGCTTGAAGCCCGGCGGCGGCACTTCGGCGAAGTCCTCGCGTTCGATCCACAGTTCGCGCGCGAACGGGATCGCGCGTTCGCCCTGCGTCGCGTCCTTGGGATGGTTGGGGAAGGCCAGCGATTCCTCGTGGCCTTCGTCCACGTTGGCCAGCACCATCTTCAGCGGATCGATCACCGCCATCCGGCGTGGCGCGTGCGCATCGAGGTCGTCGCGCAGCGCGCCTTCGAGGATGGAGATGTCGAGCAGCGAGTTCTGCTTGCTGATGCCGACGCGTTCCACCATCAGGCGCAGCGCGCTGGGCGTGTAGCCGCGGCGGCGGATGCCCTGCAGGGTGGGCATGCGCGGATCGTCCCAGCCGTCGACGCGGCCGGATTCGACCAGCTGCAGCAGCTTGCGCTTGCTCATTACCAGCCAGTTGAAGTTCAAGCGCGAGAATTCGATCTGCCGCGGCTTCGCGGCTTCGAACGGCAGGCCGGCGTCGGTCAGCGGCTTCGCCAGTTCCGGCGAATGCGCGAGGTCGACCTTGTCCACGCACCAGTCGTACAACGGGCGATGGTCTTCGAATTCAAGCGTGCACAGGGAATGGGTGATGCCTTCGACCGCGTCGCTGAGCGAATGCGCGAAGTCGTACATGGGATAGATCGGCCACTTGTCGCCGGTGTTCTGGTGTTCGACGTGCTTGATCCGGTACAGCGCCGGGTCGCGCAGGTTGATGTTGCCGCTGGCCATGTCGATCCTGGCGCGCAGGGTGCGCGCGCCGTCCGGGAACTCGCCTGCGCGCATGCGACGGAACAGGTCGAGGTTTTCCTCGACGCTGCGGTCGCGGAACGGCGACGGGCGGCCCGGTTCGGTCAGCGAGCCGCGGTATTCGCGCACCTGCTCGGCTGTCAAGTCGTCGACATACGCATCGCCCTGCGCGATCAACTTTTCCGCGGCGAGGTAGAGCACGTCGAAGTAATCCGACGCATGCCGCAGCGAATGCCAGTCGAAGCCCAGCCAATGCACGTCGTCCTGGATCGCGCGCACGTATTCCGGGTCTTCCTTGGCGGGATTGGTGTCGTCCAGGCGCAGGTTGCAGTCGCCGCCGAATTCCGCGGCGATGCCGAAGTCCAGGCAGATCGCCTTGGCGTGGCCGATGTGCAGGTAGCCGTTCGGCTCCGGCGGGAAACGGGTGCGGATCGCCTTGTGCTTGCCGCTGGCGAGGTCTTCGCGAACGATGTTGCGGATGAAATCGCTTTTCGCGGATGCCAAGGCATCCGCGGCGGTCTTCTCCGGCGTGGCGTCGATGGTCGTGTCGTGCGGAGCGGACATGCGCTTGGCGTTCGTGGGAAGACGCGCAGTTTAGCGTCTGCGTGCCAGCGGCCGCGGTTATGCTTCGCGCATGGGCATGGCGACGCCGGTCGATGAATTCCCCGGCGGCGCGGATGCGCAGCGCCGGACCGCGCTGGTGCGCATGCTCCTCGGTGCCTGCCTGATTGGCAGCAACGGCCTGATGGTGCGCATCAGCGGCTTGCCGCCGACCGTCTCGGCGTTCTGGCGGATGGCGCTGGCGGGCGTGCTGTTCGCGGCGATGGTGACGTTTTACCGCGGCTGGAAGCCGATCCCCGCACGCGCCTGGGCCTGGCTGGCGATCCCGGCCTGCGCCTTCGCCGCCGACCTATGGCTCTGGCACCGCAGCATCCTGATCGTCGGACCCGGGCTGGCGACCCTGCTCGGCAACGCGCAGGTGTTCTTCATGGCGCTGGCCGGCGCGCTGCTGTTCGGCGAACGCATCGGCGCGGCCTTCGTCGCCGGACTGGCGCTGGCCGCGTTCGGACTGTGGCTGCTGCTCGGCGGCGACTGGGCCTCGCTCCCGCCCGCGTACCGCTGGGGCGTGTGGCTGGGGCTGGGCACCGGCGTGTGCTACGCGGTCTACAACCTCGGGCTGAAGCGCACGCAATCCGAAGCCGATTGCGACGCGCCCGGCGCGGCCTCGACCGAGCAGGTGCTGTGCTTCGCCGCCCTCGGCACCGCCCTGCTGCTGGGCGGCATCGTCCGCGCCGAAGGCCATTCCTTCGCGATCCCGGACCTGCGCACTTGGCTGATCCTGCTCGCGCTGGCCGGCATCGGCCATTGCCTGGCCTGGAGCCTGATCTCGCGGGCGATGGCAAAACTGCCGGTCACCCTGGTTGGCCTGCTGCTGCTGTTGCAACCCTTGATCGCATTCCTGCTCGACGTGCTGGTGCTGCATCACGACGCGCGGCCGCGGGAATGGCTGGGGTTGGGCCTCGCGTTGGCCGGCATCTTCGTGGCGGGGATGAAGCGACGACCGATTCCCGAGCCCATCGCCTGATCCGGCAAGCGGGCTGAGTTGCGCGGCGGCGCCGCGGGCTGCCCGGTTTGACCGGGCCTGTCCGCCTGCCGTCGGCGCCTGCGTTCCTCGATGGCATGGAAACCGCCACGCCGATCGCCACCCGGATCCACGCCGGCCGGATCCTCGGTGTCCTGTTGCTGCTGGTCCTGGCCGGACTGGCGGTCGCGCGTTCCGCGTGGGGTACGCGGCTCGACAGCTTCACCGTGGACGAACCCTGGCACATCGTCGCCGGCACGTCGTACGTGCGCGTCGGCGATCGCCACCTCAATCCCGAGCACCCGCCGCTGGTGAAACTCTGGGTCGGCGCGTGGATGCCGGCGTCGTTCGAGCTCGGCCGCGAACCTGCCTTGCGCGAGAAGGAGCAGGAGCGACAGTGGGTCGAGGACACGATGTTCCTGCACAACGATCCGGCGCGCGCGCAGCAACGCGCGCGCGTCGCGATGTGGGCGTTCGGCGGCAGCCTGCTGTTCCTGCTCGGCCTGCTGCTGTGGCGCGCCGCGGGACTGGCCTGGGCGGCGGGAACGCTGGCTTTTCTCGCCTTGGAACCGACCCTCGGCGCGCACCTGCCGGTGGTGATGACCGACGGTGCGCTGGCGTCGACGCTGGCGCCGGCGATCGTCGCCGCCGGCCTGCTGGCCGCGGAATGGCGCTGGCGCTGGGTGGCGGCGTTCGGCATCTGCGCCGGGCTGGCATTGGGTGCGAAGCATTCGGCGCTGGCGGGCTTGCTCGGCCTCGGCTTGGTGCTCGCGTTCGCCGCGCTTGCCGGCATGCGCAAGGGCGGCCTGCGCGAAGCGGGGCGGCGCATCGCGCGATTGGCTGCCGCCGCGGCGATCGCAGTGACCCTGCTGTGGGGCCTGTACGGATTCCGCTACCACGCCGACCGCGACGGCGGCGATGCCTTCAACCGCGCGCTGGAAGCGAAGATCGCCGATGTCTCGTCCCCGGCCTTGCGCATGGCCTTGGCCGATGCCGACCGCTTCCACCTGCTGCCGCGCGCCTACCTCTGGGGCCTGGCGGACACGGTGCGCACCGGCGTCGAGGGCCGCGGCATCGCCGCGCACCTGGTGTGGGGCAAGGTCCATGAAGGGCGCACGCCCTGGTTCACCTGGCCGGCGATCCTCGCGGCCAAGATCCCGCTGGCGTTGTCGGCGCTGGCCCTGCTCGGATTGGTGCTGCCATGGCGTACGCGATTGCCCTCGACCGCGCGCTGGATGCTGGTCGCCCTGTTCGGCGCGGGGGCCCTGCATCTCTCGGCCTTGATGGCTTCGCCCGCGGCCTGGGGCGGCGTGCGCCATGCGACGCCCTTGATCGCGATGGCCGCCATCCTCGGTGGCGGCGCGGTGGCCGAGGCCTGGCGCAGGCGTTCGCGCGCGCTGTCGGCGGTGGTCGCGGCGTTGTTCGTGGCCGCGTTCGCGATGACCATCCGCGAACCGCGGCTGTGGGAATACCACAACGAGCTGGTCGGCGGCAGCGCGGGCGCGTGGCGCTATTTCGACAACGAAGGCCTCAACCTCGGCCAGCGTTTCGGCGAGATCCGAGCCTTCCACGACCGCATGATCCGGCCCGGCGGCCTGCCCATGTACTCGAACTACTGGATGATGGAATCGCAGGTGCGGGGCGCGCATTTGAATTTCCATCGTTACGTCGAAAGCCTGGACGACGACAACCTCGCCGGCCTGTACGACGGCTGGTTCGTCTACAGCACATCCGACCGCAACCCATGGCCGCAATACGGCTGGAACCCCGACGAGGTGTTCAAGGGCCTGACCCTCGCGGCGCGCTTCGGCAACGTCGAAATCTGGCGCGGGCGCCTGCTGCGGCCCAAGTCGCGCGCCTCCAGCCTCAACGGCCAGGTGATGGATTACATCTACAAGAAGGACGGCAAGGATTGGGCC
>Ga0209023_10003654_pt1 | contig 18161 bp, 12 predicted proteins | sample LakOneMetagenome_FD_187468 | JGI IMG/M metagenome (GOLD analysis project Ga0209023, IMG submission 187468) | Freshwater and sediment microbial communities from Lake Erie, Canada (SPAdes) (version 2) | ecosystem: Environmental > Aquatic > Freshwater > Lentic | place: Lake Erie, Canada... | reverse complement strand
CGCGACGGCGTCGTCCACCGTCGTGGCCACGTCGCCGGGCGACACCGGGATGCCGTACTGCGCGAAGAACTGCTTGCCTTGGTACTCGAAAAGATCCACTGCGGTCTCCTGGTTGGGCGGGCTCAGGCGAGCCCCGGCGCGCCGGACAGCCGCCGAGTATTGCCGACCGCACCGAGCGCAAGCGATCTGGGGGGCGCACCGGTGTCGTTCCGGGGGCGGACTCGATCGGTGCGCGGCACGCCGGGGATACTAAGCACGTGCGCCTTTCCCGCCCCCGTCAGCGGCCCGCCCGGTGAGCCCTGTCGCCCGATCGACCGGGCACGCCGGCCGCGCCCTGCTGGTCGGGACGGTGTCGATCCTGCTGATCATGGCCGTCCTGTTCCTCGCGGCGGTCGTGTACGGCCACCAGGCCAGCCCGTCGATCAAGCTCGGTGACGCCACGTTCCACGGCGGCAGCACGAAGCACCTCGCGAAGGACATCGCCAACGACGGCCCGGCCATCTTCAGCGACGTCTCCGGCGGGGCGTCGCGCGACCTCATCGTGCAGCACCTGGGCACCGACACCGACCACGGCTGGTACGCCTTCCTGGCTCGGGTACCGGGGAAGCCCCGCTCCTGCACCTGGCAGTGGCAGGCCGCCGAGCACCTGTTCCGGGCCAAGTGCGACCGGTCGCTGACCGCGCCGGCCGACGGTCGGGGCCTCCAGCGCTTCCCGGTCCGCATCGCCTACGAGCAGCTCGACATCGACCTGAACTACGCCGACCGGCCCACCACCGCGCCGACGACGTCGACCACGACGACCACCGCGGTCCCCCGCTCCGGCACCCCGAAGTCCACCACCCCCGGCTGACCGACGCCGAGATCTCACGGTGGTTCCGCCGTGGGTGACCTCTCAGGTGGCGCTCAGGTCGTTCACAGGTGGCTGGAGCAGCATCAGCATCCGGGCGCCCGCCATGGAGGCGGCGCCAGCTCAAGGAGCGCGGATGCCTGACGACACCACCCCCGAACCCCTGCCCGGTGCGACGCCGCCCAGCGCGCCGCCCCCCGGCCTGGGAGCGGCCGGCCCGCCGCCGATCCTGCCGGCGGCCCCCGACGACTGGTGGACCGACGAGCCCGCCCCCGGCACAACGGCGGGGGCCGCTCCCGCCGGTGGCACACCGCGGAACTGGAAGACCTGGGCGGCCATCGCGGTCGGCGCGGTCGTCGTGGTGGTGGCTGCGGCGATCGGTGCGACGGCCCTCAGCTCGAAGTCGGCCAACAACGCCGCCGCCGGGAACGCCGCGAACGCCGGGGCCAACGGCGGGCCGGCCGGCGGCTTCGGCGGCGGTGGTTTCGGCGGCGGCGGCTTCGGCCGGCTGGGCACGCGGGGCACCATCACCGCGATCAACGGGTCGACCATCTCGGTCGACGCGGTCGAGGGTGGACGGCCGGGACAGACCTCCACCACCACGACGCCGACCACCACCAAGGTGACCGTCAAGACCACCAGCGCGACCACGTACCGCGAGACCGTCACCGGCAAGGTGGCCGACATCGCCAAGGGCGACAACGTCCTCGTCATCGGGACGACCACGAACGGCACGGTCAGCGCGACCCGCATCACCGACAACGGCGACCAGGCGCTGGGCGGGGGCCGTCGGGGCGGGGGCCAGGGCGACCGGCCACCCGGCTCGATCCCGGGCGGCGGCAGCATCCCGGGCGGCGGCAGCATCCCGGCCGGCGGCTTCCCGGGTGGGGGCGGCCAGGGCGGTGGCGGCCAGGGTGGCTTCCCCGGTGGCGGCTTCACGGCGGGCACGGTGACCGCCGTCAGCGGCTCGACGCTGACCGTCAAGACCCAGGACGGGGCCACCGTCAAGGTCACCACCACCGGCGCGACCACGGTCTCGATCACCAAGAAGATCGCCCTCGCCGACCTCGCCAAGGGCGACTCGATCACCGTCACCGGCACGACGTCGGGCTCCACGGTCACCGCCACGGCCATCCGCAAGGGCGACGTCGACGGTGGCTTCGGCGGGGGCTTCCCCGGCGGTGGCTTCCCGGGTGGACCGGGTGGCGCCGGGGGCCAGGGCGGTCCCCCCACCACGCGCTGACCGCCGCCCCCTGAGGGTCCGGGATCCCGTCCGGAACTCCCAGCCCGCTCCCGGCTCGTTCGCAGGGCCGAGGCGCAGGATCAGGTCATCGCTCGCACCACCTCGCCGCTCGCACCGCGACCGGCACCCCCGATCGAGGAGAACCCGTGTCGTCCAAGCCCCGCCGCATCCTCCGGCCCTGGCTGATCGTTCCGTTGGTCGTGGTGCTCGGCGCCGGGGCGTGGTTCGCCTTCAAGCCGAGCAAGGGCACCGCCCAGACCGCGACCACGACCACCGATCGCACGGTGACCGCGACCGAGGGCACGATGGCCCAGACCGTCTCGTCGTCGGGCACCATCGAGCCAGAGTCCACCGAGGACCTCACGTTCTCCTCGGCCGGCACGGTGACCGCCGTGAACGTCAAGGCCGGGCAGAAGGTGGCCAAGGGGCAGGTGCTGGCGACCATCGGCTCGGCCGAGCTCCAGGTCGCGGTCTCGCAGGCCGCGGCCAACGTCGACACCGCCACCGCCAAGCTGCAGGACGACGAGGACGCCAGCGCCTCCGATGCCCAGATCACCGCCGACTACACGAGCCTCGCCTCGGCCAACGCCGCCCTCCAAACCGCGTACACGAACCTGGCCGGCGCCTCGCTCACCTCCCCGATCGCCGGGACGGTCGCCACCGTCAACCTGACGGTCGGCCAGCAGCTCGGCAGCGGCGGGTCGTCGGGCACCGCGATCACCGGCTCGGGCACCGGCTCGGGCCGGACGAGCGGCAACCTGGGCTCCAGCACGCCCCAGGTCGGGGCCAGCGGCACCGGATCATCGACCTCGACGAGCGGTGACATCGAGGTCATCTCCACCGGCAGCTACACCGTCACCCTCGGGATCGACAGCACCCAGATCAAGAACATCGCAGTCGGCCAATCGGCCACGGTGACCCCCACGACCAGCTCGAGCTCAGGCAACCGCGGGTTCGGCGGCGGGTTCGGCGGCGGCGCGTTCCCCGCAGGGCTCATCCCCGGTGGCGGTGGCGGTGGCGGCGGCGGTGCGGCGCCGGGGGGCGGTGGCGCCACCACCCCGACGACCACCCCGACCAGCACCGCGGCGGCGGCCACCGGCAAGGTCACCTCCGTCGGGGCCATCGCCACCGCGTCGTCGGGGATCGCCACCTTCCCGGTCGTGGTGACGATCACCGGCGACCCGCCCGGCTTCAACGCCGGGGCCAGCGCCACGGTCGAGATCACCTACAAGCAGCTCGCCAACGTCATCCAGGTCCCGTCGTTCGCGGTCACCCAGACCGGCGGCGCGGCCACCGTCACCGTGCAGGACGCCAAGGGCCGGCAGACCAAGCGCACCGTCACCACGGGCCTCACCGCCAACGGCGAGGTCCAGATCACCAGCGGCCTGAAGGCTGGCGAGACGGTGGTGATCGCCCTGCCCGGCGGCTTCGGCCGGGCCGGCGGCGCCACCCGCACGGGCGCGGGCTCGGGGACGGGCACCAACCGGGGCCCCGGCGGATGAGTACCAGCGAGCCCGCCGTCCCCCGGTCGGTCATCCAGCTGGAGGGGGTCGGCAAGACCTACTCGAGTGGCAGCCTCTCGGTCGACGCCCTCCGCGACGTGACGATGACGATCGGGCAGGGCGAGTTCGTGGCGATCGCCGGCCCCTCCGGGTCGGGGAAGTCGACGCTGATGCACATCATCGGCTGCCTCGACGTACCGACATCGGGCCGCTACCGCCTGGCCGGGCAGGACGTCGGTCGCATGAACGAGAACCAGCTGGCCGAGGTGCGCAACCGGCGGATCGGGTTCGTGTTCCAGCAGTTCAACCTCCTCGCGTCGATGTCGGCCTGGCGCAACGTCGAGCTCCCGCTCGTCTACTCCGGGGTCGACCGGGCCGAGCGTCGGGCCCGGTCCCATGCCGCACTCGCTCGCGTCGGCCTCGGCGACCGGGCCGACCACAAGCCGGGCGAGCTCTCGGGCGGCCAGCAGCAGCGGGTGGCGGTGGCCCGGGCCCTGGTCACCGAGCCGAACCTGATCCTGGCCGACGAGCCCACCGGCAACCTCGACTCGACCTCCACGCGCGACGTGCTCGGGCTGTTCGACGAACTGCACCATTCGGGGCGGACGATCGTGCTCATCACCCACGAGCAGGACGTGGCCGACCACGCCGGTCGCATCATCCGCATCGCCGACGGCCAGATCGAGGAAGCCGTCCATGCCGGCAGCGTCGATGGAGCAGCCCGATGAGCTGGCTCGACACGCTGCGCACCGGGTTCGACTCCGTCCGCACCCACCGCCTCCGCTCGGCGCTCACGATGCTCGGGATCCTGATCGGCATCTCCGCGGTGATCCTCACGGTCGGGCTGGGGCAGGGAGCACAAGCCCAGGTCCGCTCCGAGATCAACGCCCTCGGCACGAACCTCCTCGTCATCTCCCCCGGCAGCTCCACCAGCGCGAGCACCGGGGTGCGCGGCGGGTTCGGGACGGCCTCGACGCTCACCCAGGCCGATGCCACCGCCCTCTCGTCGAAGGTCGTGGCGCCCGACATCGAAGCGGTCGCCCCCACGAAGACCTCCTCGGCCACGCTGGTGAACGGCTCCACGACCTGGACGAGCTCCCTGGTGGGCACCACCCCGTCGTGGTCGACCATCCGATCCCGCAAGGTCACCTCCGGCCGGTTCCTCACGGCCGCCGACCAGCGGAACGCGGCGGCCGTCACCGTCATCGGGCCCGACACGGCCACCGAGCTGTTCGCCGGCCGGTCGCCGGTCGGGCAGACCGTGACGGTCGACGACATCCCCCTGCAGGTGGTCGGCGTCCTCGCCGCCAGCGGCAGCTCGGGCTCCACCACCGAGGACGACCTCGCACTCGTGCCCCTCTCCACGGTGACGCAGCGGCTGGTGGGCGGCTCGACCCGCAACTCGGTGTCGACCATCTACGTCAAGGCCACGTCGGCCAAGACCCTCTCCGCCGCCTACCAGGAGGCCGAGGCCGAGCTGCGCTCCCTGCACGGGCTCAGCACCACCTCGACCGCCGACTTCAGCATCGCCACCCAGGACTCGATCCTGTCGGCCGCGACGTCGGTCAACAAGACCCTGACGATCCTGCTCGCCGGCATCGCCGCCATCGCCCTGCTGGTCGGCGGCATCGGCGTCATGAACATCATGCTGGTGTCGGTCACCGAGCGGATCCGCGAGATCGGCCTCCGCAAGGCGATCGGCGCCCGCCCCCGTGCGATCCGGCGACAGTTCCTCGTCGAGGCCTCGGTGCTGGGGCTGGCCGGCGGCATCCTCGGGGTGACCCTCGGGATCGCCGGTGGGTTGATCCTCCCCCACTTCGTGTCGACCCGGGTGATCATCTCCCCGTCGGCCTCGGCCCTGGCCATCGTGTTCGCGATCGCCATCGGCGTCGGCTTCGGCGTCTACCCCGCTTCCCGGGCGGCCAAGTTGGCCCCGATCGATGCACTGAGGTCTGAGTGATGAACCCCGAAGAGCCGCACCGTCGGCGCCCGGCCCGCCTCCTCGTCGGAGCGACCCTGGCCGTCGCCCTGCTCGGCGGTGGCGCGGTCGCCGTCTCCGCCGCCACGCGAACGAGCTCGACGTCCGCGACCGCCGCCGGGTACCGCACGGCGCTCGTCACCGAGCGGTCCGTGCGCCAGACGCTGGACAACGTCGGGGTGATCGAGCCGGTCGCCCAGGCATCGGTGGCCTTCCCCACCTCGGGCACCGTCTCATCGGTCGACGTGAAGGTCGGTGACACCGTCTCGGTCGGCCAGCGGCTCGCGCGGCTCAGCACCACGGCGCTCGAAGCCACCCTGATCCAGGATCAGGCATCGCTCGCCGCGGCCAAGCTCACGCTCCACCAGGCCCTGAACGGTGAGACGATCACCGCCAGCGGTTCCGGCGGCGGGCTCGGCGGGTCGAGTGGCGGCGCGCCGACCGGGACAGGCACCGGCACCGGTACGACCCGCAGCGCGACGTCGACGGGCACTCCCAAGGTGGCGACCGCCAGCCTGCGCTCGACCGCGACCACCGCCCTCCAGGTCGCCGTCCGCCCGGGCCCGCCGGGCAGCACCACGCCGACATCCGCCGACCAGGCGCCGACCACCACCCCCTCCAGCGCCGCGACCGGCGCCAACCCGACCACCACGACGACCACCACCCCCGCAGGCGCCGGCAGCGGGTCGGGCAGCCGCCCCTCGGGCTCGGGCTCGGGCGGTGCCGGCGCCGCCACCGGCACCGGCACCGGTGGGGGCGGGGGCGCCACCCGCGATCCGGCCCTGACCGCGGCGCAGCAGGCCGTGCTCGACGGCCAGCAGCAGGTCGACGCCGACCTGGCGACCGCCAGCCGCGACCTGGCCACCGCCAACCAGCTGTGCCAGGCCGCCGGCACCACGACGACGACCAGCGACCCGGCCACGACCACCACGACCGACTCGACCACGACGACGCAACCCGCCGACCCCTCCGCCGCCTCGAGCTCGGCCACCGCGGCCTGCACCGCCGCCCTCCAGCAGGTGCTGACCGACCAGCAGACCGTCGCCCGCGACCAGGCGGCGCTCGCCACCGCGTCGACCAAGCTCGACGACCTGATCACCGCGTCCGCGACGTCGTCCGGAGCCCCCACCTCGGCCGGCGGCACCGGCCGCCCATCGTCGTCCGGCAGCGGCACGCCGACCGGCGCGACCGGCGGAGCCACCGGCCTCGGACCGACGGGCGCCACCGCCAACGGGGGCGGCGCCGGTGCGACGACCACCGCGTCGTCGCCGAGCGCCGAGCAACTGGTGGCCTACCAGGCCGCCGTCGACACCGCGACCCTCCAGGTCGAGGTGGCGGTCCAGGGCGTCGCCCAGGCCACCATCGTCACGCCGATCGCCGGCCAGGTGGCGAGCGTGACCCTCACGCCCGGCAGCAAGGTCTCGGCCGGCTCGTCGACCGCCAACGTGGTGATCGTCGGCCAGGGCGGGTACGAGGTCACCACGACGGTCAGCGTCGACAACGTGTCCAAGGTCAAGGTCGGCCAGGCCGCTCTGGTGGCCCCGGACGGCACCGACACCACGATCACCGGCAAGGTGGTCAGCATCGGGGTCGCCGCCGACACCAGCGGATCCACGACCACCTACTCCGTGGTCATCGGGTTCAGCGGCCGTCCGGGTGGCCTGCGCAACGGCTCGACCGCCGATGTGCGCATCGTCACGGCCACGTCGGCCAAGACGCTGGCGGTCCCGTCGTCGGCGGTGAGCGCCGTCGGGACCGGCCACCGAGTGACCGTCGTCAGCAAGGGCAAGGCATCGGAGGTCCAGGTTGAGGTCGGGGCGATCGGGCCCGACTACACGGCCGTCACCAGCGGCCTCAGCGCCGGACAGACCGTCGCGTTGGCCGACCTGTCCCAGCCCCTGCCCAGCCAGGCCACCAGCTCGTCGAACGGCACCGGGACCCGCACCGGCACCCGGACGGCCACCGGGTTCGGCGGAGCCGGCGGCGGGTTCCCCCCGGGCGGCTTCGGCGGTCAGCGCCCCGGCGGCTGACCGCCGCCCCTCTCCCTCAGGCCTCGGTGAACCGGGCGATCAGCTCCTTGCGCTGGACCTTGTTGGTCCCCGTCTTGGGCAGCGCGTCGAGGGCGATGATGCGGACCGGGACCTTGTAGTCGCTCAGCCGTTCGGCGGCCCAGGCCACCAACCCGGCCTCGTCGAGGGTGCGGCCCTCGGCCAACCGCACCACGGCGGCGGGCACCTCACCCTTGCGCTCGTCGGGCAACCCGACCACGGCTGCCTCGACCACGTCGGGGTGCTGCTCGAGCACGTGCTCGACCTCGACGCAGTACACCGAGTAACCGCCGTGCTTGATCACGTCCTTCTGGCGACCGACGAAGAAGACCGTGCCGAACGGGCCGAGCCGGGCGAGGTCGCCCGTGCGCAGCCACCCGTCGTCGGTGAAGGTGGCCGCCGTGGCTGCGGCGTCGCCGTGGTAGCCCTTCAGGACCCCGGGACCCTTCACCAGCAGCTCGCCGACCCCGCCGATGCGGACCGGTGCCCGGTCGTCGCCCTCCACCCGGAAGCGGTAGCCGGGCAGGGCGACCCCCATCGACGAGCCGAGCCCGAAGCCGAGCATCGGGGGCGAGAGCTTGGCCGCCACGCCACCGCCCGTCTCGACCATGCCGTAGCCCTCGGCGAACGAGGCCTCCCCCACCGGGCCGATCAGCGGCAGCTCGGCGGTGGCGCCCAGCTTCTTGAAGCGCGCCGCGAGGTCGGCCGGCATGGCGTCGGCCCCCGAGATCCACATGCGGATGCAGCGCAGGTCGTGGTCGGCCGCGCCGGCGTCGAGCAGCATCCGGTACATGGCCGGCACCCCGACGTAGACCGAGGCCCGGCGGGTCTCGATCGCATCGAGCACCCGGACCGGGTGGAACTTGGGGATGAAGTACACCGGCACGCCGGCGCAGGCCAGGCCCAGCAACGTGACGAACCCCATGATGTGGGCGACGGGCAGGCTGACCACCGCCTCGTCGTGGCGGACGCCCGACGGGAGGGCCACCCCCGCCACCAGGCCACCGACCAGGCCGCGATGGGTGAGCTCGACGCCCTTGGGCTCCCCGGTCGTGCCTGAGGTGTAGAAGAGCGCGGCCACCGCATCGGCCTCGACCGGGACGGCATGGGCCAGCGGCTCGGCGGCCGGGAGGTCGGCGGCGGAGCGGATCGTGTGGACCGCGCCCGAATCGGCCTCGACGTGGGCGATCTCGTCGGGTCGCATCTGGTCGTTCACCGGGGCGGGCACGACTCCGGCGCGCGACGCGGCCAGGCAGAGCAGGAGCTGCTCGTACCCGTTGGGCGCGGCGATCACCACGACGTCGCCCGGCGCGGCCATGGCGGCGATGCCGCCGGCCCAGGCGGCGACCAGGTCGGCGGCCTCCCGCACCGTCAGGTGCGGGCCGCCGTCGGCCTCCTCGGCCAGGACGAGATCGCCCCGCAGTCCGGCCAGCCGCTCGAGCAACGTGCCGAGCGTGTGGTCCCGCCGCACGAGCATGACGGCCTGGCGGAACAGGTGCGGGAACATCTGTCAGACCTACCAGACCGTGAGGCCGGTCAGGCCTTCTTGATCGGGGCCCAGGCCATGAGCAGGCGCTTCTCGCCGACCTCGGGGAAGTTGACCACTGCTTCGGCCTTGTCGCCCGAGCCCTCGATCAGGAGGATGACGCCGTCGCCCCACTTGGCGTGGACCACGTCGTCGCCGACCCGCAGGCCCAGGGCATCGGCGCCGCTGGGGGCCGGGACCTTCGGTCGCATCGCCGCCTCGACGATCCGGTCGCGCCCCGACGTGCTGGTCCGACTCCACTCGCGGTCCGAGCCCCACCCGTCGGCCGACCCGCGGTCGCGGTCGCGCGACGAGCGCCGGCCGCCCTCGACCGAGGTGACCAGCGCCGCCGGGATCTCGTCGAGGAACCGGCTCGGCGGGTTGTACTGCGTCGAGCCGAACAGCATCCGGCTCCAGGCGTGGCTGAGGTGGAGGCGCTCGCGGGCCCGGGTGATCCCCACGTAGGCGAGCCGTCGCTCCTCCTCGAGCTCGTCGGGCTCGCCGAGGGACCGCAGGTGCGGGAACACGCCGTCCTCCAACCCGATGATGAACACCACGGGGAACTCCAGGCCCTTGGCCGAGTGCAGGGTCATCAGCAGGACGTTCGACTCGTCGTCGTCGATGGCGTCGCTGTCGGCCACCAGGCTGATCTGTTCGAGGAACCCGTCGATCGTCTCGAACTCGCCGGCCACCCCGATCAGCTCGGCCAGGTTCTCGAGCCGACCTTCGGCCTCGACGGTGTGCTCGGCCTGCAGCTCGGCGGCGTAGCCGCTGCGGTCGAGCAGCAGCTGCAGCACCGGTGCCGGCCCGTCGTCGACGATCTCGTGGGCGGCATCGATCACCGCGAGGAACGCCTCGATCCCCTTCTGCGACCGGGTCGGCACGCCGGCGCCGTCGGCCCGTTGCAGGGCCTGGAGGAACGTCAGGCCCTGGGCCGCCGCGTAGGCGTCGAGCCGGGCCACGGAGCTGTCGCCCACCCCCCGCTTCGGGGTGTTCAGCACCCGCTTGACCGACACCTCGTCGGCCGGGTTCACCACGGCGCGCAGGTAGGCCAGGACGTCCTTGATCTCGCGCCGGTCGTAGAAGCGGGTGCCGCCCACCACCTTGTACGGGATGCCGGACCGCACGAGCGAGTCCTCGAGCACGCGGCTCTGGGCGTTGGTCCGGTAGAAGACCGCGACGTCGCCCCAACGGATGTCGCCCCCCTCGTGCAGCTTCGACATCTGCTGCACGACCCATTGGGCCTCGTCGGTCTCGTCGTCGGCGTGGAACCGGACGATGGCCTCGCCGCCGCCCTGGTCGGTCCAGAGCTCCTTCGGCTTGCGCCCGAGGTTGTTGGCGATGACCGCGTTGGCCGCATCGAGGATCGTCTGCGTCGACCGGTAGTTCTGCTCGAGCAGGATCACCGTCGAGTCCGGGAACGCCTCCTCGAACTGCAGGATGTTCGAGATGTCCGCGCCCCGGAAGCGGTAGATCGAGTTGTGGACGAGGACGCCGTTGGCGACGTAGGTGTGGGTCGGCTCGACCTCGAGGTCGTACACCGGGCCGTCGAAGTCCTCGGCCGAGCAGGCGTCGACCGCGACCTCGACCAACCCGTCAGCCCCGTCGTCGACCAGCACCCGCATGCCGGGCCGGAGGTGGGACAGCGGCGTGAAGTCATAGGTGCGGCCGCCGATCTGCGCTCGACGTCGGACCTCGAGCCCGCCGGCCTCGGCGACGGCCTTGGCCAGGGCGAGGGCCTCGCGGTAGTCGCGGCGCACCGTCTCGACCCGCCGGTTCGGGCCCTTCCCGGTGCGCACGGAGTACCCGGCAGCCGCCAGCCGCTCGGCCACATCGGCGCGGTTGCTGCTCCACTGCACCCGGTGGGAGCCGACGGGGCCGCCCCGGGAGTCGGAGAACATGGTGAGGTTCAGGCTCTGGCGACGGGCCCCGTTCTGCGGGCGCAGGTGCGGGTACTCGGAGTGGAGGTCGAGGTCGTCCATGAGCCGCTTCGCACGGCTCGGCGTGTCGAGCTCGAGGTAGAGCCGGGCGAGCGAGTCCTCGCCCATGGCGAGCTGACGGCCGAGGCCGTGGAAGCAGGCGGTGGGCAGGCCGTACTCGGCCGCGAACCACGATTCCCAGTAGGCCGCCTCCTCCAACGTGGCGCACACCTTGAGGAACCACAGCTTGTCGCCGTGCTCCTGGATCAGCCGGCCCTTGGGCCCGACCTGCGTCAGCCCCTGGCTGTCGGGCCGCACCGACTTCGTGCGCCCGATGCGGAACCCGCGGTCGGTGCGTTGCATCAGGTAGACGACGTGGCCCCCGGGCGCGAGCTCAGGACGGGCCAGCACCATGTGGTGGGGGGTGCCCACCAGTGAACGTCCGCCGGCGTCGACCCGGTAGGTACGGCCCGCGTACGCGCCGGGTCTGGTCGCGGTGACCGTCGACGGGACCGGCGTGCCGGCCCCGCCGACCCCGAGCACCTGGTCGCCGACCCGGATCTGGTCGATCGGCCGCGGGCCGGCGGGCGTGGCGACGAGCGTGTCGCCGGGGAGGCACTGGTCGGAGTCGCCCACGACGCAGACGTTGCGGTGGGTGGCGGTCAGCAGGAGGACGAGGTCGTTCTGGACGGCGTTGGTGTCCTGGTACTCGTCGACCAGCACGTAGCGAAAGCGCTTGCGGTAGTGCTCGAGCACCTCGGGGTGGGTGCGGAACAGCTCGACCGTGACCGACAGCAGGTCGTCGAAGTCCATGGCGCCGGCCTTGCGCAGCCGGGCCTGGTACTCGCGGTAGACGTCGGCGATCTTGCGCTCGTAGATGACCTTCGCCCGCTCCGTGTAGGCCTCGACCCCGATGCTGTCGTTCTTCGCGGCGGAGATGGCCGCGTGGACCGAGCGGGGTGGGAACCGCTTGGTGTCGAGGTTGAGGTCGCGCAGCACGTACCCGGTGAGCCGCACCGCATCGGCCTGGTCGTAGATCGTGAAGGACCGCGGGTAGTCGAGCTTGTCGGCGTCGCGGCGCAGGATGCGCACGCAGGCCGAGTGGAACGTCGACACCCACATCTTCTCGGCGACCGGACCGACCAGGGCGCCGACCCGGTGGCGCATCTCCTGCGCGGCCTTGTTGGTGAAGGTGATGGCGAGGATCTCGAACGGCGAGACCCCGAGGTTGCGGATCAGGTGGGCGATGCGATGGGTGAGGACGCGGGTCTTGCCCGACCCGGCTCCCGCGATGACCAGCAGCGGCCCCTCGGCATGGACGACGGCCTCCCGCTGCGTGGGGTTCAGCCCCGACAGGAGGTCGAGTTCGTCGCCCAGGGCAGCCATCGCGTCCCACCCTACCGGGGGGTCCCGACCACCGATCGGCCGCCGCAGCCGGCGACCCGGGTGCCCTCCAAGGGCACGGGCCTGGAAGGATCATGGGATCAGCACCGATCTCCCCGACCACCCCCAGGGTCCTGCGACCGCGCCGGCGAGCGCCGCTGACCCTCCGGCGCCCGACACCGGAGAGGTCCGCCGCGTCTCGGCCAAGCACATCCGGCGCTCCGCCTACGTGCTGGTGTTCCTGCTGATCTTCAACCACCTGGTGATCCCCCAGATCGGCGGCGCCCGCAAGGCCCTGCACCTCCTGAGCGCGGTGAACCCGGCCCTGCTGGTGCTGGCCCTGGCCCTCGAGGTCGGCGCCTTCCTCGCCTACACGCAGTTCACCCGATCGGCGCTCCCGCCCGATGCGCCCGTGGGGCGGCTCACCCTGTTCCGCATCCAGATGGCCACCAAGGCGGTCACCAACCTCGTCCCCGGGGGCAGCGCCGCCGGCGGCACCCTCGGCTACCGGTTGCTGACCGAGGCGGGGGTCGACGCCCCCGACGCCGGCTTCGCCCTGGCCACGGTCGGGTTGGGCTCCGCGGTGGTGCTCAACGGCATGCTGTGGCTGGCCCTGTTGGTGTCGATCCCGCTCAACGGCTTCGATCCCATCTACGTGACGGCAGCCATCGTCGGCCTCGTGCTGCTCGGTTCGTTCGCCGGGCTGATCATCCTGCTCATGCGGGGCCGCAACCAGGCCGAGCGGGTCGTCCGCGCCGTCGCCCGTCACGTCCCCTTCGTGAAGGAGGACGCCGCGGCCCGCGTGGTCCGCCAGATCGCCATCCGCCTGCGGGAGATCGCGGCCGACCCCGCGCTCATCCGCCGCAGCATCCTGTGGGCCACCGCCAACTGGCTGCTCGACGCCGCGTCGCTGTGGGTGTTCATCCGTGCCTTCGGACGCACGGTCGGCCCGGTCGAGCTGATCGTGGCCTTCGGGTTGGCCAACGTGCTGGCCGCCATCCCGATCACGCCGGGCGGCCTCGGGGTGATCGAGGCGGCGCTCACCGCATCGCTGGTGGGCTTCGGTCTCGACCGTGGCACCGCCTCGATCAGCGTGGTGACCTACCGCGTCGCGGCCTTCTGGTTGCCCATCCCCCTGGGGGCGGTGGCCTACGGCTCGCTCAAGTTCGGACCACGGTCGCTGCGCCACAAGCGCGAACGCCACCCGATCCGCACGCTGGCCAAGGCCACCGGCGAGTTCGCCACGGTGCGGAAGTGGGACGTCGAGGACCCGGGCCAGACCGGTCCCGGCTGACGCCGGTCCCTCCTCCGACCGGGCCAAGCCGCGCGCCGGCCTCGGGGTTCAGGTCGGGCAGCGGGCGCGGAGGCGGCCGATCACGATGTCGGGGTCGCCGACCCGGGCGCCTTCCGGCCCGAAACGGGCGCCGACCGCCACCGTGGCGCCGACCCGCTCGATGAGGGGCCGGTCGGCGTTCGGCTGCGCGAGGTCGATCCAGCGGCCGCCCACCCGCGTCCGCTTGGCCTCGACGCCGCGGCGGGCATCGCCGGATCCGGTCGTGACGAGCGCGGTCTCGGTGACCGTGGTGCCGCCGACGCCCGTGTCGGACGTGTAGCGGGTGACGGCGATGGTGAACGGCAGCGTGCCGACCTGGCCGGCACCGGTCAGCCGGAACTGCTGGCGGGCCTGCGGGGTGTCGCCCGGCGCGGACCCGTCGGTGCAGCGCCCGACCGTGAACCGGTAGAGCGAGCCGCCGAGCAGCAGTGCGCCCTCACCCCCTTCGAGGGCGGGGAACGTCGTCGTGGTGGTCGACGGCTCGTGGGGCGAGGACCCACTGCCGCATGCCGCCACCACCAGCACCGCAAGGACGCCCAGGACGCGGGCGACCGTCGGCATCGACCAGGGATCAGACCCGGCCGGCACCGACCACGTCGCTCCAGTAGTACACGCTCGCCACCTGCACGTAGGAACCGGTGTGCGGGGCGTGGATGATCTGCCCGCCGCCGATGTAGAGGGCCACGTGGTGCACCGGGCTGCCGTAGAAGACCAGGTCGCCCGGCTGCATCTCCGAGAGCGGGATGCGCCGCGACGACGAGTACATGGCCGCCGAGGAGTGGGGCAGCGAGACGCCGCCGTGTTCCCAGGCCCACATCACCAGGCCGGAGCAGTCGAACCCGCTCGAAGGGCTGGCCCCGCCCCACGTGTAGCGGACGCCGAGCACGCTCTGCGCGGCGGCGATGGCCGCCCCTGCACCCTGGCCGACGGGCGGATCGGCCGAGGTGTTGCCACTGGAGCCGCTGCTGTCGGAGCTGCCCGACGAGCTGCCGGTGTCGGTCGTGGTCGGGTCGGCCCCGGCGGTGTTGGTGTGGGCGGCAGGCCGGCTGACGTGGGCGGCCTGCGGATGGGCCGCGGCGTAGGCGGCCTGCTCGGCGGCGAGACGGGCCTGGGCGGCGCGGGCCGCCGCAGCGGCTGCCGCGGCCCGGCGGGCCTGCTCGGCCTTGAGCAGGGTGTCGAGCTCGCCGTTGACCTTCGAGAGGATCTTCCGCTGGGCGTCCACCGCGGCGTTGGCCGCCTGACGCTGGGCATCGACCTTGGCCTTGACCTTGGCGACCTGCACCTTGGCGGCCCGCAGCGCCGTCGTGTCGGCGTTGGCGTCGGCCTGGGCGGCCCGGAGGTGGTCGACGACGTCGCCCCCCGAGTTGGTGGTGGCCTCGATGTAGCCCCGGCGGGCCGGGAGCTCGGTGCTGTCCTGCGCGCCGAGGATGGCGCTGGCGCCGTCGCCGGTGCCGCCCCGGACGTAAGCGTCGATGGCGTAGCCGGCCATCTGCTGGCGCCGGGAGGCGAGCAGCGCGTCGGTGCGGGCGACCTTCTGCTCGGCCGCCTTCTCCTTGGCGTCGACCGAGGCGAGCTCGATCTGGGCGTTGTTGTAGCTCTCGGCCGCGATCTCGGCCTTCATCTGCAGCGAGTCGAGCTGGTCGGCGATGCGGGCCGCTTCGGCCCGCTTGTCGGCGATGGTGTCGGCCGATGCGCCGCCCGCTCCGAGGACCGGGACCAACGCGATGGCGACGACGAGCACGGCCATGGCCGCGCGGCGTCGCAGGAAGTCTTTCGACATGAAGGCAGACGTTACCAAAGATTGACGGAACGTCACGCAATCGACACACCAGTTCGGTTGGGCGGCGAGGCCTGCCGTTGTCGTTCCGACCGCCCGACGGCCCCGCTGACCAGCCGCTTACCGGGCGATCAGGTCGTCGTACTCGAAGCTCGCGACCAGGATGGCGGTCACCACGGCCTCACCGGCCTGCGGGTGCTGGCGGTAGTAGGTGCCCAGGTAGAGCGTCTCCGCCACGGTCGGGGCACGGTGCAGGTAGCGCTCGAACAGCTGGCGCAGCCGGTAGCGGACCCCCGACGCTGAGTGGGCCAGCAGGGTCGGGATCGTCGCCACCGGCGCCCGGCCGTAACGGCCCAACAGGGCACTGCTCTCGGCCGGCGTCGCGTGGCGGCCGACGAGCTTCGTGAACCACCCGTCGACCAGGGCGGCCGTGGCCGGGCCCCCGACCGTGCCGCCCGCCTTGGCCACGAACTCCGGGCTGCCGGCAAGCGCGGCGACCACGTCGAGCATCGTGGCGCGGCCCGAGGAGACCTGGTCGGCCCACCGGTCGAGAGCCGCGGCGCCGCCGTGGCGGCCGAGCAGGTCGAGGTAGGCCCGGTCGATCGACACCCGGGCCCCGGCGGTGCGGCCAGCCAGGTCGAACGCCGTCGCCCACTGCTTGTCCTGCGAGGTGGGCCGACCGAGGCTCGCCAGGGCCCGGGCGCGATCCGCACCGGTCAGCGACTGTCCCAGCACGTCCTGGCTGGCCGCGTCGAGCCACTGGCCCGGGGTGCAGTCGTTCGGCGCAGGGTGGCCGGCGAACCGGTCGGCGATCCACTGCGCCATCTCGGGATCGGCCACCGCGATCACCCCGGCGTGGCTCTGGCCCTTGTAGATGCGCCGGGAGACGACCTGGCCGAAGCCGCACATGCGGTTCTCGAGCAGCAGGCTCGACGCCACCGGGATCTGCTCGTCGTTGCCTCCCTGGATGATCAGGATCGGGTTGTTCGTCTTGACCGTGCCCGGCTCCTGCGCCGCGATCAGCGACTTCCACGGCTGGACCGTGCTCGGGTCGGCCTTGATGAGCGACTCGGTCGTGTACCCGGCGTAGGGGGTGCCGACGTCGCTGCCGCAGGCCGTGTCGACGACGCCGATCCGGGCGATGGCCGCCGGGGTGAGCACGAGGTCCAACAGCGCCTGCGGGTAGGCCGCGTTGATGCCGGCCGCCGCCATGATCAAGTAGTAGCGGAAGAAGCTGGTCTTCAGCGCCTGGTAGACGAGTTGGAGCTGGGACGGCGGCGCCCCGGCCACCGTGCCCACCACGTCGAGCTCCGGCGCCCAGGTGTGGGCGATCTGCCCGGCCCAGAGCGCGGCGTGCCCGCCCTGGCTGTGGCCCCAGATCAGCACCCGCTTCGACGCGTGCGCCGCCGGGATGTTCTCGGCGGCCCGCACGATGTCGAGCACCCCCCGACCCTCGCTCTGCCCCACGATGTAGGGGTGCCGCCCCGGCGTGCCGAGGCCCTCGTAGTCGGTGGCCACCACCTCGTACCCGCGGGCCACCAGGAAGTCGCTGCCCTCGAAGTCGAGGCTCTTGGACGGCGCACACGCGTCGGCCAGGCCGGTGGTCCCATGGGCCCAGGTGACGACCGGCCACCCCCCGGTCGGAGGCGTCCCATCGGGCACCGCGATCAGCCCGGTCACCGCGATGTCGTGCCCGTCGACCGCCTTCGAGTGGTACATGACGCGATAGGTCGTGCCCGGACGCGTCGGGTCCGCCGGCTCCTGCTCCGCCTTGATCACCGTCCCCGGCGCCGCCGGCGGCAACAGATCCGGCAACGTGTAGAACCCCGTCCCCCCCGGCGTCGCCCTCGGCGTCGCACCGGCCGCCGGTCCCACCACCGAGACCAACACGGCCACCGAAGCGACCGCAACCACCCGCATCATCCAACCCACAGCAGACCCCCTGGTCGTCAACCCCGCCATCCTGCCCCGCCGTCAAAGGTCGCGCTCGCCGAACCCAGCCCGACGCGCCAGCGCAAAGAAGATCAGCCGGCCGAAGGCCGTCCTTGACTCTCCGCCGCGGGTGGAAACAGCGAGCCCGAGGGAGTGGGGTCGTCGGGAATCGCACGCGGAGCGGACGCCAGCGAAGCGAGCGTCAGCGAGCGCAGCCAGAGGCGGAGCACCGAACGATTCCCGACGACCCCACGACCGGCCCAGGAAGGAGAGTCAGTTTTCGGGTCCCCGCTACTCCCATTCGATGGTGCCGGGGGGTTTGCTGGTGATGTCGTAGGCGACGCGGTTGACGCCGTCGACCTCGTTGATGATGCGGCTCGACATGCGCTCGAGGAGCTCGTACGGGAGACGGGCCCAGTCGGCGGTCATCGCGTCCTCGCTGGTGACGGCCCGGATGATGATCGGGTAGCCGTAGGTGCGCTCGTCGCCCATGACCCCGACGCTGCGGATGTCGGGCAGCACGGCGAAGGCCTGCCAGATCTCCCGCTCGAGGCCGGCAGAGCGGATCTCCTCGCGGACGATGGCATCGGCGTGCTGGAGGATGGCGACCCGCTCGCGCGTGACCTCGCCGATGATCCGCACGCCGAGGCCGGGGCCGGGGAACGGCTGGCGCC
>Ga0209023_10003653_pt1 | contig 18163 bp, 10 predicted proteins | sample LakOneMetagenome_FD_187468 | JGI IMG/M metagenome (GOLD analysis project Ga0209023, IMG submission 187468) | Freshwater and sediment microbial communities from Lake Erie, Canada (SPAdes) (version 2) | ecosystem: Environmental > Aquatic > Freshwater > Lentic | place: Lake Erie, Canada... | reverse complement strand
CTGTGTTCAATGCCCTGGTCAACCGGCAGTATGGAAAGATAACCGGTATTGTTCAATCTTCCTGTATTGTACAATAACTGCAGGTTGCGCAGTACATTGGGGTTACGGTCGCTGTTGATCCATACCCGGTCTACAAAATCAGGGCCCGGTAAATGTAACTGGTCTTTACTGATGGTTTTTGACTGGTGTGTTAATAAATACTCCGCTTTATCGCCGAGTAGTGCTGCAATTTTTTTTGCCGGCATAGCAATAGTTTTTAAAAGTGAAAAAGAAAAACTAACAATCGTTTGGTAAAGATAAAGCGGCTTTTTTTACAAAAATAAATTTAGCTGCACCGGCCGTTGCACCGGTATTGCCGCGGAAGCCCTGCCGGCGGTAATGGTATAAACCGGGGAAGCCTCATCACGGGACGCAACGCTGATTGCAGTGTTGCCTGCATGCGGGTCGAACAGGTTTTTAACAAGCCGGGGTGTATTGTTTTCTTTTGAAAGATGGGAAAGGATAAGGTGCGATAAAAAAGGAGGCCGGTGTGTTGTAAATAATTCCAGTGCTTCACGGTTTGATAAATGCCCCTCGCCGCCGCGGATACGTTTTTTTAAATGCAATGGATAACGGCCGTTCTCCAGCATCTGTTCATCATAATTGGATTCTAAAAAAACAGCATGGCATTGTTTAAAGTAACCGGTAACACGACTGCATACTTTTCCAATGTCGGTAAATACGCCCACTGTTATTCCATCATGGCTGATGATAAAACTGTGCGGATCTGCCGCATCATGATGTTTTGCAAAAGGTGTGATGGTAATACTGCCGATGGCAACCGGGGTATTGGCGGTAAAAGTTTTTGACAAATGGCTTACCAGGTGCGGGCCATATTTTGCTGTGCCTTCTGTAATATAAACAGGCAGCTGGTATTTATTGGCAAACGTGGATACACCTTTAATATGATCTCCATGTTCATGTGAAATGAAAACAGCTTTTATTTTTTTTACTTGCAGATCCAGCTGTTTCAAACGCTTTTCTGTTTCCCTGCAGGAGATGCCTACATCTACTAAAACAGCATCTGTATCATTACCCACATAATAACAATTGCCGTTGCTGCCCGAGTTTAACGATGCAATAAATAATGCCATAGTGCTGCAAAGAAAACTATTTTTATTTTATCTTATTATTTATAATCCGCATTACCCCTACCCAAGTGTAAAAACAAAGGGCGGAGCCTCAGGAGTTTATGCTAAAAAGAGGGTTTGCAGGGTATTTTTACTAAGGGAATTTTCATGCCCCGGCCGGTATAAATAGTGTGGCATAAATTTTTCTTTGGCGGCCAGATGCTGTATTTTTAGGTTTCCAAAATAACTGGTAACTCCCATTAAACCGTATCCAATCCTCTACGTCAAACCTGCAATACCTTTCCAATTCATCCTTTGAATGCTGCACCTGCTTTATGTATTTTAATAAGGCATGAAATAATCCATATGCTGTGAGGGCTGCTTAAAACCGCAGGACGATCATTTTACGTAACTGTTATGTTTCGTAAAATCAAAAGACGGTTTTAGTAAAATGAAATTGTATTACCTCACCAAACACAAACAATATGGAAACTTTTTACACTGCTTACACCAAACTGCTGGATTTTAAAGTGTACTACTTTATTAAAAAATTCAGCGCTTTCCCCGATCTAAAAAATGTGTCTCCCGTACTGGAATCGTATGGCATGCATACCGATTTTGATAAAGCCTGCAGTATTGCCGGCATACATGACCCTGCAGTAAAAGCCGAGCTTTTAAAAGAAGCGGAAGCCAATACCCAGCGTGCAAAAGTTATTGACCTGGTGAGTAACGGCCAGGTGGGTAAAACTGTGGCAGGATAATTTGCAGCCTGGTCAGGTGGCTTTATTGATTTCGATAAGATAATCAAAAAGGTTTGTTTCAGAAGCGATACCCAGCTTTTTACGTAAGCGGTAGCGGCTGATTTCAACACCACGTACCGATATGTTCATCAACTGGGCAATCTCCTTGGTGGAGAGGTTCATCCTTAAATAGGCACAAAGTTTTAACTCGTTGCCGGTAATGGTGGGGTGTTTTTCTTTGAGGGTGGTAACAAAATCACTGTGCACTTTATCAAAGTGTTTGGTAAAGTTCTCCCATTCCTTATCTATATTGTCATCCTCGCTGAGGGTCTTGATCAATTTTTTTATTTCACCGTTGGTCTGGGGATTGTCGAACACCTTCATAATATGGGTGAGCCCGTCTTTAATTTTTGAAAGCAGCTCCCCTTTTTTTACCAGGTGCATGGCCGAGGAAGCCAGCTCAGAATTTTTGAAATTAATATCTGCCTCCAGTTTTTCGTTGCGCAGGGCCACTATTTCACTCTCTGTTTTGCTCAGTTCAAGATCATGGATATATAAAAGCCTTTTTTGCTCTTCTTCATATTTTTTTTGCTGGCTGGTAAATTTTTGCTGCTGCCATTTATAGATGAGGAACAGCGCTGCTGTAAAAAGCAAAAAGTAAAAAAGTTTAGCCCACATGGTTTGATACCAGGGCGGCAATACCCTGAAGGAATAGCTGGCTGCAGCAGACTCATTACCTAAATTGCTCCTTACTTTCACTTCAAATGTAAACTTACCGGGAGGTAGATTCGTGTATTCCTTTTCTGTTCGGCCGGTCCAGGTACTCCAGTTTTCGTCGAAGCCCTTTAAGCGGTAGCTGTATTCAAGGTTTGACTGGAAGCCAAATACCGCAGATGAAAATTCAAAACGGATGGTTTTCCAGTCATAACTGATTTCAGGGAAACTGCCGGGATCCTGTGCCTGATTTTCATTTACTTCCTTAAAATAACCTCCGAACAAAATACTGTCTGCCTGGTTAATGATCCTTACCGTACGTACCTGTAACTGCAGGTCGGGCAATGTTTTTTTATACTTTTCATAGTTAATGTGAAAGAAACCTTTTTCACCACACAGGAAAATATTATTCCCGTCCACAGGATATATAAATTCAAAACCGCTCAGCATTTTATTATTTAATTCAGGCAGGTAAATCACCATGGGCTCTTTGCCGGAAACATCAATAACTCCCAGCGTTTTTTCATGTATAAACCAGATATTACCTGTGGCATCTTCTTTCAGGTAACGGATACTTTGTGTGCCCAGTAATTTGTTATACCAGGGTGAACTTTCAAAAATATCTTTTTGCGGGTTGTAATGATATACGCCCTTTTCTGAAGCAACAACAATCTCGTTCTTTATTTTGTATACATGATTGTTGAGCGTTGTGGGTAACCCTTTTTTAACGGTAAAGGTATCGGTGGTATATCCGCCGGTATTGTTTTTACTGATCTTGTAAACGCCGTGATAGGGATGCGAAACCCAGATATTATCGTTGGGGTCAATGGCTACAAACCTCGACGACTCATTAAAGCCCGGTACCTGGCCGGAAGGTACGAAATGCCCGTTTGTAAAATTAAAAAGCGTGAGTCCCTTATAATTACCCGCTACAATTTGTGCTGTTGGAAAAGTTCCTGATAAGGGAATAAAATTCCAGAACCCGGGGTCTGAAGAAATGGGCTGTGCGGTGTTATCTTTTATTACAAAAGCTCCTTCATGATGCCCCATCAACAGCTGGTTGTTAATACTGGATAAGCCCCATGTTTGTCCAGTGGTATTATTGACGGGTAAAAAATTTCCTTTGCTGAAACTGAGGTCGCTCATGGGCTGCAAAGGCACACTGTATAAACCATTGGTGGTACCCGTAAACAGGCGGTTATTATAAATGATAGCCGTATATCCTGACCCGCCCTGTGAGGAAGGGTTGATTTGTTTGATGGCACTGTTATAGGCAATCATATCAATGCCGTTATCCAGGCCCAGCCATAAATTGCCCTGGTGGTCTAAAAAAATACTCAGCACATTGTTATTCTGAAGGCCTTCGGGCCTGGCAAAGCTTTGTATGATATCACCCTTCAGGTTTATTATGGCTATACCGTTATTACTGGTGGCCAAAGCAACCCAACCGGTGTTTACAGCTGTGGCTGCATAAATCCTGCTGTTTTCAAAAAAGCTGTTATTTACAGAGGCCATCTTTGTAATATCCCCTGCTGTCAATACAAAAATGCCGTTCTTTAACGTGGTAATTAATGCACTGTCTTTACTTACAGGTAAAATAGCAGTTACCGGGTCGTTAGTGGATAATGGGTTAACAGCAGTTACCGGGGCCCAGGTTTCATTTTCATAGACCATTAAGCCGCTTTTATAATCATGTGCATATAAACGGCCATTACACAGCCCTAAATAAGACCACTCAAACGGTGCTGTAAAAGTTGCTGCCGACTCACCGGTAAATTTGAATATCTTATTTGTAGAACGGAAAAAAATGCTCTTATTAAAATTTACAATGTCCCAAACATCACTGAAAGACCTGTCTTTTGCCGGGATAAAACCGGTTAATGAATGGTATTGCAGCAAGCCATTACCGGCGGGCGAAAAATAACCCAGCTCATCCTGGCCGCCCACATAAACCCGGTTATCAGTCCCTATTTCGATGGAACGTACGATGGTTTTGTTGGGCAGGGAATAGAGGTTCCAGTTCCTGCCATCAAAGGAAAGCAACCCCTCATTATTGGCAATATAAATAATACCGTTTTTATCCTGCCTGATATCCCAGTTTTGTAATCCTGCTTTATATGATTGTTTGGAATAGTTGATAACATCAGGAAGCCCGATGGTATTTTGCCCATAAGTGAAAACGGGCAGGCAAAGCAGCAACAGCAATTTTTTCATTTCTGATATGCAATTGTTAAGTGAAGGTATATAAAATTGCCTGATGTAGTATTGATGTAGTCTATGTACACTATAAATCAGCTGTTTATATTTTATGATGTAGTAATGATGTGGCTGTATATTTTTATTTTGTAGTGGCAGAATCTATTTTTATGTTCTATTCTCTCATTCCAAAAAACGACTGCTTATGAAATGTAAAATCAGATTTTTGCTGTTCGCCGTATTTTCCTTTTTCCTTCTTGGCACAGCTAATGCACAAAGCATAAATGTAAACGGAAAAGTAACCCGTAAATCAAATGGGGAAGCTCTTGCCGGGGCGTCGGTAACCGTAAAGGGGTCAAAAATTGCCACTATTACCGACCAGGCAGGTAACTTTTCAATTACTGTACCTCAAAAAGGGTCCATCCTTGTAGTAAGCTATGCAGGTATGGCCGAGCTTCAAAAAGTAGTAAGCCAGGCCGGCACACTCAACTTTATTTTAGAGGAAAGTGCCTCCAGCACCTTAACCGATGTGGTGGTGGTGGGGTATGGTACCCAACGGGTAACCAAGGTATCTGGTGCTATTTCAACAGTAAAAGCTGCAGACATCCAGAAACTAAACCCTGTGAGGGTGGAAGAAGCATTGCAGGGCAGTGTTTCCGGCGTTAATATTATTCAAAATGGTTCACCCGGAGCCAGCCCCACCATTTTTGTAAGGGGTATACCCGATCTTTCCGGCAAGCCTACTGTTATTGTAGATGGTGTGGAGCAAACCACCGATGACCTCAATTCAATCAATCCTTCAGAAATTGAAAGTGTATCTGTATTAAAAGATGCTTCTGCAACTGCCATATACGGGGTTAAGGGCGGTAATGGTGTAATTGTTATTACTACCAAAACCGGCCGGAAAAATCAAAAAACTGATATCAGCCTCAACAGCAGTTACAGTGTGCAGCAGGTAATAAGGACATTACCGGTATTAAATGCCACTGAATATGGTGCCATGCTGAACGAAGGCAGCACTTTATCAGGGGGCAATATAATTTTTACTGACCTTACCAAATTGGGTGTTGGTACAGACTGGCAAAAAGAGGTATTCTCCAATGCGCCTATGCAAACACATAATATATCTGCAAGAGGCGGCAGTGATAAGATGACTTATTTCTTATCAGGAGGTTATTTACAGCAGGGTGGTATTATTGGCGGTTATGATAAATCAAGGTTTAACCGCATGAACTTTACCTCTAATCTCAGTTTTGACCTTACTTCAAAATTGAAATTTATTGTTGATGCCACATACCTGAATTTTAACGGAAGAAGCGTTGCCGAAAATGCCTTCAACAGTATTTTGGGCAGTGCTGTTAACTATGACCCCACGGTATCTAAATACAATACTGATCCTAACAGTATTGGCCAGTATGGATACAGCAATTTGATCACCAGGGAAATTTATAACCCGCTTACCAAACTGGCAAATACTTATAATACCAATATAGGTAATAAATTATATGGAAAATTTGAACTGCAGTACGAAGTGATTAAAAACCTGAAACTTACCAGCAGGTTTGGTTATACCAAGTATGATGGTAATGGTAAAAGCTTTGACCCACTGGTGTTTTGGGGAGCCAATAATACGGGCAATACATTAAATGCTGATGGTTCTACTATCCCGGGTTTGCATAACAGTGTGGCACATACCAAATCAACCTATGCTAATTTTAACTTTGATGCTTTTGCCAATTACAATTTTAAAGTGGCACAAAACCATAGTTTTGAAACCACGGTAGGTCTTACTTTGGCCAAAGGATCTGGTAATACAGCCGGTGCCAGCAGGCAGGATGTGCCGTATAATTCATGGGAATTTGCCGACTTTACAGCAGCAACAGGTAATACTTCCAACAATAATTCCAACGGGCTTAACGGCTATTATTTTCAATACGTAAACACACATGCTTCGGGCTTTGCCAGGGTAAACTATGATTACAGCGACAAATACCTGGCTTCCTTTACAGCAAGGCGTGACGGCTCTTATGCTTTTGGTATAGATAATAAGTTTGCCAACTTCCTTTCCGGTTCACTGGGCTGGGTGGTAAGCAAAGAAAATTTCTTTAACTCAGACTTTATTAATTTCTTAAAGATACGGGGCAGCTATGGTTCTGTGGGAAGTGATAACGGTATCAATCCCAAAAGTGTACTGGTAACTATTCAAACCGATTACCTGGCCTCTCTTTATGGTTCTGGTAACAGTATTGGTTACACCTTTGGCAATACATTTTATCCCGGCTCTACCATTGCATCAGCAGCTAACAATGCCCTCAGGTGGGAAAAACAAATACAAAGTAACATAGGTTTTGAAGCTACTTTCTATAAAAACAAATTCAATATTTCGGCTGACTATTTTACTAAAAAAGTTGACGGCTTATTGTTTACGCCTGCATTATCTGCATACCTGGGTAGTATTCCTCCGCCACCGGCAAATATTGGAAGTACAAAAAGCAGTGGCGTGGATATTACTTTGGGCTTTAACAGTAAAGTGGTTAAAAAACTGAACCTGAATTCATCATTAACCTTCACCACCGTTAAAAACACGGTAACAAAAACAAGTGATAACGGCGCCTGGATATTTGGTGGTGGTTACTTTAACGGGCAATCACAGTCTGTAACCATTTTTGCACCCGGCCATACACCGGCTGCTTATTATGGTTACAAAACACTTGGCCTGTTTCAAACAGCTGCAGAGGTTGCCACATCACCAAAGCAAAACGGTGCCAAACCGGGTGATATCAAATTTGCCGACCTGAATGGTGATGGTATTATTGACAGTAAAGACCAGGAAGAGATCGGTAACCCCTTCCCTAAATTCACCATGGGATGGAGCCTGGGTTTGAACTACAAAAATTTTGATTTCAGTGCTTTCACTTATGCATCAATAGGCAATGATGTGTATATGGCTTTTGAAAGAAATGATACCTATACCAATAAATACAGGGCCATATTAAGCAGGTGGACAGGACCCAACACCACCAATGATGCCAAAAGTCCCAGGTACACATTTGTAGATGCCAATAATAACAGCAGGGTGTCTGACAGGTATGTGGCCGACGGTTCGTTTGTAAAAGTTAAGAATCTTTTAGTGGGTTATAATATTCCACAGGCCAGCATTAAAAATATATTCCGCAGTATCAGGGTGTATGCGCAGGTTAAAAATCCGTTTACGTTCACCAAATACAACGGGTTTGATCCTGAAATTGCCGGCGGCGGATTACTGGATACCGGCGTGGACAGGGGCGCTTATCCACAGGCCAGAACCTATGCTGTTGGCTTAGACATCAAATTTTAAAACCTACCATTAAAATAAATAAAATGAAAAGTATAAAAATATTCAGTGCAGTGTTGCTGGTTGCTGCATTTGCCTCGTGCAAAAAATGGGTGGATTATAATGCACACCAGGATTTTTTAATAACCGAACAGGATTATTTAAAAAACGAAAATGATTACCGGGCCATGGCTGTAGGTGTGTATTCGCCGCTGCAATGGCTTAACCAGGTGGTGCCTGTTGGCGACATTGCTTCGGATAATTCTGTAACGGGTGGTGAAAGTGCATCAGATGTGCTTTCGTTACAGCAGATTGATAAGTTTACGCATACAGGCGTTAATTCCACTCTTGCCGACCTGTGGCAGGTAAGTTATGAAGGTATTAACAGGGCCAATTACCTGTACCAGTACAAAGCAAAAAACATTGCAGGCGAAACCGTAAATTTTGCAGGCAAGGAAGCCTTGTATGGTGAAGTATCTTTTTTAAGGGCCTACTATTATTTTACCCTGGTAAAATTATTTGGTGATGTGCCCCTGTTTGTTGATAAAAGACTGACCTTATCAGAAAACAAAACCTTATCAAGATCGCCCAAGGCAGATGTGTACAAACAGATTGAAACAGACCTGGCCAATGCCATTGCTGTTTTACCTGCAGTGCAGACCGATAAAGGAAGGGCCACCAAATATGCCGCACAGGCATTATTAGGTAAGGTATACCTGTATGAAAAAAAGTATGATGAAGCAAAAGCGGTACTGGAAAATGTAATTACTTCAAATGCCTACAGCCTGGTATCCAATTTCAGTTCTATTTTTCTGCAAAGCGGTGAAAATGGTCCGGAATCTGTTTTTGAAATACAATATTCAAACGGGCAGGGTACTTACGACTGGGGCCATGTAACAAGGGGACAGGGAAACTATTCTGTACAGCAGTGCGGTGTAAGAGGACTTACCGGTGCTGCCGCCATGCCGTATAACCCGGGATGGAGTACTAATTTACCCACCCAGAATTTAGCCAGTGCTTATGCTGCCGGCGATACAAGAAAGGCCGGAACAGTCTTTGATGTAGAGGCGTATAAAACAGCTAATCCCGCTTTAAATATCACTTACCAGGTGGCACCCTATGAGAATACAGGATTGTATAACCAAAAATATTTACCCCGTAAAGGAGAAACATCAGGCCAGGTAGAATTGAACTACCTGAATAATTTCAGAACCATCCGCTATGCAGATGTGCTGCTGATGGCTGCTGAAGCCAATAATAAATCCACCGCTCCCAATGACGCAAAGGCTCAAACCTATTTAAACCTGGTGCGCCGCCGTGCTTTTGGTGACAATGCACACGATATCACTGCAACAGGCACCACTTTATACGATGCCATTTTAAATGAGCGCAGGCTGGAACTGGCCATGGAGGGCGAACGTTTCTTTGACCTGGTAAGAACAGGAAAAGCGGTAACCGTTTTGGGACCACTGGGATTTGTTGCAGGCAAGAATGAAGTGTTTCCTATTCCGCAGGGAGAGGTTGACGGTTCGGGTCTTTCACAAAACCCCGGGTATTAATTTATTTATACAATCTTAAAATAATTATTTATGAAAGCATTAAAATATTTTTTCGGGGTGGTGATGCTGCTGGCGGTAACAGCTGGTTGCAAAAAGCAAACCTACGATGACCTTTCTTTACTGGAAAGCGGGGTTACGCCTTCCAAATTATCAGTGCTGCTAACTATCACGCAGGATAATTCGGGCCTGGTAACCATTTACCCTGCCGGTGAAGGCGCTTCCTATTATGAAGTTTCTTTTGGTGATGCCACCACTACGGCTTCAAATGTAAATGCTGGCGGTAATGTACAGCATAAATATGCCGAGGGCGTTTATACTGTTAAAATCACAGCACACAGCTTAACGGGTCAAACTGCTGTATTATCGCAGCCGCTTACCGTTTCTTACAGGGCGCCTGAAAATTTAGTGGTGAATGTATTAAGAGATGCTGTTAACAGGTTTAAGGTGAATGTATCTGCATCTGCACTGTACGAAACATTTTTTAAAGTTTATTTTGGTGATGTGGCCAATGAGCCGGGTCAATCCTTTTTAGAAGGACAAACCATCAGCCATGTATATGCTGCAACCGGAACTTATACAGTAAGGGTGGTGGCATTAAGCGGCGGGGCAGCCACAACAACTTATACCCAGGTGGTTTCCATAAAAAACCAGCTGAGCCTGCCGGTAACTTTTGAAGATCCCAATATTGATTATTCTGTAATTGATTTTGGTGGTGCGGTATCTTCCGATGCTTTGGATCCTGTGGTAAGCACCAATAATGTTAAAAAAACAATTAAAGCCGCAGGTGCCGAAACATGGGCCGGTACCACCATGGGCAATAACCAGGGTTTTACTTCTAAAGTTCCCTTTACTGCCTCCACCACACAAATGAGTATGATGGTATACTCACCTGCAGCCGGTATTCATGTCCGCCTGAAAGTGGAAGATCATAATGATAACACCAAGTCGGTGGAAACAGAAGCCCTTACCACGGCAGCCAATACATGGGAGAAGCTGATCTTTGATTTTGCTTACCAGGCTACTGGAACAGCAGCGCTTAACCTTTCTTATAATTATGATAAAGCCTCTGTGTTTTTTGATTTTGGCACACCGGGAAGCGGCAAGGTTTTTTACTGGGATAATGTAAAGTTTGAACCCGTAAATATTTACACGGGCATCCAGATGCCCATCGATTTTCAATCCACCACACTGGCATATACCTTCACTGATTTTGGCGGTGCCGGTTCTACAGTGGTAAATAATCCACATGTAACTGGTATCAATACCTCTACTAAAGTGGGCGCATTAACAAAGGGTAATGGTGCACAGGTTTGGGCAGGTTCTTTTCTTGAACTGGGCAGCCCGATCAATTTTACTGCGCTGCAAAAAATAAAAATGAAAGTGTGGGTGCCTGCAGCAGGTATAGTGGTAAAATTTAAAATGGAGAACCTTGGAAATCCAGGTATTAATATTGAACGCGATGCCATCACTACAGTGGCTAATGGCTGGGAAGACCTTACCTATGATTTTACAGGTATTGTCAGTTCAAATAATTACCAGCGGGTGGTTGTGTTCTTCGACTTTGGAAACGGCGGTACAGGAGCCACTTATTATTTTGATGACATCAGACTTAACTAATCAAAAAAAATCATAATCATGATAAAGAAAATAAATTTCATTACACTACTGTTTGCAGTAATACTTATCGGGTACAGCAGCTGCAAAAAAGAGTCTTATACTTTTGGCCCCTTAAAAACGCCTTCCGGTCTCAGCTTATCAGCCACCGTACTGGGTGTAACCACGGCATTGCCCAACGGGGATGGAACAGGCAGGGTAACTTTTACAGCAGCTGCCACTGATGCGTTATTATATAAAATCGATTACGGTGACGGCAAAACAGATACATCGTATTCCGGGGCATTCAGTCATAAATATACCAACGACACAAAGGGCACTTATGATTATACCGTTACTGTAAATGCCATCGGTACAGGCGGCAGTACTTCCACTGCCAGCAAAAAATTCTCACTGTTTACCGATTACCAGATCCCGGCCGACATCATTGCAGCACTTACCAATGGTGCCACCAAAGTGTGGATCACTGATCATGATGCTGCAGGGCATTTTGGAGTGGGGCCCACTACAAGTTTTTATCCTGAATGGTATGCGGCATCACCCAACTCAAGGGAAGCCTGTGCCTATGATGATGAGATCAGTTTTATAAGTGATGGCCTGGGGGGGATATTAATAAACGTAGATAACAAAGGCCAAACTTTTATGATTGGTGCCGCCACTTCCGGCTACGGTTTATCGGGCGGGGATGGCTGTTATACGATAACCACCATCGGCGCAAAAAAATTAGGTTTTGCACCGGCCACATCAGGCTCTACTGCCGCCAATTCAACAGGGGTACAGTTTACTGTACCGGGTAATGGTATTATGAATTTTGCAACCGGCGGAAAAACTTACGAGATATTGGCCATATCAGCTACCAATGTGTTTTTACGTAATATTGGAAGCGATGGTAATGCCTGGTACCAAAAATTAAAAATAAAATAATAACAGGATATACCTGCAGCGATACCGGTGCCGGTTTACAATGCAAGCTGCAGGTATATCCCTAATATTGACCTACAACAAAATAGCTATATGAAACAGTTACCATTAATTTTTTTGACCATGGTGGCAGTTTTTTTTTGCTGCTGTAAAAAAGGAAGTACAAGCGGTAATGCAGGTGGGCCACCCACTAACCTTACCCTTACTGCAACAGTAAGTACCGACAACAGTGGTAATGTATCTTTTACTGCTGCTGCCACCAATGCTGTAAGTTATGATTATGATTATGGAAACGGAATTTTTCAAACAGTAGCGGGTGGTGTGGTAACTTATAAATATCCTGCTTCCGGTACATACACTGTAAATGTGGTGGCTAAAAGTGCCGGCGGGCAAACCATTTCCAAATCAATCCAGATCACTGTTTCAGTAGTATTGTCGTTAGTTTGGTCAGAAGAATTTAATGCAGCAGGGGCACCCGATCCTTCCAAATGGGGTTATGATATTGGAGCAGGCGGCTGGGGAAATAATGAACTGGAGTATTATACCAACAGGCTGGATAATGCCATAGTTTCGGGCGGAACATTAAAAATCATTGCACAGAAAGAGGCATATAGCGGCAGCGCTTACACTTCTGCAAGAATTTTAACAAAAGATAAATTCTCTTTTAAGTATGGTAAAGTTGAAGTGAGCGCCAAATTACCGGCAGGTGTGGGAACATGGCCTGCCATATGGATGCTGGGCAATAATATTAATACTGTACCATGGCCCGGGTGTGGAGAAATAGATATCATGGAGCATGTGGGCAGCCAGCTGAATAAAATATTCAGCACACTGCATCATCCCGGTCACTCAGGCAGTAACGGCGATGGCGGCACCGTAGTTATTTCAAATGCCACCACTGCATTTCATAAATACAGTATGGAATGGAACAGCGCCACCATTAAATTTTCTGTAGATGATGTGCCTTTCTATACATTTACCAATAGTGCCACACTGCCTTTTAACCAGAATTTCTTTATCATTTTAAATGTTGCCATGGGTGGTAATTTCGGTGGCCCGGTAGACCCGGCATTTACCAGCGCCGCAATGGAGATAGATTATATCAGGGTGTATAATTAAAAAATTACAGTATTATCCTTTTAAGCCTGTTTGAATTACCGCCTTGTAAACCTATGCAACTATAAAAAATATAAATTCCACAGTTGACACCCAGGAGCAGTAATATTATTACAAAATGGTAAACAGTAATCTTATAGAAATATCCTTCAGCAATGAAGGATATTTCTATAAAATCAATAGGCATAATATAATTTATCAAAAGATTTCATTCAATTCATTTTAGAAAATATGGAAAAGGAAATTCTTATTGGCGGCAATAAATTACTTTCTTCAAACAATACCATCACCGGTTCATTTGTAGATATTAACGGGGAGACATTTTATAAAATAGCCAACTTTCAACAGATGGATCCGTTTTTTATGACCATCGTAAGCAATTCAGATCACTGGATGTTTATATCCAGCAATGGTGCATTAACCGCCGGCAGAAAAAACCCCGACATTGCCCTGTTCCCTTATTATACGGTTGATAAAATTCATGATTCATCGGAAATTACCGGCAGTAAAACCATACTGCTGGTGGAAAGAGCAGGGCGTAGCTTTTTATGGGAGCCTTTCTCGGAAAGTTACAACGGTATTTACAAGATCCGGAGGAACATCTACAAAAGTGTGTTTGGGAATAAAGTACTGTTTGAAGAAATTAATGATAACCTCGGCGTTACTTTTTCTTATTTGTGGATGAACAGTGAAAAATATGGCTTCATCAAAAAGGCGGCTGTTACCAACGACCTGGATAATGTTTGCACCATTTCGCTGCTTGACGGCATCCAAAATATTTTACCCGCAGGAATTGACCGGCTTTTGCAGTTATCGTACAGCAATCTGGTGGATGCCTATAAAAAAAATGAACTGGTAACCGGGTATCCAATTGGCCTGTTTATGTTAAGTTCAGTAATCGTAGACAAGGCAGAACCCAGCGAAGCTTTGAATACTACGGTGGTTTGGTCTGAGGGCCTGGACCATGCTAAAATTCTTTTATCTGCACGGCAATTGAATAATTTCAGGAAGGGCGAACCAGTCGAAACCGAAACGGATGTGAGAGCAACCCGTGGGGCCTATTTTGTAAATTCAGCATTCAGCCTTCCGGGCAACAGCAAAAAAGTGTGGCATATTGTAGCTGAGGTAAATAAAAATGCAGGCTATATAGCCTCTTTAAAACAATTTATTAAAAATACCAGCAACATTGCACAGGCCTTGCAGCATGATGTTAATGATTGTACAAAAGCATTGGTGAATATACTGGCGGCTGCAGATGGCCTGCAATTGACCGGGGATAAGCTGAGCGAAAACAGGCATCTCTCCAATGTGTTATTTAATGCCATGAGAGGCGGTATTTTTGATGACAGTTATAGTATTTCAAAGCAGGACCTGTTACAATTTATTGAGCATGCGAATAAAACTGTATATACTAATAACAGTACCTTCCTTGCAGCACTTCCTGCAACCATTAATTATCCATCATTGCTGGAAGACGCGGCTAAACATACCGATAAGCAATTCATCCGCTTATGCTATGAATACATGCCTCTTGCTTTCAGCAGGCGTCATGGCGATCCTTCCAGGCCATGGAATCTTTTTTCCATTGAAATGAAAAAGGAAGACGGGAAAAAAAATCTGAACTACCAGGGAAACTGGAGGGATATTTTTCAGAACTGGGAAGCCCTTGCTTTATCATTTCCTTCTTTTACGGAGAGTATGATTTGCAAATTTGTAAATGCTTCCACAGCCGACGGGTATAATCCATACCGTATTACAAGAGAGGGTATAGACTGGGAAGCGCCAGACCCGCATGATCCCTGGGCAAATATTGGATATTGGGGAGACCACCAGGTTATCTATCTGCAAAAGTTCCTGGAGATCTCAAAACGGTACCACCCCGGCGCATTAAATAATATGCTTACTCAGAATATTTTTGCTTACGCCAATGTGCCTTACAGAATTAAACCGTACACTGAGTTGGTAAAAAATCCATTTGACACGATTGTGTATGATTTTGCTGCCGAAAGCATTACCAAAGAGCGGGTGCAAAGGGCAGGCAGTGACGGAAAACTGGTTTGGGATAATAATGAAAATGTGTTGCTGGTAAATTTTACTGAAAAAATACTGGCCATGGTGCTTGCAAAACTTTCCAATTTTATTCCGGAAGCAGGCATATGGTTAAATACACAACGCCCCGAATGGAATGATGCCAATAATGCCCTGGTGGGTAATGGTGTTTCGATGGTTACTTTGTATTATCTGAGGCGGTTACAGGCATTTTGTCTTGAGCTGTTTAAAGAATCAGCTGTTAAGCAAATTGAAGTTTCTGAAGAGATAGCAGCATTTTTTATTGCTGTCAGCAAAACATTCCTTCAGTTTGAGTCTTTACTCAATGGCGATATTTCTGACACCGAAAGAAAAACAATCACCGATGCATTGGGCCTTGCAGGCAGCAATTACCGTGAGAAAATATACAGTAAAGGCTTTTCCGGAAAAAAACAGGCAATAGGTGTAAATGAACTTTCCGGTTTTTTTGAATCCACGTTAAAGCATATTGACCATTCTATACGTAAAAATAAACGTGCAGATAATTTATATCATGCCTACAACCTCATTTCTATAAAAGAAGACACTGTTTCCATTCGTCATTTGTATGAAATGCTGGAAGGGCAGGTGGCTGTATTAAGCGCAGGAATATTAAATACAATGGAAGTAAATGAGGTGCTGGATGCATTAAAATCAAGTGCCATGTTCCGCAAGGATCAGTACAGTTACATGTTATACCCCGACAGGCAACTGCCAAGGTTTACTGAAAAAAATATTATTCCTCATGAATTGGTTGACAGCAGCAAACTGCTTACCAGCATGATTGCAGGGCATAACAATGCCATCATTTATCAGGACGCAGATGGGCTGTATCATTTTAACGGGAATTTCAGGAATGCAGCAGACCTGAAGCGGGCCTTAAATTCTATACAGGTAAACAGCGGTACCGGTGAAAAAGATGAAGTGCTTCAAATATTTGAAAAGGTATTCGATCACCAGTCATTCACAGGACGATCCGGAACTTTCTATGGATTTGAGGGGCTTGGCTGTATTTACTGGCATATGGTTTCAAAATTGTTACTCGCAATCAACGAGAATTATTTTCTTGCCTTGCACAACAAAACAGACGAAGTACAGCTTGGTAAAATGGTGCAGCATTATTATGATGTACGGGCCGGTATTGGTTTAAATAAATCCCCGGAATTGTATGGCGCTTTTCCAACGGATGCTTATTCCCATACTCCGGGAAACGGCGGTGCAAAACAACCGGGCATGACCGGGCAGGTGAAGGAAGATATAATTTCCCGGTTCGGCGAATTGGGTGTTATGGTGGAAAACGGAAAGATTGCATTTAATCCGGGCCTGTTAAGAAAATCCGAATTCCTTAGCTCAGACAATACATTCGGATATGTATCGGTGCAGAATGAAACTGTTGCTTTAAACATACCGGCCGGTTCTTTGGCATTCACCTTTTGCCAGGTGCCGTTTGTATATCATATAGCCGAACAAAATTCAGTAAGGATTACAAATACTGACGGCACTTTGATGGAAGCGGATGGACTTGAACTAAATGTTTTGGCCAGTAACGAAATATTTAACAGAACGGGGTTGATAAAACAGGTAAATGTTTACCTGACGCCACGATTGGCATAATAATAAAAAAAGTACAGGCCAGATTTTTTGAACCTGTAAGTAATAGTTGACTGTTCCACACCTGATGACGACACCGATAAAATAGGAGCACAAAGTTTATGAGAATTGTTTTTTTTATACTGATTTTCTGGAGTTATTCAACTACTGCTTTTTGCCAGGCAGATAAAGTCACTGTAAATAAGAGTGACAAAGGGATTAAACTAAAGGTCAACGGAAATGACTTTATCATTAATGGAATGAACTGGGATTATTTTCCTATAGGAACAAATTATTCATATATTCTTTGGGACCAGGCAGACAGTGTAATTAAAGCAGCTTTGGATAATGAAATGTTGTTGCTTAAAAATATGGGTGTAAATGCTATTCGTGTTTATACCGGTATTCCAAAAAAATGGGTGGAGTATATTTATTTGAATTATGGCATTTATACCATGCTCAACCATACTTTTGGCAGGTATGGTTTAACTATTAAAGGAACATGGGTAGCCCATACAGAATACGGAGATCCTGATACCCGTGAATTATTGTTGAATGAAGTAAAACACCTGGCAGCGGAGTATAAGGATACCAAGGGCTTGTTGCTGTTTTTATTAGGTAATGAAAATAATTATGGTTTGGTTTGGAAAGGGGCAGAAACAAAAGATATTCCGGCAGAAGACAGAAAGTCTACAAAACGCAGGATAGCCTTATATAAACTGTTTAATGAGGCAGCTGTAATCATGAAAGGTGTTGATCAATCGCACCCGGTTGCAGTTTGTAACGGAGACCTGCAATTCCTTGATTTAATTGCAAAAGAATGCAGGGATATTGATGTTTTAGGGATCAATGTTTATCGTGGTATCTCTTTTGGGGATGTATTTAAAAGAGTGAAAAAGGAATACGGCAAACCGGTTTTATTTACTGAGTTTGGTTCGGATGCTTTTAATGCGCTCACTCAAAAAGAAAGTCAAAATGCACAGGCTTTAATTCTAAAAGCTAACTGGAAAGAAATTTATAGTAACGCAGCAGGTATTGGCCAAAGCGGAAATTGTATAGGGGGATTTACCTTTCAATTCAGCGACGGTTGGTGGAAATTTGCGCAAACAAGTAATTTAAGCATTCATGATGCAAATGCTTCCTGGTCCAATGGTGGATATAGCTTTGACTTTGTAAAAGGCCAAAATAATATGAATGAAGAATGGTTCGGTATTTGTGCAAAAG
>Ga0209023_10003652_pt1 | contig 18163 bp, 8 predicted proteins | sample LakOneMetagenome_FD_187468 | JGI IMG/M metagenome (GOLD analysis project Ga0209023, IMG submission 187468) | Freshwater and sediment microbial communities from Lake Erie, Canada (SPAdes) (version 2) | ecosystem: Environmental > Aquatic > Freshwater > Lentic | place: Lake Erie, Canada | collected... | reverse complement strand
CTTGCGCAGTTGCGGGTACTGCTCGAATGCCGGTTGCTCGATCATGTCGATCTCCCCCGCAAGCAGCGCGTTCAATTGCGTCTGTGCGTCCTTGAGCGCGAGCCATTCGACGCGGTCAACGTAAACCTTCTTGCCGCCGGCAAGGCCGGATGGCGGCTCGGAGCGCGGCACGTACTTGGTGTTCTTGACGTAAATCGACTGCACGCCGGGCTTGTACTCATCCTTCTTGAAGACGTAGGGGCCGGAGCCGATGTAGTCGTCAATCACCTTGAACGGATCGGTCGCCGCCACGCGCGCGGGCATGATGAACGCCGGATTAGACGACGGTTTGCCAAGCGCGTCGAGCACGATGCCAGTCGGCTCTTTCAGCGTCATGCGGAAGGTTTTGGCGTCTGGCGCGTCCATCTTGTCGACGAAGGTCATGAGCTTTTGACCAAAGGTATCGCGCGCACCCCAGCGCTTGATTGACGCGACGACGTCCTCGCCAGTGACCGGTTTGCCGTCGTGGAATTCCAGCTTGTCGCGCAGCGTGAAGGTGTAGACCTTGTTGTCCGGGCTCACCGTCCATTTGTCGACCATCTGCGGTTTGATCGCGCCTTTTTCGTCAGTGGCGAACAAGGTGTCATAGACCATGTAGCCGTGATTACGTGTGATGTAGGCCGTAACGTTGAACGGATCGAGATTTGCCGGGAATGCATGCGGTGCAACCTTGAGCACCTTTTGCTGCGCCATCGCAGGTGCGGCGGATAGCGCAGAGAGCGCGCCCGCAACAGCGAGCGCGACGACGGTGACGACTCTGGAAATTTTCATGAAACCCCTTTGCGAGATGGACAAGATGGATAAATCGTATGGATCGGATTGTAGGGACGACACTTCAGCGCTGCGCGGCACATGCGACGGACCGGCTCATGCAACGTGGACTGGCCACGGCCTTTGACTTGGCCGGATGTGTTCGATGACGCGCGAAATCTGCAGCACACCGAGATCGTCAAACCGGCGACCAGCCACCTGCACACCAATCGGCAGGCCGATCGTGCGCTTGGCCGTCGAATAGCTCCAGTTGATGGATGCTGCCGGCTGCTCGCTCATGTTGTACGGCACGGTAAACGCAATGTGTTCAAGCGCGCGCTCCGGATCGTTTTCCGGGCAGCAATACTCGGCCTCGAAAGCAGGTACGGGACATACCGGCGTCACAATGAAGTCGAAACCATGCGTCGCCCTCACGGTTGCCTCCCGCATTGCCATGATCTGGCCAAAGAAACTCATTACGGTATCGCCGGAAAACCGGTTAGCGCGGTGCGAGGCCCACTGAATGATGAACGGCAAAATCTTCGCACGCGCTTCTGCCGACATGCGCGAAATATCACTGTAGCTGCGCGCCTCAAAGAAGCCACAAATGCCGTCGAGCATCGCCCGCGTGAGAAAAGGCTTGATCGGCTCTACCCGCGCGCCCTGTTGCTCGAGAAGCTGCGCACACTCCCAGGTCGCGGCCGCGACATCGCTTTGCACTTCAAGGCCGGCCTTCATGTCGGTCAATACGCCGATGCGCTTTCCCTTCACAGAAAAACGCTCCAGCTCCGCAGCGTAATCCACAGTGTGCGCCGGCAGATCCATGAAGTCACGATGATCCGGATCGGGCTGCGAAATCACGTTCATCAGCAGCGCCGCATCGAGCACTGTGCGCGTCATCGGCCCGGCGACTCGTCCCATATAGGGCGGATTGATCGGAACGCGCCCGAGCGAGGGTTTGAGCCCGTAGATGCCGCAAAAGGCGGCCGGCAATCGTACCGAGCCGCCAATATCAGTGCCGATGTGCATGGGCCCGTAACCCGCCGCGCAGGCAGCACCGGCGCCGGAGCTGGATCCACCGGGGTTGCGGTTAAGCTGCCAGGGGTTCCTGGTGACGCCGTGAAAGCTCGACTGGCCGCTTGAGAGCATGCCGAAGTCCGGCATTGTCGTCTTGCCAATAAGCACCATGCCGGCTTCACGCACCCGATCGGCCACCGGCGAGTTAACGGCCTTGGGCTCAAGCGGATTGGCTGCCGTCCCGATAGGAGCGGGATCGCCCACGGTGTAGAGATTTTCCTTGAGCGTGATCGGCACGCCGTCGAGCGGTGACCGGGGTTTGCCGACCTTGCGCCGGGCGTCACTTTGAGCGGCATATTCAAGCGCGCTGTCTGACTTGTTGAGATAGAGCGCATTGAGCATCGGCTCGCACTTCTTCACGCGATCGGCCACAGCGCCCGTGACCTGCGCGGACGTCACGACGCCCACATCAAACTGACGAATCAGGTCGGATGCCGAGAGCCAGCACGCAGTATTCATGAATCACAGTGTAGCGCTGCGACTCGGCAAATGTTGTCGCTGATGTCAAAAGCCGCCCCGGGAAATCGCTCAGACGCCACAAAAGCAAAAGCCCCGCGAACGGGGCTTTTGGATCGCCGGACTTTCATCCGGCAGCAAGCATCAGGCTGCTTACTTCATTGAGCGACGGCGCTGGAAGGCTGCAAGGCCAGCCAGCATCAGGCTCATCAGGCCGAGACCCAACATGCCCATCGTCGGAACGATCTTCGGACCATCATCGTCGAGGACAGCCACAGTGGAGGCGCTTTGTCCCGGGACGAGCGCAGCATTGCCACCCGTCGGCGTACCCAGCGTCAGCGTCAGTGAGCGTCCGTCACCCGAAATGGTGTTCTGCGCAGTCTGCACCGTCACGGTTTGTGGCGTGCCACATACCAGAGCGATCGGCGAAGTAGCGCCGCCGACCACATCCGTGCCAACCGTGCCGGTCAGCGTGAATGGCACTGACGTTGTTGCCACGCCTGTGCAGGAGATCGTGAAGGTAGCGAGGCCGCCTTCGGTGATCACGCCGCTCACAGCAGCTACAGAGACACCAACTTCGTCGTCAGCGATCACGCCGGTCGCCGTTGCCGGAGCACCGACCGTGTAGTCAGACGCCACCGTCGGAGCAGCGACGCCAACCACAACGTTCACGTTACCGTTAAGCAACGCGTCGTTGATGCCGGTCACCGTACAGGTCTTCGTCGCAGTCGCTGCAGCGAAGGTTTGTGGTGACGTGCAAGTCGTCGAGTAACGACCGCTGGCGGCTGGCGGTGTGATGTTCACCGCGAGCGTTGCGGCCTGAGCAGCAGCACTGCCACCAGCACGGGTGAACGTGTAGGTCAGAACACCGCCGCTTTCGGTTGCCGGGCTGCCGGACACAGCGACCGACACCGTTTGTGGGCTGTCGTCGTCAGCAATGTTCTGCGTCTGCGCGGCCGTGCCTACCGTGTAGGTTGGCGGGTTGGCGGTCAGCGTCAGCGTCGCTGCTTCGGTGCCTTCAACAGCCAGGTCGTCCAGCACACACATGTTGACCACGAGCGGGCTTGCGTTCGGATGCGACACCGAGGTGCCAGCAATCACGTTGGCTGGAGCACACGCTGTCAGCGCTAGGTAGTAGTCACCAGAGCCAGCAAGGCCCGTCGTCGAACGCGTCGCCGTACCAGACACCGCGAAGTTCACGGTAGTCGCAGTGGCTACACCGCTGTCACGAGTAATGGTGAATGTGCAGTTGGTAGCGGGTTCGGCACAAGCACCGGCTTTAGCCAGGCTGAACACCGGTGGCGTGTCATTGTCGTTGACGGTAACCGTTGATGTGCCGTTGCTGATCGTCGCGCCAACATCCGTCGTAATCGCGCCAAGCACGATGGTGCCCGTCACGGTGCCTTGAACGGTAGCGTCGTCTACACGTGGCGTCACCACGATGTTCTGCGTCGTACCGCAAGCAGCGAACGAGACCGGCGAAGCCGACGTCGTGAAGTTGCCAGCAGCATTGGTAGTTGAAAAGGCAACCGTTACTGGGGTAACCGTGTTCGAAGCAAATGCGCCCGTGCAGGTTACGACAGCGTTTGCAGCAGCGCCAGCTTCGGTGACAGTCACGTTGCCGATGGAGAACACGGCTGTGGAAGGCGTTGCAGCCTTGTTGAACGTGAAGGTAGGATTCGAACTTGACTCAGCAGCAGAAGCGCAATCCGTTGCGGTACTAGTGAGACTCGACAAGCCGCCGAGCGTGACCACGTAGCTGTTGTTAGTCGCGGTAAGTTGAGGCGCAACAGTGAAGGTAGCCACGACGACACCGCTCGCGGCTGGGACAGCGACGCCATTGGTGGCGCCGAAGTCCTGAACGCTGACCGGGTTCGTAATGGTATTGGCCCCGAACGTGTACGTCGCATTATTGTCGGTATCAAAAGACGCTCCGCGCGTCCGCGACGCTATCTGGAAGCGGTCGTTTTCGCCTGCGTTGGCAGAGGCGAACTGCAGCGTCGCGCCACATGTCGCCACTGGCGCAGATGCACAAACCGATATGGTAATCGGCGCCCCGCCTGGAGTGTATGTCGCAGATGTCGCGCCTGCGCACGTTGAACCCGCCACAATGGTCAACGATTGCGCATTACTGCTAGTGGCGGCCAGCATTGCACCGGCGCACGCCACGAGCGCTGCTATTAGGTGTTTAATTTTCATGGGAATTGCAGTCCTAAACAGTCAATATGAATTCGTTAAGGTATGAGCGATGTGCCAGAACGTCCGCGGACGATCGTTATGTCACCACTTGTAATACCACCAGACGCATTGAGGTCGGATTTGTAATTCGCCGCAGTCGTCGTTTGACCGGAAGCAGCCCGGACCACTGTGATGTCGCCGGAGGTGACGCCCCTGGAGTTATTCACATCGCCCACCAAGAAGCCGAGGTTCGCACCAACCGCTAGCACTCCATTCACCCCCGGAACGGCAAGCTGCACGCGCTGATTGTCCGTAAGCCCGGTGATCGTGACCGTCATTTCGTTGCCTGCGAAGGACGTCACACCGCTAGCTCCTGCAATCGTCGCGTTCGAGCTATTTTGGATCGACACGGCACCGGCAGATGTGGGCGGCGAGTTGAATTGGAAGACGATTTGATGACCAGCACCGATCTGGCGTGGCTCGACGTCAATAGCGCCTGTAATTGCAGTCGCGTAGTTCGGCAATGGCAAATCAAACGGTCCAGCCGCGCCATGCGTCTTACGCGAAACTACCGAGTTCAACGCAATGGTCGGAGCCGCCGCACCGGTCAAAACGATTGACTTGTCAGTAAAACCGGGCGTCGTGCCGGCGTACGAATAGTTACCGTCCGAAACCAGGTTGACCGTTGTTGTGCCGGATGTGAAGCCCGGCAGCGTCGTCATCTGAACGCGGAACAGTGAGACCGGCGGCGCCACGCCAGCCTGATCAACCACGATGCTGCCTGGGTTCAGACAGCCGTCTGCTGCTCCGGGCGCGGCTGGATCAGCCGTCGCAGGCCAGCCGACAACGCCGTTAGGCACGGTTGCAGTACGGCGAATCGACGTGTCAATCCAGCCGAACACGATCTGGCTTGTCGCCGGGACCGTTTCCTGCTTATCGGGCGCGGCGATCATGCACTTGGTGTACACCTGATCTACAGCAACGTTGGAAAACTTGGTCAGGTCGTACTTGACCTTGAGGCCAAGGCCGGATTCGTTGCCGGTTGAGCCGGCGAGAACCTCGTAGCGACCGAAGAAGGTGAATACGGTTCCGGCTGGAACGGTCGCGGCAGTAATTGCCGAACCACCTGTTGCCGCCGTGTACGGCGTCACGGTCTGCGTCGCCATCGCGGTGGATGCGACCAGTGAAACTAATGCCAGCGGTACCGCTTGCGCAAATTTACGTGCAATCTTCATATGCATGATTGAGCCCCTGTTCATTGCCATGCTACACAACCTAAAGTGAAATGTGAAGAAATCGACGACATTCGCGCACCTTTGTCGCCGTAAATGAGACGAAATATTCGCCACAGTTTGGATAGACGCTTTTTAACCCAAAAACCCGTCATGCTTATCAAGTGCGTATTACGCGCCTGTTTTGGATCACGCCGCATTATGCCGATGTCATTACGGAAGCGCAATGCCACGCAAAAATACACATCGGCACCGTCCGCGACATAACGCGCTGAGATACAGCTTCTGACTTTACGGCCACATTGAATATGGGCTTGTAGCTGATTTTTTAGAAAGTCGACTTTGTCGATTTCTACGCCCATCTCCCCGTTCAACAAGGGTTTCTCAGTCAAGCTATTGAGCTCCCGCCCATAATGTGTTGACGCATGACGTGCATCGGCCGTCCGACAAGCCGGCGCATTGGTCGCTGCGGGCGGGCTGGTCATGGCTGGACCTGATCGCAACTCAAGGTGCAAAGCTGGTGCCGCAGTTGGCGTTGAGGTTGTTGCGCACGGCGTCCCATTGTCCCTGCGAGATGCCGGTGCCGTTGACCACGTTCGAACCACTGAAACCGAGCATGGCGCGCAGCAATACGAGCCCCTCTTTGTTGGCACGCACCTGATTGTCACCGTCCATGTCGAGCTTGCACGGCAGCACCGCGGCCAGCGCTGTTGACTCAAACGCCCCAATGTCCACCGCGCTGCCGATCAGGCGCGGAAAGCCGGGGCCGCGCTGGTCGGTCGCCAGCGCGACCGCGACGCCCGCGTCAAGCGCCGGGCTGCCAGGGCGCAGTGCATGGGTGAAGGTTCCCGGTACGCCGCCGTTGTAGTTGAGCCCTTCAAGCTTGGCGTCCACGCCGCAGAGTACGTTGTTGGTGCCGCAAATGCTGCCGGGCAAACTGTTGCTCTCAACGATGGAATTGGAATAGACATAGGTCAGGCCTGCCGTCGAGTTGTAGCCCGTTGCGGCGGGCCCAACGCCAAACTGATACTGCCCGAATATTGAGTTGCGAACGGTGACGGTAGCGCTGTATGTGCCGCCGCCGTATGATGCAACGTCAAACGCGCTGCTGTTTGGACCGTTACGAGCGGAGGTCACGTTTTCAAGGAGCACTTGAAGCGAACCGGAAGGCGCGAGAGTGTTGAGACCAAAAGCTGGCCCGCCGCTCCCGGTCGAATAGTTTCCCGAGATCGTACTGTTGCGCACGGTGTAGTTGCCGACCGTTTCAAAGAACAGACCGTACGGTGCGTTGGGTGAACTGTTACCGGTGAATGACGAATTGGTGATTTCGTAGTTGCGCCCAGCGGCATTTGCGCGGAGCACAACGCCAGGCGCGAAGTTTTGCGCCCAATTGTCACGCACGCGAAGACCGTTGGCGCTGAGACTGCTGGTCAACGGGTATACCGCAGGAACGCTGCCGGAGGACGGTGGGCCGAGCACGGTGAATACGTTGCCGCCGCCTGCAATCGTGCCTGCGAACGTCTTGTTGCTGCTAATCAGGATATTGTTGAACGTGACGACGCCCATGTCATGAATCTGCGCCGCACTATTGCCGCCGCTGTTCGCGGTGTTATCACCGGAAACTTCGTTCGCGGTGAAGTCGGCGTTGGTCATCACGAAGTTGGCGCCACAACCAACACGGAGCCCGCCGCGATTCTGTGCAGCGATGTTTTTCTCGAAATAGACATCGGTCATGCGAACGGAGCGCAGTTGGCCGAAGTTGCAATTGTTCGACACATCGAATGTATCGGTGAGGATACTCAGGCCACCAATATCCTGCGTCACTGCGACGTTGCCGATGAAAAAGCTCTCGCTGATGGTCACCACCTCGTCAGCCGGCGTAAGGCTTGCCCCAACCGTGGATATCTGGCCCGCTCCGCGACGAAGCTGGGCGGAATTGCCAACCGCTCCGCTGCCACTCATGGTCACCGTGCCGGAAATGTTGCTGATATTGAATGCACCGTCGCTGCCAACTGTCGCCATGTTGGAAACGAACTGCGTACCGCTAATCGCAACTGAGGACGCATTCTGAACGCGGAGAGCGCCGACATTTTCAGACGAGTTGCCGAGAAATTGACTGTTGCTGATAGATATGGTGCCCATGAACAGTGTCGTTGTGTTGCCAAATACTGCCGCCCCGGCCGCAGACTGCGTCACCGCATTGGCCGAGCCGTGCACCGTGCGATTGCTGATGAATTTGACGTTGGTCAGCGTGGCATTCGGGCGTGCATCGGTGGCGAGGGCCGCCCCCATGCCAAGCGCACCACCGGCGGCACCGGTATTTACGTTGGCGTCACCATATCCCGATGTTTCACAGTTTTCGAAGACAACGTCGTCCAGCGTCAGCGACTCTCTGGAGAAAATGCAGCCACCGCTGGAGCCTACTGCGACGGCAGGATTGCCAGCCGAGGGCGTGGGAACGGAGCGTCCTTCCTTGAAGCGAAGGTGGGAAATCGAAACCGGGGTATCGGTCGCGGCGACACCGTCAGTAATCAGCAGCAAGCGACGTCCAACGCTGCCGGGGCTGAACCCACCACCGCTAATGGTAAGCACACCACTACCCGGTCCGCTGATCGTCACCGCCGACGAAATCGCGAGGATCCAGTTGGGCGGTGAAGTGCCATAGTTCGCGGGCCACTCATTCATCGTGACCTGCGACAGGACAATCGTCCCGGAGCTAGCCGCACCCGTGAAGGTGATCGTGTCGGGACCGCTACCTGCCGCGCAGCCACCGACCGCGAAATTGCCGTTGGCGGCGGCGAGCGCCATACGCAGCGTGCAGTAGGCAGGCGCCACTGACACCGAGAGGGCAGCGTCAGAAAACGTCTGTCCAGTCGTGTTTATGTAGACGTCGTCAGCGAGACTGTTAACCGTGATAGGCGCTGCATTCACCGCGCTGCACAGACCCAGAAAGGCGAACGTTCCGCAAGCTGCACGTGCCCGCACCCAAAGTCTTCCCACAATCATCTCTTTCCCCTCGACTTGTCGATCATTTGTGTATCGCCGGGCTGAAGATCATGCGAACTAAATTTGCCTGTGAGTCACAGCTCGCCGCGCAACACGAATGTAGCGTGCTTCCGTACAGGAAGAAAGGGGGAAGCCCTACCTGTTCAAGTGGGTTTGCACCCGAAAAATATGCCCGCGAATTCGCGCACGCGTCGGATAGACCAAATGGCCAAGCACTCCATGCCAGCGGCATGGTAATCATGGGCGAATAGAACACTCCTGTCCTGGCATTTGCGTTGTCTGATCTTGATGTGGGGCGATGTTCACGGCAGCGCGTCGCCGCACCAAATGCGTCGGCCGCCCAGCAAGCCGGTGAATTGGCTAATGCGGGCGGGCTGATCGTATTTGGGCCGGATTGCAAATTACGGTGCAAAGCTGGTGCCGCAGTTGGCGTTGAGGTTGTTGCGCACGGCGTCCCATTGTCCCTGAGAGATGCCGGTGCCGTTGACCACGTTCGAACCACTGAAACCGAGCATGGCGCGCAGCAACACGAGCCCCTCCTTGTTGGCACGCACCTGATTGTCACCGTCCATGTCGAGCTTGCACGGCAGGACGGCGGCGAGCACCGGCGATTCGAACGCACCAATATCAATGGCGCCATTCACGATGCGCGGGAAGCCGGTGCCGCGCTGATCGAACGCTGGTGCGCCGGCGCCACTACCCGCGTCGAGCGCCGGGCTACCTGCGCGCAGGGCATGCGTGTAGCTCGTGATCGGGCTACCGCCGTTGTCGGCAAGCCCTTCCAGTTTCGCGTCGACATTGCACAGCACTCCGGCAACGCCGCAGATACCCGCGGGCATGTTGTTGCCGTCGTAGGTCTCAACGATGGAGTTGGCGACCGTGTATGTGACGCCGGCCTGGGTCGGGAATGATCCGGGGGCGCCGTTTGTGAACTGATACTGCCCGAGAATCGTGTTGCTGATCGCTACAGCAGCGCTGGCGGTCGTCGCGCCTCCGGCCGGATTAAACGCGCCGACGGAAATCGGTGCCGTTGACGCGCTGTTCCGCGCACTGGTAATGCCGCGTAGCGTGACGGCATTAGGTCCAGCCGATGAATGGGTGTTCACAAAAACGGGGCCGGCGCCTGCCGTTGAGGTATTGCCGGAAAAAGTGCTATTGCTGACGGTGTAGTTACCGGTCGCGTTCAGGAATATCCCCGTGATGCCCTTGGCCCGATTACCGACGAACGACGAGTCGCTGAGGCTGTAGTTGACCCCGGCGCCGTTGGGTCGTAACGAGACGCCTGCCTCGTTCTCCGACGCCCAGTTGTCCTTGACCAGGAAACGCGTGCCGGTGAAGCTGTGCGCCAGCGGATAGGTCAGGCTGGGCGACGCGAACGGTGGGCCGATTATGGTGAAGACGGCGAAGCCGCCGTTCTGAGTAGCCGGCGGCGTGATCGTGCCTGCAAATGTCCGGTTGCTGATGATCCTGATGTTGCTCATGGTCAACGTGGCAACGTCAAAAATTTGGCCAGCACTGTTGCCACCGCTGCCCGCGACTGACAATCCGCCAACCTCGTTGTTGAGCATGTCAATATCGGTCAATGTTGCGTTCCCACTACAGGCGATCCGGAGTCCGCCCGTCGCCTTGTTGGCGATATTCTTTTCAAAGTACACGCCGTTCAGGTTCACATTCTTCAAATTGTTGTAGAGGCAGTTGCCATTGGCGTCGAAGTTATCGGTCAGGATGTCGAGTCCGCCGAGGTCAGAGGCGGCCAGATTGCCGATGAATGACCAGTCGCTGATCGACACCACGTTGCCGGACGCCACCGACGTTCCGACCGTTGATATCTGAACACCGCCACGTCGTCCGAGGAGAGATGCGTTGCCGAGCACGCCGCCGCCGTTGAGCGTCACGGTGCCGGTCATGCCACTGATGCTCATCGCACCGACATTGCCCGAGGTTGCCGTGTTGCTGATGAGCTGTGTATTGGTGATCGATACATTGCCGCCATTGCCAATACGCAGGGCGCCGACGCCCTCCGCGCTGTTGCCGATGAACTGGCTATCGGCGATGGTGACGTTGCCGATCAGGTTGGTGGTGCCGCCGCCCAGACTGGCAGCGCCGCAGCAACTGGTGTTCGCGGCACCAGCGGAGCCATGCACCGACCGGTTGCCTATGAACTTCACATTGGTAAGTGCCACATTCGGTCGGAGGTCAGTAACACCCGTCACCGCCACGCCCAGCGCGCCACCACCGACGGTATTGCTCGGCGAGCTGCCGACGGCTTCGCAGGCTTCAAAACGAACGTCGGTCAGCGTCAGCGATTCGCGCGCAAAAATGCACCCGCCGCCACCGCCTACGCTGCGGCCCTCCTTGAAGGACATGCCGGTGATGGCGATCGCCAGGTCGGTGCTGCCAATGCCGTCTGTCACCAACAGGGTGCGACGCCCGATAGCCGTGGTGCCAAGTCCGCCGCCATTCACAGTCAGCGCGCCGCTGCCGGGTCCGGTGATGCTCATCGGTGTCGAAATCACCAGCAGCCAAACCGGCGGTACGATGCCGAAATTCGCTGGTGCCTCGTTCATCGACGACTGGTCGAGTGTGATTGTGCCGGGCGTGGCAGGGGTCAGATTCAATGTGCCGGAAAATACGATGGCATCGGAGCCACCGATGTCGTCGCCCGGAGTGCAGGTTCCCACCGCAGCGTTGGTGTTGGCCGCACTGATCGCCTGTCGCAACGTGCAAGTAGTACCGTCGCCGGGATCGGCAAGACTGTTGACCGTGATGGTTGCAGCGGTTGCTGCCTGCGCTACAAAGGCGACCATTCCCACCAGCAATGCGCGACGCATTGCTGTCATCGATTTGCACAAAAACATCATCCCTCTTTTCTGTTTTGAACTCGGTCTTTGCCGACCGGCTCTCTGAACTTAATCTAACCTATATGGGCAGCATTGTGAAGCGCGTGTTCCCGCTCACATGGGTAGGAGTGTTGGTGCACTCCGCAACGCGTGAACGCCGAAGTCACGCGCCCGCAGTCACGGCAATGCCGCCACGCAACTCGTATTGAGGTAGCTTCGAATGGCAGTCCAGTTGTTGCGGGGACCGGTGATGGTGAGGCCGGCGGTCACGGCACCGCCGCTCATCCCGAGCATGGCGCGCAGCAGGATCACGCCGTCAATCGCCGGATTGACAACACCGTCGCCGTCAATGTCAACAACTTTGGTCGTCACCAGATCACGTGCATTCTTTTCCGCGCGGTCGAATGTGGTCGTGCCGGCAGATGTGACGCCCGATGCGCCCGTTGCAATGGCCGCACCTCTCGCCCCATTCATCGCCCGAAGAATCATCAGGCCGTCGGCCACCCCGTTACGCACGCCGTTGCCAGCGCCGTTCACATCAAGGTTGCACGGTAACGCGATCTGGTCCGCCCACAAGTCAGCGGCCGCGGCCATTGCCGCTCGTTTGCCGCTGTCGCTATAGATCGCGCGCATTTGATGAAAGACCGAATTGGTTACGCCGGGCGACGTTGTGATCGCGGAGGTCGCCGTGTTTTCCACCGTCTGATTGCCCGTGAGCAGGCACCAGTACTTGGTGCTGGCAAGCAAGGTGCCGGTGTGCGAGCAACTGTTGTAGTCCCAGTCGGGACTCGTGTTCATCGTCACCGTCCACGTCATCGGCGTAGTGTCCGCGATGTAGAACGAACGACTGCCCGGCAGGCTGCCGGTGTGCCCGACGTAGTAGCCGATCAGGGCATTGGTTGCCGTGACGCGCCACTCGGTTGCGCCAGCACCGAAGCTATAGCGATATGTGTAAGTGTTGGCCCCAGAGACGGTGGGTGGCGTGAGGACCGGGCCACCATACAGACTGTCAGAGCCGGTCGCGTTGCTCGCAGGGAAATCCAGGATGTAGGGCGCGCGCAAACGATCGCGGGCGCTGTGCAGCATGCGCAGATACTCCTGCGCCGAGAACACCCAACCGCCGGCGCCGCCATAGTCATGCGGACGGTAACTGTTGGGGCGCGGCCCAACGCAGCCGGGCGGTGGCGCAGACTGGTACAACGCGCACCAGTTGCTGACAAGCGTGGCCGACGGACTCGTTGCAAGCGGCTGATCGTAGTACGCGTTGACTTCCGAGTTGGCAGAATCACCCGTGTACCAGCGCAGCGTGAGATCTGAATTGGCCAGACGCGGCTTGTCGATGCCCATCGGGCGCAGCACCTTGCTGAGTACGTAGTCCTCATAGGCCATACCCGAGCGAATCTCGATCACGCGCTCAGCCCAGCAGTACGCAACGTTGGTGTAGTACTGATAGTAGTTCCCGCCCTGTGGCGGTGGGCTGCCCGGCGTGTAGTGCAACTTGCGGCGTGGCAGGTCAATTTCGAGATGGCGCCGGCAGGTCTTGACGTATTCCTGAATCGTTCCGGCGTTGTACGGATAGGGCCAGGGCTTGACCGAGCCCGGCGGATCGGCATAGTCGATGATGTCTTGCGGCTGCCCGGGTGGTGTTGCCAGTGGCGCGCCGCGCGCGAATCCAGCCTCGTGATTGACCAGATGCTTGACCAGCACGCTGAGCATGTTGGCATCTGCAGGCGCCGGCTGAAACGCGGCCAGCGAGGGGGCGGCCGGGTCTTCACGCAGGATGGCGTAGGCCGATTCGGTCATCGACACCTTGCCGTCAAGCACCAGTTGCTGCAGCGCCAGCCCCGTTACCAGCTTCGACAGACTCGCCATGCGAAAGCGTGTATTCGGCTGCGTGGTCACATAAGCTGGCTCACTGTAACTCTGCGACAGTGCGTTGATGGTCTGCAAAGGACGCTCGGTAGTGCTCGTGGTGTAGCCGCGCACAAAGATGATCTTGCCCGCGTAACCGACGGCAAGCTGCGCGTTCGGCACGTTCGCGTTCAGCATGAATTGCGTCATGATGCTATCGAGCTGCGCGTAGTCCGCATTCGGCGTTGTGCCATTGATGGGCGCTGGGCCGGGGCCGCCGGTGATCGTGTACGCGGCAAGAGCGGGCTGCTGCGCGGCGAGCCATAAGACCATTATCGCGATGCCCGAAATCCGCTTCATATCCACCACCGGTATCTTGTCAGTAGTCCCCATTTTGCGCAGGCGGGGGCCGCACAACAAGCGTTTCGGCGTTACATGCTGTTACGCACGCACTTTGTGTTTCGCACCAGTCAAATTGGCTTACAACTTTTCCGTCAAAAGCTTACCGGATCGGGCTAAGCGCGAATTTTCGTCAAATATCGACTTTCTGCATTTTGCGGCTGCAATCCCTACGCTAATTACCTTTCAGCGAAAAGCCAATACCTGTTTGCTGGAACGTCAATCGCCCAGAACAATGCCCTCGCGCCTTGGGTCAGCGCCGCCACGCCAGCCGCGCTGTTTCGAAGTGACGTCGCGCTGGAGTATGTGCAGGCCACTCGTGAACTCCATGACGTTCACACTGTGTCCGCGCTTCTCCAGCTCGGGTTTCAGCGCTTCCAGCATCGTGCCGCGCTCCAGCTCGGTCGGGCCATTGCGCGAGCCGAAGTTCGGCAAGTCCGCCGCAGCCTGTGGCGACAGGCCCCAATCGAGTATCGCGATGAGACTCTTGGCGACGTAGTTAATGATGGCACTACCTCCGGGCGAACCGGTCACAATGATTGGCTGATCCATCTTGTCGAATACGATGATCGGCGCGATTGATGAGCGCGGACGCTTGCCGGCCTGAATGCGGTTGGCGACCACCGCCCCGCTCTCCTGCGGCACAAATGAAAAATCAGTCAGTTCGTTGTTGAGCAGGAATCCGCGCACCATGACGCGGGCACCGAACTGATCCTCAATGGTGGTCGTCATCGACACGGCGTTTCCGTAGCGATCGACAATCGACAGATGTGAAGTACCGGGAAACTCTGGCGACTGATCGTCAGCGAGTGCGATCTTCATGCCCGGGGGCGAACCGGGTTCCGCACGCTTCATGCTTTGCTTAAGGTCAATCAGATCGCCCCGTGACTTGAGGTACACCGGGTCAAGCAGGCCGCCGGGAATAGCGACAAAGTCCGGATCTGCAAGATATCGGTTGCGATCTGCAAACGCGAGCCGCCCCGCCTCCGATATTACGTGCACGCTGTCGACCGAATTCGGGCCCCATTGCTTCAACGGATATCGCTCGACGAAGGCAAGAATCTGTGCGACCGCGATGCCGCCCGACGACGGCGGTCCCATGCCGCACACGCGCATGCTGCGGTAATGCCCGCACACGGGCTCACGCTCAGCGACACGGTAGGCGGCGAGATCAGCTTCCGTGATGTCACTCGCGTTGGTATGCGCCCGCGCCGCACGTACGATGTCAGCAGCGATTGCGCCTTGATAAAACGCGGCCGCGCCCTTATCGGCTATGGCTTTGAGCGTCGCCGCAAATTCAGGATTTTTCAGCGCGTAACCGACTGGCCACGGCTCACCGGCTGCGTTGTAGAAATACGCGCGGCTGGCCGGATCGTTCTTGAGAAATCGCTCACCCTTTAACTGGCCGTGCAACCGCGGGCTGATTGGGAAGCCCTGTTCCGCCAATGCGATGGCCGGAGAAAAGAGCATCTTCCACGGCAACTTGCCATGCTTTTTATGGCTTGCCGCGAGCAGGGCAACGGTACCCGGTACGCCAAACGCCTTGCCCCCCACCACTGCGTCGTAAAACTTGAGTGGCAGTCCGTCGGAACCGATGAATCGCGCAGGCGTTGCCGCTGCGGGCGCAGTTTCGCGGCCGTCATAGGTCGTAAGGTGCTTCCGCTTGCCATCGTGAACCAGCATGAAGGTGCCACCGCCAAGGCCAGAACTTTGCGGCTCGACGAGCCCAAGCACGAGCTGTGCGGCAACGGCCGCGTCAACGGCGGTACCGCCCTTGCGCAACATTGCGTAACCTGCCTCCACGGCCAGTGGATTGGCGGCGGCGATGCCTTCGCGCTTGAAGCTGAACCCCTTTTTTTGGGAAACACCGGTCGCCGCTTCCGGCGCCTGATCTTGCGCGAACAGGTTCGAAGCCGCGAGCAAAGCCACAAGCGGAGGCACGCACGCCACTGCCCACCGCATTGCCAAGTTTCGTTTCAGCATCATGCTGGTCCAGTTCATGTTGATCGACTAGCCGACAGGCTCAGGCCGCCGGCGCGGTGCTGTCGCCCATACCGATCGCCCGCTGCATATAGACCGTATCCAGCCAGCGGCCGAACTTCCAGCCCGTCGATTTGAGCGTTCCGATGTGAGTAAATCCCATCGCCTTGTGCAATCCAACGGATCCCGCGTTTGCGGAATCTCCAATCACAGCAATCATTTGCCGCGCGCCTGCCGTTTCACAGCGGGTAAGCAGCTCAGTCATCAGTAGCCGCGCGACGCCTCCACGGTGCAGGTTCGGGTGCACGTACACCGAATTTTCAACGCTGAAGCGATAAGCGGGCCTCGGGCGGAACCAGTTGGCGTAGGCATAGCCGACCACCGAACCGTCCTGCTCCGCCGCGAGGTAGGGCAGACCCTTGGCGAGCACATCGGCGCGTCGCTTGCCCATTTCCTCCAGTGTCGGCGGCTCCAGCTCAAAACTCCCGGTTCCGTGCGTCACCCAATGGGCGTAAATGGACTGGATGGCAACGAGATCGGCATCGGTGGCATTTCGCAGCAACATGGCGGGCAGCAGGAGCAAAGACAATCGAATAGTATTTGTACCGCAACTCAAGCGGATCTGCCGGGCGACTGTAAGGTCGGGCACAGCCGCGCGACCGATGAAAAAGATCCGGAGGCCCTGGTGCTCAAAATTCTGCTGCTGTCGAACGACCCCACGACACTCGCGTTGATGCGCGCGTGCACCGATGCACTCAAGGGGACCCTGGATGCCTTTTCCGACGCTACGGACCTCACCCGCAAGCTGGGCAAGCCAACGAATGACGTTCCGCTTGTTGTGGCGCTGGACCTGCCGCTGCTCGCCGCTGCACGCGGTCGGGTGGCCAATGCCTGCGGCCGGGTCCGTCAGATGCATCCGACCGCAAGAGTCGGACTCATTGCATCGGCAACACATCTGATTGAGGAAAAATCCGAAGCATGGGCCATCGAGGCAGGCGCCGACGTTATCGTGCCGCAGATCAACGCATGGCGCTGGGCAGCGACTGGCGAACGCCTGCTGTCGGCTTTGGTTTCTGACGCCGATGCCGTACAGACGGCGACGCGACGCGTGACGCCGTACCTGCGAGCGGCGGCGCAGACTGGCGGCAACAATATTCTGGCGCGCGTGATTGCTGGGGCGGAAGCACAGGGCATTGACCTGCCCGCCCTCGCGTTCCGGATGCAGCGTTCGGGCGGCGTGAACATCGCCGACCGCAGCTATCGCTTGCGGATCTATCCGGAATGTTTTGTGGCGAGCGAAGGTGTGACGTGGCTGGAGCGTGCGCTGCGGGTGCCGCGTGACAATGCAATTGCGATTGGACAGGCGCTGCAGGCGGCCGGACTGATTTATCACGTAACGCGGGAACAAACGTTCTCTGACGAAAACCTCTATTTCCGCGTTGCACAGATTCCGCAGCGCTGGAACATCGAGAGCTTCTATTCCCTGATCCGCAGCCCGGCCGGGTTCAGCGTGCTCGACCGCTCTTATCTCGGCAACAGTTACAGCAAATGCTTTGTGGGCTCGGAGGCGGTTACCTGGATGCAGGATCAGGGCTACACCGTGAACGAGGCGCTCAGTATCGGGCAGCGCTTGATTGATCTATCTCTGGCGCACCACGTGGTGGACGAGCATCCGTTCAAGAACGAGAAGCTGTTCTACCGTTTTTACCGTGACGAATCGCCCTCAGCGGACAGCTGAGTTGAGCGTGACGATGGGCAGCATGACTGCGAGCACCAGCGTCAGCACCACGCCGCCGAGCACCAGAATCATCACCGGCTCAACCAGCGTCGCAAACCATTGCAGGCGACGCTCCAGGCTTTGACGCTTGAGGTGCGCGGCCTTGGCGAATGCCGTAGCCACACCGCCAACGGCTTCACCCTGCCGCAGCAGTTCCAGCGACATGCCGTCGACGGCCTGCGTTTCGGCAAAGGCGTGGGCGACGCCACCACCACTCTCCAGTAGCCGTCGCGCTGCATCAAGCCGATTTGCGTTCTCCGGGAAACGCGCAGTCCTTGCCGCCGCCGTCATCGCGCGCGGCAATGGCACAGCGCTTTCAACGAGCATGGCGAGCGTAGTCAGGATGCGCACTTCGTCGGCACTTTGAGCGAGCGGTCCGATCAGCGGCAGGCGCCGCAACAGGGCTAGGCCACGTACGCGCAACGGTCCGCGTAGCGACCACAACGCTAGGGCAATTGCAGCAATCAGGGCAGCGAACACCCACAAGCCATAACCACGCAGGAATGTTGCAACCAGCAACAGTGATCGCGTTAGCCAGGGCAGCGTCTGTTTGGTCTGGGCAAACGCGGCCACGATTT
>Ga0209023_10003651_pt1 | contig 18163 bp, 5 predicted proteins | sample LakOneMetagenome_FD_187468 | JGI IMG/M metagenome (GOLD analysis project Ga0209023, IMG submission 187468) | Freshwater and sediment microbial communities from Lake Erie, Canada (SPAdes) (version 2) | ecosystem: Environmental > Aquatic > Freshwater > Lentic | place: Lake Erie, Canada | collected... | reverse complement strand
AGTACGTGCTGTCCTAGGAGCGCAATGACGAAGGACCTGGGGGATCAACCCCAGGTCCTTCGTCCTTGTGGAGCTGAGGGGACTCGAACCCCTGACCCCCTCGATGCGAAGCCCCCTCGACGCCAACTTCTCCTCTCGCGTCCATGCACCCATGTGGCTATAGTTGTTGCAGCGCAAGGGATTGCGGTGTTGGCTCGTATCATTCCGTTTCGGCCTGTGATGCCACGTCCGGGGTCATACGGGGGTCAAGGAGCCGCGAGGGGAGGCACGCGAGGTGGGCCAGACGCGCAAGCGGAACAGTAACGATGGTAGACCCAGGTACACCGCCTACTACGTCGACGTCGCGGGACGGCGACGCTCCGCGGGCACCTTCGCAACCAAGCGCGAGGCCGACCGGGCCTGGCAGCGCGCGGAGTCGAAGGTCGCCGAGGGTCGCGTCGGCGACGTGCGACGCAGCCGTCAGCGCTTCCGTCGCTACGTCGAGGACGAGTGGCTGCCCAACCACGTGATGGAGCTGACGACCAGGCAGAGCTACACCTACCAGCTGCGGCGCAGGATCCTTCCCGCGTTCGGCGACTACCCGATGGTCGAGATCCTTCCCTCGCACATTCGCGAGTATGTGACCCGGCTGCAGCACGAGGGCGTCCACGCGCACACCATCCGCTACTGCGTCACCATTCTCAGCGCGATCTTCACCACCGCCCTCAACGACCAGGTCACCTTCCTGCACCCCTGCAAGGGCGTGCGCACGCCCGCGGTGGCGAAGAAGTCCCGCCGCATCATCACCCCGGAGCAGTTCGAGGTGATCCACGCCCTGCTTCCCGACGCTACGTCCAAGCTCCTCGTCGAGACCGCGATCGAATCGGGACTGCGCTGGGGCGAGATCACCGAGCTCAGGAAGCGCGACTTCGATCCCACGACCCGGGTCCTGACCGTCTCCCGCGTCGTCGTCGAGCTCTCCGGACTGGGACGCGTCGACGAAAAGCGCTTCATGATCAAGCCCTACCCGAAGGACCAGGAGTGGCGGCAGGTGTCCCTGAGCCAGCACATGTCCGACCAGCTCCTGAAATGCATGGAGGGGCTCGACGCCGACGACCTGCTCTTCCGAGCACCAGAAGCGGTCGGACAGTTGCGCCGTCGCCCCGACGTACTCCCCGACCCGTCAACCCTCGGACTCACCGAACCCAACGCCGCGGGACGCCAGTACGCTCACGGGACGATCTCGGCCTACTCCACCGCCCCCTGCCACTGCCGGTATTGCAAGGACGCCTACGCCCTCTACCGCGCGAAGCGCAGGAACCAGGGCCTCGACCAGCCCCGCGCTCCCAAATCCCTCACCACCGACGGCCACATCCCCCGGTCCTACTTCCGCCTCCAGGTGTGGGGCCCCACCCTGGCCAAGGCCGGGTTGGACATCCCCGTCCGGTTCCACGATCTGCGCCACGCGCACGCCTCATGGCTGCTCGCCGCCGGCGCCGACCTGCAGGTCGTCAAGGAGCGGATGGGCCACGCGAGTATCACCACGACGGAGAAGTACCTGCACAGCCTTCCAGGCGCCGACGCCTCCGCCGTGGTGGCTATCGACGCCATCAGGAAACGAACTGGGTAGAACCTTGCCCGGAGTCCGTGCGCCAGACGCCTCCGATTGTGGAGTCCTGGCGGCGCGGATCCTGGTCTTTGTATCGCCGAGGGGTTCTGGCGATCGACTCGTTGCGGGATCGTAATCAACGTCGGGGCTCGGTCCTACACCGACGACAACAGGCGCCAGATCTCGTCGCTACAGACCGGCTAGGGCGACCAGGTGATCAGAGTCGAGGACTCAAGAGACCGGCCCGCGCCACTTCGGGACGTGTTGGTCTCTCCTGACCAGGAATGAAAGATGCTGGGAAGCAGGGCATTCGGTGCTTTGCTGCTCTGGCCGTTCTGGGGTCCGGTCGCGCGTCCGAATCCAGAATGAACCCAGTGCGCTGTTTCGCTGGGACCTTTAGTTGATGCCGAAGCACTTGGCCGAAACTGTTCCCGGGCAAGGCAGCAGGTCCCACCGTCATTGACACGAGTCCGCTCGAGTCAGGCAGATGGGCAACTCGACAGCCCCTGGTGTCGGACAACGAAAGCTAGGGGCTGCCCGCGTCCTTCGTCGCGAGTCCGTCGCAAGCCTTCGAACGGCGTGCGGAGGTCCGAGGCACACACTGGTATCGGTGACACGCCTCCGCCGCCCCGGAGGGACGCCACGCTGTGCCCGGCGGTTCGTTCTGCCACGTTGGGGTGCACGTGACATGCTCGCGAGCATTCAAGGCAATGACCCGTCGGGGGATGGTGTTCGTGCGTTCACGTCTGCACGTGTTCGGTGTTCGGACTCTCGCGATGGCATTGGTCGCGACCCTAGGCGTCTCCGTTGGGCCGGCCTGGGCGGACGTACCGCTGTCTCCGGGTGCGGTTACGACGACGGCGGGAAACGGGACGTCGGCGACTGTGGATGGTATGGGTACGGCTGCGAGCCTGAAGCCCACGAGCGGGCTCGTCTTCGCGTCTGGTTCGTTGTTCGTGGCGACGACGGACTCGATTCGGCGCGTGGACACGGCAACGACGGCGGTGTCGACGCTTGCCGGCGGTGGTTCGGGCGCAGCGTGTCGCAACAGTGCTGTTGCGGCGAGCGTGACGTTCGGGTCCGCGTCGTCGATGGTGTCTGACGGGGCGTCGCTGTTCACGGTGATCTCGTGCTCGTCGAATTCGTGGACGGTGCGGTCGACGTCGATCGCGTCTGGGGCGACGTCGTCGATCGGCTCGTTCAGCGCGACGGGTGGAGCTACGGCCTCATCTGCGGCTTTGGTGGGTGGGTTCGTGTTCGTCGCGGTGGGTCAGTCGGTGTACCGGGTCAATCTGAGCACGGGTGTGTCGTCGGTGTTTGCGTCGGAGTCGGCGGGTTGGACTCTTCGATCGTTGGCGTCGGACGGGTCGTTCCTCTGGACAGTTGCCTATGAGTCGGCTTCGGGGAAGTCCCGGCTGGACTCGGTGGACTTGTCGACGGGCTCGGTGGCACCGGTGGGGTTGCCGCTCTCGTTCGATGCGGGTGGCCCTGGTGGGACGTCGATCGCGAACGCGGGCAGCTACCTGTTCGTCGCGTGGGGGAACACGATCCGCCGCTATGCCAAAGCGGACGCGTCGTTCGTTGACGTCGCGGGGACCGGTCAGTACGGGACGGGGTTCGCGGACGGCACGGGCGCGGACGCGTGGTTCAGGTCGATCGACGCGATGGTCTACGACGGTGCGGGCCTGTGGGTGTCGGACCAGACCCGAGTGCGTCGCGTCGTCGACGGCACCGCGTTGCCCTCGGCGCAGTCCCCGACCGCGACCACATCGGTGTCGATCCCGGCGGCGGAGATGCGCACGATCACCGGTCAGGGTGTCTCGGCGAACGTGAACGGGCTCGCCCCGCGGGCGTCGTTCGAGGGCGGCAACGGGCTGGTCACGATCGGCACGACTGCCTATGTCGCGACGTCGTCGGCGTTGCAGGTCTTCGACCTGGCGACCGGGGTGGAGAGCACCCTGGTCCCGGCCGGGCCGTCGAACAACTGCGGCGCGAACAGCGATTCTGGTGCGTTGGCGTCGTTGCGCTACGCGACGTCGATGACGACCGATGGGCATTTCCTGTTCGTGGGCGATCAGTGCGGTGCGGTGCGACGGGTCTCGGTCGCGACCGGGGCGACATCGACGGTTCTGTCGGTGGGGTCGACGTCGCGGCCTGGTGCGTTGTCGATGGGCCCGGACGGGTTCCTGTACATGGCGGGCATCGTGACCAACGGTGGTGCTCAGTTCGACCCGACGGTGTATCGGATCAACCCGCGGACAGGGCTGAAGTCGGTGTTTGCGTCCGAGGCGGGTGCGACCCGGCTGTGGGCGATGACCTCGGACGACACTGCCTTGTGGCTCGTGGTGAAGATGCCGTGCACCGGGACCCCGTGCGGGCAGGAGAACAAGCTCGACCGCATTGATCTGGCGACCGGCGCCATCACGACCCTGGTCGCGGACCCGCGGCCGAACCCGACGGTGAACAGCCAGGCCCCGTACGGGACGGCGCTGGTGTCCGCAGGTGGCTTCCTGTATGCCGAGGCGGGGTCGACGCTGCGGGTGTATGACAAGGCGACCGGTGTGCACGGCGACATCGCCGGGTTCTACAACCCGAACCAGGGCATCATCCCGCCCGTCGACGGCTACACCGACCAGGCACGCATCAACTCGGTCGCGGCGATGGCGTCGAACGGGTCCTCGTTGTTCTTCATCGACCGGCCCGGGTATCTGCGGATGGCGATCCCGGCACCGGTGTCCCCGATCATCGGGGTGACCGAGGCGGAGGCGAACGCCGGCGGCGGGAACCGGGACACCTGCGACTGCGCGAACCAGGCTCAGCGGTCCGACCCGGTGAACACGGCGTTCGGTGAACTGTGGGAGTCCGCGACCGATGTGGCCCTACCGGGCAGGTTCGCGGTCCCGTGGACGAGGACGTACTCCTCGACGAAGGCCGCGCAGGACTCCCCGCTGGGATTCGGCTGGTCCGGGGAGTTCGTCGAGAAGATCACCCCCGGCGCGACAGGGGCGGATCCGGTGAAGGTGACCACCGAGACCGGGGCGATCACGACGTTCACCCCGACCTCGACGGTGGCGGCGTTCTCGGCCAGTCCGCGGGTGCACGCGTCGTTGCGCCGCGACCCGGCGGCGGGGACGTGGACGTATGTGCGGCGCAAGGGCGTCACGATGGTGTTCCGCAATGACGGGCGCCTGGTGTCCAAGACCGACCGCAACGGCGAGACCATCACCCTGACCTACACCACGACGACCCCGGTGCAGCTCGCGTCGGTGACGACCCCGGACGGGCGTGCCCTGTCCCTGACCTACAACGCGGCCGGGCGGATCTGGAAGGTCACCGGACCCTCGATCACCGGCGTCCCGGCCCGGGTCACGACCTATCTTTACGACGCGGCGGGGAACCTGACCACGGTCACCGACTCCCGCGGCAAGACCTGGACCTACGGGTATGACGCGAACCACCGACTGACCTCGCTGACCCGCCCTGGGGGTGGGGTGACCACGACGCACTACGACGCGACCGGCAAGGTCGACTGGCAGCGCGACCCCCGCCTGAAGACCACGACGTTCGCCTACACCGACACCACCGTCGGGACGGACCTGCACCGCACGACCCGCGCCACCGACCCGACCGGGGTCGTCACCGACTACGTGTACGTGAACGGGTGGATGACCAGCCAGACCGTCGCCCCGGGCACCGCGGGCGCGTCGACGACGTACTTCACCCATGACCTGTCCGGGAACCAGACCTCGGTCACCGACCCGACCGGGGTGGTGACCTCGGCGACGTTCGACGGCGACGGGAACCGCCTGACCCAGGTCGTCCCCTCCGGCGCGACGATGGCGGATGGGTCGGTGCCGGGGAAGCTGACCACGACGTGGAAGTACAACCAGTTCAACGAGCCGCTGCTGCAGAGCGACACCAACGGTGGGTCGACGTCGTGGACGTATGACGCGTGGGGCAACGTCCTGACCCAGGCGCAGGTCCTCAACAACACCGACACCGCGACCACGGTCTGGTCGCGCACCGACGCCGCGCACCACGGGGACGCGTTCTCCGCCACTGACCCGATGGGCCGGGCGACCACGTTCGCCTACACCGCGGCAGGGTTCGTCGCGTCGGTGACGAAACCGGCGGGCAACGTCACCGACACCACCGACACCACGGTGAGGTCGTCCGCGACGTACACCCCCTACGGGGAGGTCCTGACCTCGGTCGAGCCACGGGGCAACATCACCGGCGGCACCCCGGCGAGCTACACGACGACGAACACCTACGACGGCGGCGGGCTGCTGCTGACCACGACGACCCCGCTCGCGTTGACCACGACGTTCACCTACGACGGCGACGGGCACCGGCTCACCGTGCAGAACAACGCCGGGAAGATCTGGGCCACCGCCTACCTCCCCGACGCCAGCATCGACACCCTTACCGACCCGCTGCTGCACGTCACCACGACGAACGCCTACGACGACGCCGGTCGCCTGATCTCGGTGACCGACGCGACCGGTCGGATCACAGCCACGACGTATGACGACCACGGGTGGGTCGCGACCACGATCCGCCCCACCGGCAACGCCGCCGGCGCGAGTGCGGCGGTGAAGGCCGCGAACACCACCACGGTGCATTACGACCTCGCCGGGCGGGTCACCACGACCGCGACCCCAGACCCCACGGGCGGCGCCGATCTCGTCAATGTCACCACCTACGACGGGGCCGGGCGGGTCTGGAAGTCCACCGACCCCGCGTTCCAGACCACGACGACCACCTACGACGGCGCCAACCGGGTCACCGCGGTCAAGGACCCCGCCGGTGGGACCACCTCGTTCATCTACGACTACGCCGGGCGGCGCACCTATGTCACCGACGCCCGCGCCCACTACACCGCTACGACCTACAACAAGGACAACGAGGTCACCCGGATCGTCGACCCGATGACCACCTCGACCAGTCCGAACGGGCGCACCACGGTCCAGACCTGGGACACCGCCGGGCACCTCGCGACCGTGGTCGAGCCGCGCGGCAACGCAAACGGCGCCGTCGCGGCGAACTACACGACGACCTACACCTACGACCCGGCCGGGAACCTGCGAACCCTCACCGACCCGCTCGCCCACCCCACCACGACCACCTACGACGCCGACGGTCGCGTCGCCACCCACGTCACCGGGAAGAACCGCACTACCACCAACACCTACGACACCACCGGGCGGCTGTGGAAGATCACCGCCCCCGACACCGGCGTCACCGTCTACGGCTACGACGCCGGGGACCGCCGCACGACGGTCACCGCCCCGATGCTCGGGGTCTGGGGCTCCGGTTACGACGACGCCGGCCGCCTGACCTCCGAGACCGACCCCGGCTCCGTGACCCGCGCCTACGGGTACACCACCGACGGTGACCTCGCCATCGTGACCAGCCCGCGGGGCACCGCGACCCGCGGCTACAACGCCCTCGGGCAACTCACCTCCCTCACCTTCACCGACACCACCCGCGCCGTGTCCTACACGTACGACCGGGCCGGGCGACGCGCGAGCATGACCGACGCCGCCGGCACCGTCGCCTACACCTACGACCCCGCGTCGCGCCCGACCGCGATCACCCGGACCCCGACCAGCGGACCGGTGACGGCGTGGGGATACGGCTATGACGCGAACGGGAACGTCAAGACCCGGACCCGCCCGGACACCAGCACTGAGACGTGGACGTACGACAACGCCAACCAAGCGACGCTGGTCACCAACCCGACCGGGACGACGACGTTCGGCTACGACGACGCCGGGAACCTGACCACCACGACCATGCCCAATGGCACCACCGAGACCAAGGCCTGGGACCGCGACGGGGCACTGGCCTCGATCACGACCAAGGCCGGCGCCACCGTGCTGACCTCGCAGACCGTGACCCGCGACGCCGTCGACCAGCCCACCAAGACCGTCGTCGTCCGCGGTACGGCGACGGAGAACCGCTCCTACCTCTACGACACCAACGAACGCCTCACCGACGTCTGCTACGCCGCGACCTGCACCGCCGACACAGCGACGCAGCACTGGACGTATGACAAGAACGGGAACCGGCTCACCGAACAGAACGGCATCACCCCCGGTGTCGTCACCACCTCGACCTACGACACCTCCGACCGCGTCGCGACCAGCAAGGTCGGCACCGGTGCCGCGGTCTCCCCGACCTACGACGCAGACGGGAACCTCACCAACGACGCCACCGGGCACACGGCCACGTTCCGCCTCGACGGCCTCACCGCCACCGCGACCAGTGGCGGTGCAACCACGAGCTACGGCTACGACGGCGACGGCACCCGCCTGACGGCCACCACCACCGGGACCGGCGCGACCAGCACCTACACCTGGGACCCCAACCAGGAGCTCTCCAGCCTCGCCCAGGTCGTCACCGACCCCGACGGCACCGGACCCACGGCGGCGACAACGACGGTGAACCGGTTCGACCCCCTAGGCATGCTGCTCAGCGTCACCGCGAGCGGGGCCACATCGTTCGTCTCCCACGACCCCCTCGGCTCCGTCACGGACCTCACCAGCAACATGGGCGCCATCGCACGATCCGCCGACTACACCCCCTACGGCGCACCGCGCACCCCCATCGGCGCACCCGCGTCACCCAGCGGACCCTCCAGCGTCCTCGGCTTCACCGGTGCACTCACAGACCCGACAGGGCAGCTCTACCTCCACGCCCGCCAATACGACCCCACCACTGGCCAGTTCACCGCCCGCGACCCCGCCGGCAAGGGCGGCTCGGCGGGCTACCACGGTTGGTACGGCAGCCCCTACGGCTACGTCACCGGTCGCGTGGTCCTCACGATTGACCCGACTGGTCGCTTCGAGGTCTTCCCCGGGCAGGATGCGATCACGCAACTCTGGCTGGGTGAATGGGATGCGGTCAGCAGCATGGCCATCGGGCTAGCCACCAGCCAGGGGCGTCAGGCGGCCGCGCAGAGCATCGCGAACCAGTGCGCTGAGGACGGTTGGACCTCGACAAACTCCCAGCAGCACAACTGCCTCTCCGACATCCTGGGCGAGCGCAACGTCGAGGACAACGCTCGCGCGGCCTCAAGCGCCTTTCACTGCGACGACGTGAGAGGCTTCGCCAAAGCTGGCACGCCGATCGCACTCGCAGTCGCTTCCCTCGCAGCCCCCGAACTCCGACTCGGCGGAGCCGCGATGCGAGGCGGGGTTCGCGCCGCCGCAGAAGCCGCACCGGTTGCATCAGACGGCGCCACGCCGTGGTTCCGCTCAGTCGGGAGTCGGGGACGTCCGCTTGTTGTCCCGCGCGGGAACAACACCGAGACAATGATCGGTGGGCGGCTGTATGGAGGCCACTCTCTCGACGAGATGCAGAGCGAGGGCTTCGTGCCGTCGGTAGTCGAGGACGTCATCGAGAATGGTGCGCCGTCGCTCCAGTCGAGCGGCCGGATGGCCTACCACAGCCCGTCGAACAATGTCACCGTGATCACGGAGAATGGCAAGGTTGTCACGGTCACTTCAGGAACGGTAAAGCCCCGATGACCACAAACGAAGCGATCAGGCAACTGGCCCGAGACATGATCCTCGAGATCGACCGCTTTGTGATTGAGGCCGTGTCGGTCGATCACCTGTCCTCCACGCTAAAGGTTCTTCTTGCGGCCATGGCGGAAGCTCAAGCAGATGCTGAGTGGATTGGCGAACTTCGTTCGTTGCGCAACGAGATCGAATACGTGAGCGCCTTCTGGCTGGAATCGGGCCGCGAGGGTCTGGACGCCGATGAGCGACGCGTCGCCCTGGAGGCCGCCCAGGAAATGCGGGCCGCCCTAGCCGAGGTTTGATAGCTCCGTCGGCTTGCGGAACGCGCTTTGCTGACCGCATCCGCCTCTGCGCCCGAGGGTCACCAGCAGGGCGATCGGCGCGGCTGGCCAGCTCGGGCCGGTCGTCTCCATACGTACCCAAGCGGGGATCGTTATCGAACTCGCTCATGTGCCTGTTCGGGATGGCTGTGGTCGAGGGTTGGGACGGTCGCAGCGGCAAGGAGATCACCGACGCGGCCCTCACGCACGCCCTGAACGTCATGCAGGACGTCATGGACGTGCAGGCGCCAGCGCCCGCAGTGGTCCCCGTCAACGACGGTGGTCTGCAACTGGAGTGGCAGTACCCAATGTTGCAGATCGAGATCTACATCGACTCACATGGCGGCGCGACTGCGTGGGTCGCAGAGGATGGAAGGGAGGAGGACTACAACTACTACGCCGCGGTCCGCCTCAGCTTTGCACTCCAGTCCTTGAGGCGCTCGCTGGCGTGAACGGGAGTCCGGACAACGACGATACGATCGGCGATCACGAAGACTTGCTTCGGCGAATCCCCGCGAGTCAGATGCCATTCAACGCACTCCGCGGGCGCCCGTGGCCATCTTCCGCCGCATTCGTTCCCTCCGACGACGGGGATGCAGCAGTGTCTGTCTACCTGCGCTCCGTCCTGCGAGACGAGAACCTCACCGACATCTCGGTAATCGACCAGCACCACGGGTATGGAATCGTTCGGTTCCCCGTGCGCGTTCCAAGATCTTTCGAACGAGGCATCACGCGAGATCCTTGCGATGATCCGGCGCGGCGCCCCTTGGTTCGCGACCAAGCGCATGCCCTCGTGAAGGGCCTTCCGACGGAGGGCACTAAGCGATGGAGGGCCCTCGGCAGGAGGATCTTTGCGCATCCTGAATGCCGGGTAATTCTTGAGCCGTCCAAGACGGACGCCGGCCCCGACTAACCAGGCGTCGGAGGGCCATCTCAGCACCGCGGCTAAGGAGCTGAGTTGCGGCCGATCGGCGAGGGTGGCGGTGTTCGAACTCCCACAAGGCGTGTCTTCTGGAGTTGGCGGGTGGTGCTCCGTGCTGCGTCGTTACAGGTCAAGGGGTCTTGGGCGTCCAACAAGGGTCAGGCGATTCCATTCGCTGCTAAGAGCTCCGTGACCATTTCTGTGACCAGCATTCGCCTTCGGCGGGAGGGCTAATGGGGGTAGCGCTGTGCCAAGCCCTGTCTCAGGCGCCTCTCTCGGGCGATGACCTGACCTGCTCAACACCAACTCGATCCGCCAAGAGTTGGCGCTGCTCGGGGGTCAATCGCCCGTACAGCACGCGGCCCTGATCCGCGAACGAAACGATGTCGACTCCGTGCTTATCCCATACCGTCCCGTCGAGCGCTTTCGGAGCGAACTGCACGAACGCTTCCCAGACTTCAGGATCCCCAACCCGAAGCAATCCGGTAGCAGGCAGAACTCCGGTCGACCTCGCCGAACGGCCCGCCTCCAATAGCACTCGCCCTGCGGAAACGAACTCCTCGTCGCCACGCTCAAGAGGAGGAATATCGCATTCAAACGTTTGGGCGACGTCGGCGACCAAGTTTAGAAGATAACGGAACACCTGGATCCGTTCTGCCTCCTCCATTCTGCCGACTTCAACAAACACTGACGTCAGTTCGCGCTTCATGGGACTTGATCCCTTTGCAGTCCTACGGCCTCATGCAGTAGCAACTGCTTTGCGGCGGGTGAACGGATGTTGATATGTCAAGCGGAGCTGGCCCAGCATTGTCCCGAAAGATAGTTGCACGTACTGGCTCCGTGGTTTGTGGTGTAAAGGCCGTTGTTGGTGTGCGTCTCAACCCACCAGTATTCGTAGAGACCCATGGCCGCTACCCATCCGTTGCCTGCGCCATGCCTGGGAGAGCGCCCGAGCATGTCCCGCGCGTAGTCCTTTACGCCCCTCGACACCGAGTGGTGTTCCGAGTCACCAACTCGGTTGTAGTGCCAACCATTGTGCCGGTCATACTCGATGCGATGGGGTGCCTTGTTTCCACCGGAGCGCCAGTGAATGGCCGGCCGACCCTTTCTCATCACCACATGGCCAAACAACTTTCGCTGCTTGAAGATCTGAGACTTTAGGTAGGAGAGCCATTCTGGACCGTCACCGACCCGGCCATCGAGGTCGAACGAGTTTATGGGATCGACGGGGTAGCCGTACGCCGTGGCGTTTCCCCCGAATTCAGGGTCGACGGAGTTGAAGACCCCTGTTGCTGGATTGTAAAGCCGGACACCCATTTGGACCAGACCGGTTGTGGTGTCGGTGATGCGGGCCTTGCCACCGACCCAGCCGTAGACCGGTCCCCCGAGCGCGACGGTGTTCCCATACTCGTCGGTATCGTTCATCGCGCTCACGCTGGCTGCGGTGACGCCGGCCGTATCCGGGATCGTGGCCAGGACGTCTCCGTGCGGGTTGACGAGCTGCACGGTTGCTGACGTCGCGGTGCCGATGCCTGTAGCTCCGGTGGCGGTGATCCCGAGAAATCCTGCGGGTGAAGCGGCTTGCCGGGTCCACGTTCCGGCGCCCAGGTCGGTCCAGGCCGGAGAGTCGCTGGTGTCGTCGTAGTGGTTCACCGTTGTCGTGTTCGTTGTTCCGGCCGTGTCGATCCAGGATCCGAGACGGTTCTGCGAATCCAAGGAGTACGTGCGGATCGTGGTGCCTTGGGTCTGTTTGGCTGCGAGATCGTTCGCGAAGAAGCCCAGGGTGAGGTCGTGGGTTTTGTCCACACCGGGCACGTCGACGGCGGGCAGCGTGGTGACCCGGCCGAGTGCGTCGTAGGTGTAGGTGCCGCTGCCGGCCCCCGACCCGGTGACGGTGGTGGCGGTGAGCTGGTCGTAGCTGTTGACGGTGCCGGTGCGCTTGCTCGACTCGACGCCGGGGGTCGTGGCCGGGCAGGTTCCGTCACCAGGTCCGGTCCAGGTCGACCGCCCGGTACGCGCGGAGTCGGTGGTGAACGTGTATTTGCGCACGGTGCACACCGCGCCGAGCAGGTCGCCGACCTGGGTCAGGCGTCCTGCCGCGTCGTAGGTGTCTGCTTGCGCTCGGGCCCCGGCGGCTGAGGGTCCGGCCTCGGTCGCGACCTGGCCGTGCAGGGAGTAGCCGCGGGTCCAGGCCGCGACCGCGGTGCCCGCGGAATCGGTGTAGCTGCGCCCCGTGAGGTTGCCGGCGGGATCAGTGACGTCGGCCTGGACGACACCATTGGGGAACGTGAACGAGGTCAGCGCCCCTGCCGCGTCGTAGACCAGGTTGCCGTATGTGGAGGGCAGCCCTCCGCCGAGACCCACGGCGAGGCCGGTGAGCAGACCCCGGTGCTCGGTGGTGGAGTCGTAGGTGTAGGTCGTGGCGCCCTTCGCGTCGGTCACCGTGACCGGTCGGGAGTCGATGTCGTAGCTGGTGGTCGCGGTGTTCGCACCCGTGCCGTCGGTCTGTGAGGTGACCCGGCCCAGGGCGTCGTAGGTGCTGGTCGCCGTCCCAGCGGTGCTCGAGCTGGTCTTGGGCAAGCCGGTGATCGACCAGAAGCCGTAGGTCGTATCGGGAACTGGGGTGTCGGCGGAACCGGTGGGCTCCGCCGTGATGACCTTGGTGACCCGACCGGCAGCATCGTAGGTGGTGTCGGTCTGGCGCAGCAGCGTCCCGGTGGCGTCGCGGTCGGTCACGGTGGCTGGGGCGAGGAGCATCGAGTACCCGCTCAGAGTGCTGGTCGGCAGGGCTGCGCCCGTGCCGGCCTGGTTGGTCTGGCAGACCAGTCCGTCCCACTCCGGGTGCTCCCCGCATGCGGGGACAGTCGCGTTGGGCGCAGTCGTGTAGTACACGGTGACCCGGGTGCCTTGGTCGGTGCCGGTGCTGGCGGGCTGCCGGTTCGCCAGCACCCGCCCGGCCGGATCCAACAGTGTCCGAGTCGTGATCGAGCCGGCGACGGTGACCGCAGTCGGCTGCCCAAGGACCCAGCCCGATGTCGGTCCAGTCACCGATGCACCATCGATCGGGTCATACCCGTTGGACGTGGTCCGCGTGTCCGTATCAACCCCACCCGTCAACGCCACCGGATCCGTAAGGGCGTCGATGATGTACCCGCTGTCCTTGATGGTGGTCGCCAGTCGGAGCGCGGTCAAGCCCAGGGTGGTGGCGAGCGCGGCGGGTGCGCCTTCGTCATAGGTGGTTGCGGTGTGCGCGCGGGACGTCCCGGTGGTGCCGTCGGGCATGGTCGCGGTGACGGCGGGGCCGAAGGTGTCGGTGACCTCGGTGGGGTCCGTTGCCGAGTACACGGTCTGGTTGGAGAGGAGGGCGGCGCGCTGGGTGGCGGGCTGCGCGCAGACCAGCGCCGCGACGACGTCGGGGCAGTTCGTCCCGGACAGGGCGATCGCCCGGTTCCCCGCGCTCAACGAGGACACGACGCGACCGGCGTTGTCGTAGACGGTGGTGGCGATCCGCCAGCCCGCGGTCCCATTCGCAACGCCGTAGGAGGCGGTGTTGACCGGGATGTTGGCGGTGTTGAGGTAGGTGATTGACGCGTAGGGCCAGTCGGTGCTGGTGGGTGTGGTGGCCGGGACGTGGTCGGGGTTGAACACCGCGACGGCGGTGACCGGTGCCCCGGTGCTGGGTTGGCCCCAGGCGGCGACGTCGGCGGCCGTCATCGACGGCAGCCCGCTGCCGGACAGTTGGACCCCGTAGGCGACGGTGCTGGTCGCGGTCCCGTTCGCGGGGTCGACCCGCGACGCGGTGGCCAGCCGACCTGTCGTGTCATAGGTCAAGGTCCAGGCGTTGAGGCCGGGCGGGGTGATCGAGGTGAGCCGGTTCGAGGAGTCGTACCCGTAGCCGGTGACCAGGTGGGTACCGAGGGTCACGTCCGCGCGCGGGTCGTAGCTGCCGACGAGGCGCCCGAGGTGGTCGTAGCTGAAGACCGCGGTGATGATGGTGTCCAGGCCGGCGCCGCCGGTCTTGGCGAGGTTGTAGGCGGTGTAGACCTCCTCGCGGACCTGACCGGGGTAGGGGCCGGGTGCAGCGTCGGTCGGTGTCGCCGTGCCCGGGCTGGCGTAGACGACGGTCAGCGCTCGGCACCCGACGATCACCGTGGCGCAGGACACGCCGGGTGCTCCCTGGACGGTGGAGGTCCAGGTGTCGCCGGTGACCGCGCCGGGCGGGAGGGCGCCGGTGTTCGTGGTGACGGTGGACGTGGTGCCCTGGCCGCCGACCTGGGTCTCCGGCTCGGTGACCCCGCTGGGGGTGAAGGTGCCGGGGACGGTCGTGCGGGTGAATGCGGTGACGGTGCCGTCAGGGTCCTGGATCGTCAGGGTCTTCTCGTTGGTCGAGAGGGTGACGGTGGTGGCGGAGGTGTCGGTGTCGCCCTGCCCGGTGTAGCCGAGGACGACGGGGGCGGTGCCGAGGTGGGTGTCGCCGGTGCCGGGGATCCAGGTGGGGTCGGTGTAGGTGTCGGCGGACCCGTCGGGGTAGCTGACTTCGATCGTGCCGTCGTTGCCCGACGTCGCGGTGAGGTGGTCGGTGATGGTGGAGTCGAGGTACCCGGCGTCCGGGGTCGGCAGGGTTGCCGCCCACCCGGGGCCGAAAGGCCCGGGCTTGGCGGCGACGGCGTCGAGGGAGAGCAGGGTGCGGGAGACGCCGAGGGATCCGGAGTAGCCGGGGACGGCGGAATCGGTGGCGGTGTAGGTGAACTCGCCGGTGGCGAGGGCGATGGACCCGGGGCCGATGCTGGAGGTGGCGGCGGTGTCGTGCGGGACACGCTGCACGGTGACGGGGGTCGTAGCCGAGGAGCAGGCGGCGGGTCCGGTCGGGTAGGTCAGGCAGAGCTGGAGGTCCACGCTGACCGGCGCCGCCGGGACGCCGGCCCCGGTCAGGTCGACGACGAGCCGGGGCGTGGTGGAGACCCCACCGGAGGTGGTGATGCCGGTGCCGGTCCAGGTGGTGCCGTTGCTGAGCAGGTTCGCTGCGGGGACCTGGGTCCAGGTGGCGGCGCCGCGCGGGGACCAGCGCACGTAGCCACCGGTGGCGCCGGTCGGACCGCTGCCGGAGATCGGGGCGTAGCCGGCGACCTGGGTCTGCTGGGTGGTGGACAGCGCGGTCGGGCCGACCCCGAAGGTGAACGGGGTGGTGGTGCCGACGTTGCCGGCGGCGTCCGTGCCCCGCACGTTGAGGGTGTGTCCGCCGGAGGTCGGCAGCCAGGCCAGTGACGCCGCACCGGAGGTGGCGGTCTTGGTGGTCCAGGCTCCGCCGTCGAGCTGGTACTGGAACGCGGTGGTGTCGGTCGTGCCGGACGGCTGGGTGAAGGTGAACGTGTTCGCCGTCGGCGCCGTGCTCGTCCACTGGCCGTTGGAGAACCCGGCGGGGGTGCCGGTCGTGGTCACGGTGGGGGCGCCGGGGGCGGTGGTGTCGACGTGGAACTGGAAGTAGTTCGACCAGACCTTCGACTGCGCAGGCCCGGTGATGCCCCAGACCCGCACCGTGTACAGGGTCCCGGCCGCGAGTCCGGCGGAGGCGGGGACGGTGACCTTGCTGGTTCCCGAGCCCTGCACCGTGTTGCCGAGCCCGGACCAGAACAGGGTGTTGCCGATGTAGATCTCGAACCTGCCCTGCACCGCGGCACCGGAGGAGTTCACCACCGGTGCCGACAACGTCGGGGTCGCGGTCTTCGTCCAGTACGACGCCGGTGCCGTCCCGGTGGCCGGGCTCATCACCGGCATCCCCGGGGTGTTCGGGTAGATGTAGTAGGTGGCGTGCAGCGCGGGGATCCCTGAGCCGACCTCGGAGGAGTAGAACTCCTTCCACCCCGTCGTGGACGTCTCGCTCGCCGAGACCTGGAGCTGCTCGAGGTGTCCCGGGTTGTTCGCCCAGTCATTGATCAGACCCGTGACCGGGATGTTGTCGTACGCCTTGACGCCGGTGCACGACTGTCCGGCGGGGCCGGCGTGCGACCACGTCCCGGTCCCCTGCAGGGTGACCGGGTTCGGCTTTGAGGTCCACGTCGTGGTCGAGGTGAAGGGCCCGGAGAGGGAGTAGACGTAGACCGGCTTGGCCGTGCAGGTCGAGGAGTAGGAGTTGTACAGCTGCAGGTACGCGTCCGAGACGTAGGTGTACTTCATCGCCGCCGGCTCCGCGAAGCCGAGGTACGTGCGAGCGACGGTCGCGCCGGCATCCGGGGTCCCGACATAGAGCCGGGTCGCGGAGTACTGCGACGTCGATACGTTCGACTTCACATAGGTGTCCGCGTTGTCGATAAACGCGAACGACGGGTCGACGGTGACCGGGTAGGTCACCGACGGGTCGGACAGGAACGACAGGTCCGGCGACAGCGACCACGTCTCCGATGTCCCCGGCCCACCCGAGGTCCCCGCGGAGGTTCCCGCAGGGGAGGAGACGTTGGCCAACGCACCCGGCTTCGCAGCGGTCAACGCGGCCGCGACGTTCTGGCGACGGGATGGGAAGTTGGTACCGGGGAGCGTGGCCGCACCGAACATCACCGGGGTGCCGCCCGTTCCGACCGTGGCGCCCTTGGCATCGGTGATCCGCAGCGAACCGTCCGCCTGCTGCGCCGCCGACAACCTCTTCAGCGACAACGTAAGCGGGAGGTTCGGCGCGGTCGAGGGCTTGGACCGCACGACGAAGTCGGCACTGAATCCGGTGCGGAGCGCCTCAACCACCAGGTCCACCCCCGGGGCGACGTTCGGGTACGTCGCGGTGCTGCCCGACAGTGTCGGCACCGGCAAGGCGGTCGGCCAGCCGACCTGCACCGTGCCACCGGCCACGTTCTCACTCGCCGCCACGGTCGAGCCGCCCGCCGACAACACGAACGGTTGCGTCGACATCTTCGGCGCCAGCACACCGTTCGAGGACACCAGCGTCAGATCAACCGCCGCCCACGACCCATCCGCCTGGCGCACCCGAACCGGGCCACCGTCCTGCTCAGTCGAGAGCGACCCATCCGGGTTCGCCGACGTCGTCGAACTCTCCGTCGTCATCGACGACACCTGCACCGACGAACCCTGCGAACGAGCCGCGAGCATCGCGGAGTACAGATCCGGCTTCGCCGTCACCTGCGCGGCAGCTGCCAAGGCGTGGGGTACCACAGCGCTGGGGACGGACTCCACCGCAGTGATCAGCCCCGCGACCAACACCGCAGCCGTGGCAACCACGATCGGTCGACCCCACGCACCGAACACGACAACGCCAACACGCGAACGACGCACAGAATCCCCCGTAGCAAGTGCCCGAGAACAGTCCCGAGCGCGCGAACGGTATCCCGGCGACGAACCAGGACAAAACTGACAAGGCACCCGTAATCGACCTGTGATCAGGCTTGGTCGGCAGCGCTTGGGCGGAGACCGAGGTGTTGGGCTCGGCAAGGGATGGTCAGAGTTCGCAAGATCGCTACCGCTCCGCCACACCGACGGGTCGTCGTCTGCTTGCCCCGTCAACATGGGCGGCAGCCGGGACAAGACTCGACCGCGCCCGGAGCGCGCTTGGGTTTGAACTTCGCCGTGCGTGGCTGGTGGGCGTGTCGCTAGTGTCCGGGAGCGGCTCAGAGGGGGACTCCGGTGACGGTCATGGCGCGGTGGCAGAGTAGGCCGTGGTTGCGCGGGGCGGGACGTCTCGTCGTACCACTAGCGGCGTCTGCCATGGTTGTGGGACTGCTCGCGCCGGTCGGTTCGGCCGCTGCCGTCGACGTTCACGCTGGCGTGGCTGTTCCCCGCGGTGTCGCTCTCGGTTCGACCG
>Ga0209023_10003650_pt1 | contig 18173 bp, 15 predicted proteins | sample LakOneMetagenome_FD_187468 | JGI IMG/M metagenome (GOLD analysis project Ga0209023, IMG submission 187468) | Freshwater and sediment microbial communities from Lake Erie, Canada (SPAdes) (version 2) | ecosystem: Environmental > Aquatic > Freshwater > Lentic | place: Lake Erie, Canada... | reverse complement strand
GCAGGACCCGAAAGGGTGTCGTTCTGTCCTCATTCATGCCGACTGCGTGGCGTGACCGCCGCTGCTAACTTGTGGGTACGGGGGCAATCGGGCGCCGAACGGCGCGTCCAGTCAGGACAGCAACACGCCGCAACGCCGGAACTCTTGAGGAGCAGATCCATGAGAATCACCTGCCCATATTGCAATTCAGAAGCCAAGCTCACGCCCAATGCCGCCCACGTCGAGCGCGGACCTCTCCCGCTCTACGTGTTGACCTGTTCCGGGTGCGACCGCTCCAGTGTGCGTCGGGACAGCCAGGAGATGCTCGTGGCCGCGCTCGTGGGCACGCGCCATGGCAGCGGCACCCACGAGCTCACGGTTACCTCGGAGCACGGCGGACTCGTCTACTTCCGCACCGATCCCACTGGCCGCAGCACTCCCGCTCTGGAACACTCCGACCTGCTGGAGTTCGTGACGCGCAGCATCGGTGCTTCACAGTCATTCACGCTGATGCTGCGCACCGTGGAGGTCGGTGCCCGCTTCGCATCACCGCGCGGCAACATTCCGTACAAGGCCGTGCGGGGCTGGGTCGTAGTGGATGGGGAGATCCATGCCCTCACGCGTCACGAGGCCTGGGCCGAATCCTGCCGGGAGGCAGACTTCGATATGCCGCCGGGCCCGGAGGACGGTGTGCACTATGTGGATGCGGATGCCATCAGTCGTCCCTATCGGTGGAGGATGACCGCCGTCAGTTGACTGGCACTGCTCGGAGCAGGAGCGCCTCAAGCTGAAGGCCCGTCTCGTTTTCGGGATCCAGGGCCAGCGCACGTTGCACCTCGCGGTTCGCGCCGGCCAGGTCCCCGGTCGTGTAGAGAACGATGGCGTTTTGCACTGCGAGTGCGGGATCATTGGGCGCCAGCAAGGTCAGCTTCTCAAGGGTGCGTGCCGCCCCTGCGGAATCGTCGTTCGCGAATTGGGCCACAGCAAGTGCACGTTCCGTGCTGACAGTGCTTGGCAGAGCAGCCCGAGACCGTTCCGCCCAGGAAATAGCAAGCGGCGCTGCACCGGGAATGCCTGCACTGGCTGCCGCGGCAAAGGACTGTGCGGCGATCCCCGTCAGATCCGCATCCCACGGCCGCAGCGAGTGGGCACTCTCGAAGGCGGCCTGCGCAGAGAGAAGGTCACCGCGCGCGGCGTTTGCCACACCGGCAGCGAGGGGAAGTTCCGCGCCGGCAAGGACCGCCAGCCACACGGCCCACGCGGCGAGCACGATGGTTCGACTCCGTGCGAGGTGCTGTTGTGGGCTCCCGGACGGCGAGCGGACTACCGTGCGGGGGCTCTGGGCGACCAACACTCCGATGAGGAGGGCCGCCAGGATCGTTGTCGACGGTGCGGTGAAGTGAGTCAGTAAGGCGAGACCGTATCCGCTGAGTGCTGCCAGCGCACCGGCGATGATGTCGGCGCGCGCGGCATCCGTTGGTGGGCTCGTGGCGGAGAGCGCGTTCGTGCGGCTCCAGGTGCGAAGGGCGCTCGTGATGACGGCCGCACCCCCCGCGACCACGACAACCAGTAATGGAATGCCCCCGGCCAGCAGCACCTGGAAGACCCAGTTGTGCGGAGAATCGACGATGGAGTCGGTGTTGGCGTGCACCGCATCGGCGTTCAGGAACCCGCTCACCCCCACGCCCAGCGGATGGTCGGCCAGAAGAGCGAGGCTGTTCTGCCAAAAAGTGAAGCGTCCTTCGAGAGACTGCGCGGCCAGGGGGCTGGTACCGAAGACTCTCTCCCTCGTCAGCGGTAGGGCGAGGGCTCCGGCGGCGAGGACGGCAGCCCCGGCCGCACCGACCGCGAGTATGCGCAACCGGATGCCGCGTTCTGCACGGATCATTTCGAGCGCGAGGAGCACGACAAGAGCCGTTCCCGCCGCGAGTAGTCCGGCGCGGGAGGCCGACCCGATCACTGTGAAGACCGACAAGAGCAGCGCGACGCTCAGCCAGGCTCGCTCCACGGCGGTCGTCGGGCTCGCACGAGTCCAGGCGCGCAGCACGGGCAGGATGAGCATCGCGCAGAAGAGGGCCCCGAGCACTCCCTGGTCCGTTGCATTTCCGGTCAGGGAGCCCGGTCGCGCCAGATCCGTTGCGATGGGCCGGGCCCCGGCCGTTTCAAGCAGGGAGACCAGACCCAGGGCGATCGCCGCTGCCGCGACGGCGCGCATGAGCGTGCGCAGGGTATGCGCTGGAGCGGCCGGTCCGAGCAGGCGCGCGCCGGCCCAGATTGAACCGAAGTAGACCGGCAGGGTAACGAGACCTTCGTAGCGAGGCCAACGTCCCATGATCTGCACACCGGGAGCCGCCGAGATCAGCACGCCGAGCAGGGTGAGAGCGAGAGCAGCGGATGCCGAGGCCACAAACCAGCGCGGCAGCCGTCCGCGCGCTACCGCAACGGAGGCAAGCATTATTGCGATGGCTGCGAGGGCATCCTTGGGCAGGAACCAGCGCACGAAGGCGTCGGGCAGGAAGAAGATCAAAGATGCCACGAGAAGCCAGAGCGCGGCAGTTGCGGCGTGACGCTGGGTCGGCGGAACCGGGACTGGTTTCGCCTTTCCCCGCCGGGGCATCCGCTTGGCGGTGACCACTGTGGACATCACGAAGCGGCCCTCGACCCGAAGATGGTCAAGGGCCGCTCATTGGCGCCGGTGCGTGATGTTATTTGCGTGCCGAGGCGATGCGTCGACGCGCGCTGACTGTCAGCGCCAGGCCGCCGACAACGATAAGGGCCAGAGCCAGCCATCCCGAGGAGACGTCGGCGCCGGTAGCGGCCAGTGAATCGGTCGTCGTGACGACAAGCTCCGCTGAGGTGTATGAGACACCGGCCTCGTCGACCAGGACCACGTGGTGGGTACCCGATGCAAGACCGGTCGGCATGGCGAAACTGCCGCTGATGCGACCCTGGGCGTCTGCAGTGAGGGTTCCGAGCAGCACGGGCGTGGAGTGCATCCAGATGTCGACGACCTCAAACGGCTTGAAGCCCTCGCCCGTGATGGGGATTCTCGCGCCCATTGCGAAAGTCGCCGCAGGCGTGGTCACGCGCTCGCTCTTCGGACCGACCACCGAGACGGGCGTCGAGCTTGCGGTTTCAGCGAGCGGAACGCTCGGTGCCGGCGTCGGCTCTGCGGCAGTCACGCCAGTCGACGCCGCCGTTACCTTTTCGGTTTGCTGACTGCTGGCTTCTTTCGATTGGAATCCGGATTTGTTTCCGAAGACGTTCACGGACAGCCGGTGCCCGAGATCCGCCTCGGTGACCGAATAGGTCTGGTCGTTTGAACCCGAATAGAAGTACTGGCCGTCGCGCTGCCAGGCGTAGGACAAGTCGACTTCGCCGGGACCCCACGTGCCGGGGGACGCTGTCAAGACCTGACCGACCTGTGCTATTCCTGCAATCGACGGGGTGCCGACCGTGACCGGATCCATAGCCCGAAGCGTGGCATCGATCGTGTCCTTGACGTCACCAGCCGACAGCGTGAGCAGATTCGCTTCCAGCCGCGTGGGCTTGTTGTCCCAGAATTGGGGAGCATAGGCGAGACCCGATGAGGTGTCGTACGAGTTGAATGACACCACGTAGGCCTCGACGCGCAGCCCTCGGAGGGAGTACTCGCCGGCATCGTTCGTCTCGGTCCAACGGCGGAAGTTCGGGTCGGTATCTGACGTGACAGTAACCTGCACCCCACCCAGAAGAACGTCATCACCGACCGAGTCGGTCGCGCTGTCACCGGAGACGCTTCCAGACATCATTGGCAAAAGAGGGAGCATCAGCGTGACACCGGTAGCGTGCTCTTGTGCCTCCAGGACCACCGTAGGCAATTCCTCAAAGCTTGGGCCGCCGTCAACGGGCGGCAATGTCGCATCCATCGGACCGTTTTGGCGATTCGCCGGCAGAGAACCCCACGGTGAGCCAGTTGTCGAATTACCAACTGTCAAACGGTATTCACCGGCGGGCAGATCGTTCACGGTAAATTCGCCTGATTCGCTCGCGCGCGCGAAGCCAACCGCTCCAGAACCACTGGCCGATTGTGCAGTAACGGTGGTTGCAGTACCGATTCCAGCCAGAGGGCTACCCTCGCCGACAACAGTTCCACTGATGGATGCGGTGTGAGTCTCTGGCGCCGCGGCCGTGGCCGGGCCCGCCGCGAGTGTTCCGAACGTTAGGACGGCGGCGACCGTGAGGGCGACAGCGAAGCTGCGCTCTCGGATGCGCGCAAAGAAGTTCCCCATGATGACCTTTAATCGTGTGCAAACGTCGACCATGAATACATGCCCGAGCGCGCGGAGCGACGCCCCCCAAGAGGGATTCTATGTGGCGCAACGATCAAGGAGAGACCAATCGAGACTCGACGCTTACCCCCAAACGAGTGCCCTGAGAAAAAAGTCCCGCCATCCCCGTTCAGACTAAGACTCGATGGACTCCACGCGCTCCGGGCGGGAGTCGACCCAGGCGAGGAGTCGACGCACGCCCTCGGGGAGTGATTCCTCGCCGCAGCGGTAGCGGAATTCCTGGGAGTCGTCGGTCAGAGAGATGTCGTATAGCAGGGAGTCCGGCCAGGTGCGGGCCCCTTTCGCGTCCGAGAGAGTGCGCAGGCCTGCGCGCTCGATCTCCGCGGCGAGCGCGACGGCATCCGTTTCGGCCAACGCCGCTCCATCGAGCTCGGTGCGAGACACCATGCCGGAGAACCCCCCACCCCTTCGTACGCTGAGCCTCATGTGAGAACTCCAACCTCCGTCCAGGCGGAGCGAACCGCCGCCTGTTCTGTCGTACCGAAGAGTTCCCCGGCAGAATCGATCGTAAACTGCGCGGCCTCGGCGAATTGGGTGTGCTGGCCCATTTTTGTCGTCAGGGCGTTATACCAAATCTTGCCGGCCTGCTCCCATGCCGAACCACCCAGAGCGATGGCGGCCAAATAGAACGCACGGTTGGGGATGCCCGAGTTGATATGCACGCCCCCGTTGTCGTTGGCCGGATTGTTGTCATCGGGCAGGTCGACATAATCCTTCATGTGTGCGGGCTGACGGTCGCCCGAAAACGCTGTTCCCGGGCTTTTCATGGAACGGAGGGCCAGCCCCAGCTTGGTGACCAGAGTGCCCTCGCCGATCAGCCAATTCGCCTCCGTCGCCGTCTGCTGCAGGCTGTACTGCTTCACGAGTGAACCGAAGACGTCGGAGAAGGACTCGTTCAACGCCCCGGACTGCTTGCTGTAGACAAGTCCGGCGGTGAACTCGGTCACGCCATGCGTGAGCTCGTGTCCGATCACGTCGACCGCTCGAGTGAGAGCGCCCAGCTGGAAGATACGGCCGCTGCCGTCGCCGTAGACCATCTGGCTACCGTCCCAGAAAGCGTTGTCGAAGCCCACGCCGTAATGCACCGAAGACACGAGCTCCATGCCGGCGTTGTCGAGGGAATTGCGGCCGAGAACATCACGGTAGAACGTGGCCGTGGCGGAGCTGCCGTCGAATGCCTCATTGACGGCCGGGTCGATCGCCACCGGATCGCCCACCGCGCGTTTCTTGACCCCCGGCAGGAAATTGCGACCGTTCGTCTGGTTGTCGTAGACGGTGACGCCCTGCTGGGTAAGGGATACGAGTCCAATCAGGCCGATGTTCTGGTTGAGTTCACGGCTGAAATGACCGAGCACGGCACGCCGCGAGCGCATGGCAGCCGACGTGGCAAGCGATTGGATAGCCGCATCACGTTCGTGCTGGTCGCCCTGCGAGGCAAGCCACGCGAGGAGATCGGGCGGAGCGATACTGCAGCACGGCCGGCGAAGAGAGTCAAGCATGGTTCCCCTTTTCTTGCGAGACGACCTGCACGACAGGTTTTCCCGGACTCCGAACGCATCCGGCTCCAATCCGCGCCGTGCACATGTACGCCCACAGTATGGCCGCTGGCGGTGGTGCGCGCTAGCGTGACATCAATAACGCGCGCGTAACGGCGTTCCGGCCACAATGTCAGGTGAAAAGCACCGTGAGCCGACACATCTGCCCCACCCGGAAAGGAAACCACCATGGCCGATCCTGCTGCACGCGAACTGCCCACCGTTCGCCACTGCGCTTCCCCGGACGTTTACACCCAGCAACTCGCCGCGCAACCCGGCTTCGCTCAGGCCCGCGTTGCCCTGGACGTTGAGACGCGGTCGATGGTCGCCCGCGGAATCTTTGCGGCCCAAACCGGTATTACTCACATTCCCGTGGTCGTTCATGTCATTTGGAACACGGCCGACGAGAACATTTCTGACACCCAGATCACCAGCCAGATCACGGTACTGAACCGGGACTTCCGCAAGAAGAATGCCGACCTCAGCACACTTCCCGCCGTCTTTGCGCACCTCGCCGACGACGCGCAGATCGAGTTCGCCCTCGCCGATACCGACCCCAAGGGCGGGGCGACGACCGGAATCACGCGCACCCACACCAAGGTCACGTCCTTCACTTACGATGACGCGATCAAATCGGCGGCTACCGGCGGCACCGACGCCTGGCCGGCCGACAAATACCTGAACCTCTGGGTGGGACGCCTCGGCGGTGGCCTGCTCGGCTACGCCCAGTTTCCGGGAGGCGAGCCAGCAACCGATGGCGTCGTCATCCTCAGCACCGCGTTCGGAACGGTCGGTACCGCCGCTGCCCCGTTCAACCTGGGGCGCACCGCGACGCACGAGATCGGGCACTGGCTCAACCTCAACCACATCTGGGGCGACGAAAACGGATGCGTCGGCACCGACAAGGTTGCCGACACGCCGAATCAAGCCTCCGCCAACACGGGCAAGCCGGCTTTCCCTCATGTCACCTGCGCCAACGGACCCAGCGGCGACCTGTTCATGGATTACATGGACTACGTCGATGACGACGTGATGGTGCTGTTCTCGGTGGGACAGATCGCCCGCATGCACGCGTGCCTCGAAGGCCCCCGCAATACCTTCCCCGTGGTTGCCGACAAGAACCTGGAGCAGAAGAGGCGTGGGCGCGGCGCGGGAACGGACACCAACTGACCGGACACCGACTGACCTGACACCGACTGAAACACAGCCGACACAACCTGTCTCGACCGTTCGGGGGAGAAGCACCGATGCACCCGATTGATCCCGTTCCGGTTATCCCCACGGGCGAGTGGACGCATTCGCACGAGGAAGACGACGACGACGTGCTGGTTTATCGCCGCGCGGAATCGTTCGCCTTCCCGCCGACTCGGGCCGGTCGCGACTGGCTCCGGGTCAGCCCGAGCGGGCAGATCGTGGCACTCGCACCGGGCGCAGACGATCGACCCCGTCCGACCGGAATCCGCGTTCTGCCCGGCGGGGAACAGTCCGACGACGGCTCCCGTGACGTCGGCACGCTGGAAGTGCTGGAGGTCTCCCCCACCGTTCTCAGAATCCGCCGCCGGTGACCCCCGTCCGACGACGCGCATAGAAAGCCGGAGCCGTGTACACATATGTCGTCGTTCCTGCCACGTTTGAGCCTGCTGCGGGAAGATCGGCCCGGCGTGAACCGGGACTGAAATGGTGCCGGTTTGGTGACAGGGTGATCTATTGGACCACCGGCGTGCCCGAATCCGCCGCCGGCCAGCGTGTTCGCACTCTGGGGGCGGTCTCGCAATCCAGTCGCGGTCGGCTTCACCTGGTGGTGCAGGCCGGAAATTCCTTCCGCGAGCAGTTCCCCGACATTCCCGTGATCATCGACCACGGACGGTACCTCGCCGTGGAGCTCAGCGATGAGGCCGTGTTCAGGCTGTCCCGGACGAACGCCGCGTGCGTTGGGTTCGCTGCCCTGCCGCACAACTCCTCGGTCGTGCTCCCGGTTCGGCGCCCGGGACAACGACGACGGGCAAAGGACCCGGCCATGGAGGTGCTCGCCAGCCAGGTGTCGTCGACCCAGCTCCAGCGGTCGCTTGAGGCTCTCACCAGTTTCGGCACGCGCCGTTCGCAGAGCGAGGAGTACCAGCAAGCCGCCGATTGGGCGAGCACGCGCCTGACCCAACTCGGATATGACGTAGCCCGCGTGCCGGTTTCGGTCGAAACCGGCACCAGCCTCTCGGTGGTCGCCGACCAGCACGGGCGCACCGCTTCCCCCCAGCTGGTACTGGTGACGGCACACCTGGATTCCATCAATCACGTCGGCGGCGATCTCGCCCCGGCTCCCGGCGCCGATGACAACGGCAGCGGCAGCGCCGGGCTCTTGGAAATCGCGCGGATCCTGTCGAGTCGCACCAACGACCACGACCTGAGACTGGTGCTGTTCGGTGGCGAAGAAGACGGGCTTTTCGGCAGTCGTCAGTACGTACAGGCGCTCAGCACCGCCGATCGGGAACGCCTGATCGCCGTGATCAACATGGACATGATCGGCGCGCTCAATTCGGCCGGCGCCGGGGTGCTGCTCGAGGGCGCACCGGTGTCACAGCAGCTGATCGACCAGTTGTTGATCAGCGCACAGGACTACACCGCGCTCACGGTCGAGGTGTCCCTGACGCCCTTCGCGAGTGATCATGTTCCGTTCATCGATGCCGGACTGCCCGCGGTCCTCACCATCGAGGGGTCGGATTCCGCCAACCACAATATCCACACCGATCGCGACACGATCGACACGATCGACTATGCCCTGGCTCGCGACATCATCACCATGAACCTCGTCACGGCGGCGCGGCTTCTCGGCACCCGCACGTCGATCGAAGACCTCGAACGCTGGCACAGCCACGACGACGAACGACAACGACTGAAAGCTCACGACACTCTGCGGGCCAGACGCGTCAGGTGAGAAACGGCCAGATCAAGAGCGGCCAGGTCAGAAGTGATCCGTGCGTGAACCCCGGAGTCGGGTGCGGATGCCGTGCGCCTCCGTTGCGACGTTGCGGCTTTCGCGGTCATGCCCGAGCTCTCGCAGGCACAGGGACAACGTCTCCAAGGATTCTGCGAGCTCCGTCTCGGCCTGCGTCTGCCCGCCGAAGTCCGAAGAATTGGCCGTGACGAGCGTGCGGCGCATCGATTCGGACCGCTTGCTTTCGTACAGGGCTTTGTCTCGACGACCCACCTCGACCAGCCGCAGCGCAAGGACATTCAGCGCCCGGGCGAGGTCGGAACCGTCCCCATCGGGATCAGCATCGGCGAGTCGCTGAAAGATGTGTACCGCTTCCTCTGCGGCCACGAGGGCCTTTCGCGCACTCAGCGCGCACGACAACCGATTCGACAGCCGGGTCAATGCCAATGCCAGCCCTCGGTCGTGCACCGGATCCTCGGCAGCCAACTGTCGAGACAACGCCACGGCCTCCTCGCTCGCCTGAAGCGACGTGGAGTTCAGGGCCGCCACGTTCGGCGCCGCGGCATTCAGTTCCTGTGCGTTCAGTGGCGCTGGTTCCACGACAACCTCCTGCTCGGTTTTCCCGCGGTTGCGAACCGCCCGAATACCGACAGTATTGTCCCCTCCGACGGTCCTGCATAGCCGCAGTCACGAACCGGCGCAGGCCAAAGGTGTGAACTCGCCCGGCAGGGTCGACAATGCCCGCTGTCGAGGTCCACACTGAACTTTCACTCATAATCAGAGGAACCGCGATGCCTGACTCATTCACGGAGACGGTCGCGGCCGCTCAACCAGCCACGGTACAGGGTCGATTCCGGCACTGGTTGCTCAAAGGACTCGTCGACGACCGCGGCATGCACGTGGGCCCGCACACGAGTGCGGCGGAGAAGACGCACTCATGGTGGCGGGTGATGTGCCTGACCGGAGTGGATTACTTCTCCACCCTCGGCTATCAACCGGCCATCGCTGCCCTGGCGGCCGGACTGCTGTCGCCGTTCGCCACCATTGTTCTCGTGCTGCTCACGCTGCTGGGAGCGCTGCCCGTCTACCGACGGGTGGCACGCGAGAGCTTTCACGGCTCCGGCTCGATCCATATGCTCGAACATCTGTTGCCGTGGTGGGCCGGCAAGGTTTTCGTGCTGGTTCTCCTCGGCTTCGCCGTGACCGACTTCATGATCACCATCACCCTCTCGGCAGCGGATGCCACGGCGCACGCCCTTGAGAATCCGTTCACACCGGCGTGGTTCCATGGCAGCGAGGTGCCGCTCACCCTGCTGTTCATCGCGCTGCTCTCCGGCGTCTTCCTGCGGGGATTCAAGGAGGCCATCGGTATCGCCGTGGTTCTGGTGGGCGTTTATCTGCTGCTTAATGTGATCGTTGTGATCGATTCCATCGGTCACATCCTGGACCAGCCCATCGTGATCACCGATTGGTGGACGACGCTCAACGCCCAGCACGGCAACCCCTGGATGATGGTCGGCATTTCCTTGATCGTGTTCCCCAAACTCGCGCTCGGACTCTCCGGGTTCGAGACCGGCGTTGCCGTGATGCCGCAGGTGACCGGTGACCCCGACGACACCGAAGAACGACCGACAGGGCGCATCCGCGGCACGACCCGGCTCCTGACGACCGCGGCCGTGATCATGAGCTCGTTCCTGATCGCCTCAAGCTTCATCACCACACTGCTGATCCCGCAAGAGAAGTTCCAGCCCGGAGGCGAAGCCAACGGGCGGGCGCTCGCCTACCTGGCCCATGAGTACCTCGGACCGGTGTTCGGAACGGTCTATGACATCAGCACCATCTGCATTCTGTGGTTCGCCGGCGCCTCCGCGATGGCCGGGCTGCTCAACCTCGTGCCCCGCTACCTGCCCCGCTACGGAATGGCTCCGCAGTGGGCGCGCGCGGTCCGTCCGCTCGTGCTGGTTTTCACCGCTATCGCGTTCGTGATCACGATCGCTTTCCAGGCGAACGTGGATGCCCAGGGCGGCGCCTACGCGACCGGCGTGCTCGTGTTGATCACATCGGCATCCGTTGCGGTGACCCTGTCCGCGCGGCGGATGCGCCAGCGCAAGCGCACGGTGGCATTCGGCTTCGTCGCCCTGGTTTTCGTCTACACGACCGTGCTGAACGTGATCGAGCGTCCCGACGGGATCCGAATCGCCGCCCTGTTCATTGCGGCCATCGTGGGAATTTCGCTGCTCTCCCGGGTGCGACGATCCTTCGAGCTGCGTGCGACCTCGGTGACGCTCGACCCGCAGGCACTCGCGTTTGTTCGCGAGGACGCGGAGCGCGAGGTGATCCGCCTGGTGGCCAACGAACCCGATGACGGCAGCGCCGCGGAATACCGCCAAAAGAACCTGGCCGAGCGGCGGTATTCGCACATTCCGCGCAACTCCCACATCATCTTCCTTGAAGTGCACGGCACCGATTCCTCGGAGTTCGAGGAAGACCTCGTCGTTCGGGGAGTGAAGAAACACGGGTTTCGCGTGCTGGAGGTGCAGAGCAACAACATCCCCAACACGCTCGCCTCGGTGCTGCTGGCCGTTCGTGACGCCACCGGGGTGATCCCGGCGATCTACTTCGAGTGGACCGAGGGCAATCCGATCTCCAACATGCTCAAGTTCCTGCTCGCGGGTGCCGGCGAAGTGGCGCCGGTCACCCGCGAGGTTTTGCGCGAGGCCGAAAAAGACGCCAAGCAGCGCCCGACCGTGCATGTGAGCTGAGCCCGCCGAACGGCATCCCGGGCGGGCCGGGGCGGGATAATCAGGGCCTGGTGGTCAGCTCTTGGCCACGAGGGTGAGCACGTCGTAGGAGGCCACGAGCTCGTCTTTCTGATTGGTGAGCACCGCGTCCCAGCGCACCTCGCCGTACTCATCAGTTTCCCGCGGCGTGATCTGCTTGGCGGTGAGGGCCACGCGGATGCTGTCCCCCGGCGAGACCGGCGTGATGAAACGCAGGTTCTCCAGTCCGTAGTTCGCCAGCACGGGGCCGGGCTCGGGGTCGACGAACAGTCCGGCGGCCCAGGACACGAGCAGGTAGCCGTGGGCCACCCGTCCAGGGAAGAACGGGTTGGCCGCGGCCGCTTCCTCGTTCATGTGCGCGTAGAAGGTGTCGCCGGTGAACTCGGCGAAGTGCTCGATGTCGTCGAGATTCACGGTGCGCGAAGCGGACACGACCTGGTCACCGAGCCGGAGTTCCGCGAGGCTCTTGCGGAACGGATGCCGGTCGCCGACCTGAGCGGCCGCGCCCTGGTGCCAGATGCCCGTGATCGCGGTGAGCATTTCGGGCGAACCCTGAATGGCAGTGCGCTGCATGTGGTGCAGCACCGCACGGATACCGCCGAGCTCTTCGCCGCCGCCGGCCCGACCCGGTCCGCCGTGCACGAGCTGCGGTACGGGCGAACCGTGTCCAGTGGAGGTGCGCGCGTCGTCACGGTCGAGCACGAGGACGCGCCCGTTGAACGCGGAGATGCCGGACATAAGGGCCACGGCCACCTGCGGGTCGTGGGTGGCGATGCTGGTCACGAGCGATCCGCCGCCGCGCCGCACGAGGGCGATGGCCTCCTCAAGGGTGTCGTAGCCCAGCACGCTCGAAACCGGGCCGAAGGCCTCGACTTCGTGCACGGCATCCGCTGCCGCCTCGAAACGCAGCAGCATCGGGGCCATGAAGGCACCGTGCGGAGCCGCGGCGACCGTGCCGTCGGCGTGCACGACGGCGGGGGCATCCGGTGACCCCACCACGATTTCGCCGCCGGCGGCCTGCAGCCGCGCCACCTGGCGGAGCACCTCGGCGCGCTGTTCGGTGGAGGCGAGCGGTCCCATGGTGACGCCTTCGGCGCGGGGGTCACCGAGTACGATGCGCTGGTCGATGCGCTGCTGCACGGCGGCGATCACGTCGTCCATGGCGGGGCGCGGCACGATCACGCGGCGGATCGACGTGCACTTCTGGCCGGCCTTGACCGTCATCTCGGCGACGACCTGCTTCACGAAGGCGTCGAATTCGGGGGTACCGGCCACGGCATCCGGGCCCAGCACCGAGGCGTTGATCGAGTCGGTCTCGTTGGTGAAGCGCACACCGCCGATCTGCACGGACTCACTCGCCCGCAACTTTTCGGCGGTGGATGCAGAACCCGTGAACGCAATCAGGTCGCCCAGGCGCACGTCGTCGAACAGGGTGGGAACGCTGCCGGACACGAGCTGCAGCGAACCCTCGGGCAGCAAGCCGGAGTCGGCGAGGATGCGCACAAAGGCCTCCGCAAGATAGCCCGAGGGAGTTGCGGGCTTTACCAGCGTGGGCACTCCGGCGAGGAACGCCGGCGCGAACTTTTCCAGGGCGCCCCAGACCGGAAAGTTGAAGGCGTTGATCTGCACGGCCACACCAGGCAAACGGGAGTAAATGTGCCGGGCGATGAACGAGCCGTCTTTTGACAGCTGCTCGACCGGTCCGTCCACGTAGACACTCGCATTGGGCAACTCGCGGCGACCCTTCGAGGAATAGGTGAACAGCACGCCGATTCCGCCGTCGATGTCGACCCAGGAGTCCGCCTTCGTGGCACCGGTGCGGCTCGACAGGGCGTACAGCTCCTGTTTGCGTTCGGTCAGCAGCAGCGCCATCTGTTTGAGCAGCATGGCGCGCTGGTGAAAGGTGAGGGTGCCGAGCGAGGCCTGGCCCACCGTGCGCGCATACTCGAGGGCGGCGGCAAGGTCGAGTCCCGTCGAGCTCACCCGGGTGACGATCTCCCCGGTGGACGCATCGCGAACGTCGACGGCACCGGATGCGGCGGAGGGCGTGAACCAGGATCCCTGCACGTAGCTGGGCAGAATGTTCGTCATTTGGAGCGCTCCTCGGCGGTGAGAATGGGGGCGGTGAGAGTGGGTGAGGTCGGAATCGGTGCGGTGAGAGTGGGTGAGGTCGGAGTGTGCGCGTGGGTCGCGACGGACCCCATCACTGGTCGTCCCAGGTGTAGAAGCCCTGGCCGGATTTGCGGCCGAGTTTGCCTTCCGCCACGAGGCGGCGCAGCAGCGCGGGCGGTTCGAAGCGCGCTCCGAGCTGGGCGTGCAGGTACTCGGCGATGCCGAGCCGCACGTCGAGTCCCACGATATCGGTGAGCTTCAGCGGGCCGACCGGGTGCTTGTACCCGAGCATCATGGCCGCGTCGATGTCTTCGGCCGAGGCCACCCCGTCTTCGAGCATGCGGATGGCCTCCAGTCCGAGCGCCACCCCGAGCCGCGACGAGGCGAAACCGGGTGCGTCGCTCACCGTGATGGGAGTCTTGCCGAGCGCGTTCACCCAGCCCTGGGCATCCGTCACCAGCTCGGTCGAGGTCTCGCTGCCGGTGACCAGTTCAACGAGCGTCGACGCGGGTACCGGGTTGAAGAAGTGCAGTCCGAGGAAGCGGGCGGGGCGCGCCAAATGGGCGGCAAGGTCGTCGATGGAGATCGACGAGGTGTTGCTGGCCAGGGCGGAGTCCTCACCGAGTTCGGCCTCGACTCGCTGCAGGGCGTCGACCTTCATGGCACGAATCTCCGGCACGGCCTCCACGACGAGGTCGCGGTCGCGGAAGGCTGCGTAATCGATGCCGACGGCAAGACGGCCGGTGATCTCGGCCTGCGATTCGCTGGTGGCGCCGCGGTGGATGCTCGCGTCGACTGCGCGCACCACCCGGTCGCGGGCGGCGTCGGCCTCCACCTCGTTGCGCTCGACGAGAGCCACGTGGGCTCCGGCGAGCAGGAAGGCGTGGGCGATGCCGGCGCCCATGCGCCCGCCGCCGAGCACGCCGACCCGATCGGGCACGCCGTTCTCGCCGCGATCGCCCAATTCAAGTCCTACTGTGGTCATCAGACACGCTCCAGGATCAGGGCCGAGCCCTGGCCGACGCCCACACACATGGTGGCGAGGCCGTGCCGGGCGTTTTCACGTTCCATGCGTCCGATCAGGGTGACGACGAGTCGCGCCCCGCTCGAGCCGAGGGGATGCCCGAGGGCGATCGCGCCGCCGTCGCGGTTCACGATCTCATCGTCGAGGCCGAGGCGACGGATGCACGCCAGCGACTGGGTGGCGAAAGCTTCGTTCAGTTCGATCGCGCCCAGGTCGTCGATACGGAGTCCGGTGCGGGCGAGCACCTTCTGGGTGGCCGCGACCGGGCCGAGCCCCATAATCTCCGGGGCGAGGCCGACGCTGGCGCCGAACACGATACGGGCGCGGGGAATGAGGCCGTAGCGCTTCACCGCCTCGCCGCTCGCCACCACCACCGCCGAGGCACCGTCATTGAGCGAGCTGGCGTTTCCGGCTGTGACGACGGAACCGCCGCTGACGATCGGACGGAGTCCAGCGAGCCCTTCGAGGCTGGTATCCCGGCGCGGGCCCTCGTCCACGAGCACCTCGCCGGCCCTCGTGGGCACGCCGACGATCTCGTCCACGAAATGACCGGCATCAATCGCCGCGGCCGCCCGCTGCTGACTGCGGAGGGCGAAGGCATCCGCCTCGTCGCGGGTGATGCCGTCGATGCGGGCGACCTCCTCCGCCGTTTCCGACATGGAGAAGGTGGCCTTGTCGCGCGCCGCGAGTTTCGGGTTGACGAAGCGCCAGCCGATGGACGTGTCGAACTGCGGGCCGGGCTTGGCCCAGGCCCGGTCCGGCTTACCCTGAACCCAGGGTGCCCGGGTCATCGATTCCACGCCGCCGGCCACCATCAGGTCCGTATCGCCGGCGCGAACGGCCTGCGCCGCCATCGTGATCGCGGACAGGCCCGAGGCGCAGAGGCGGTTGACCGTGATACCCGGTACATGGTCGGGCAGGCCGGCCAGCAGGGCGGCCATTCGGGCCACATTGCGGTTGTCCTCACCGGCCTGCGTGGCAGCCCCGAAAATGATGTCGTCGATGAGGGCCGGATCGATGCCGGCACGACGCACCGCCTCCGCCACCACGATCGCCGCGAGGTCATCCGGGCGCACTCCGGCCAGCACTCCACCGTAACGACCGACGGGCGTTCGTGCTCCTCCAACGAGGTAGGCCTCTGCCATGTTCTCTCCTGACGACGGTGTCTGCGTGGGGTCTGCCGGGGCCTGCCGGGCTCTGCGGGAACGTCGAATTAGTAACCGATCGTTCGGAAAGTAATTCTGGCAGATGGACGCCGTCCAGGCAAGCCTTGAGTTCGGCCTGCAACCTGTCCGCGAACCATTGACACGCCCGTCTACTGGGACATAATCGGAGCAGTCGAGCCTTGATCGCCGCACGGAATGACTGCCCAGGCAGCACGGATTTCTTCCCGAACGGACACGCCATGCGCTCTCTCAGCACGAGGAAGAGGATATGACACACGACGACAACGGCGCCGACTGGTCGGTGGAGTTTGATTCCGTGGACACCCAGCCGATCGATCTCAGCGCGCTCGGGTTGCTGACCGTGCAGGTCTCCCCCTCACGACTGCCCGCCCCGTCGCTGGTCGGCGTGATCGGAATCGACGGCCATCAGGGCACCGGCAAGAGCACCATCGCCCAGGGGGTTGCCCGTGCACTCAACGCCACCTACGAACGACCATTCGGCGGTGAACGCGGCATGCTTCTGGCCGAAGCCGATCACGCCGGCGATCCTGATGCCGTGCTCCGCATCGGCTCGTCTGCGCTCACCGCCGCGATCCGTCGCTCCGGAGCGAGGCGACCCCTCGTACTCGACCGCTCGTGGATGACGGTGGGGTCGTTGCTGAACGATGAAGATTTCTACGGCCGATGGGAGGTGTGGATCCCCACGATTCTCTGCTGGGCCGATCTGCCCACCACGCTCGACCGCCTCGGCCAACGCGATGAGTTCGCCAAATCAACGTCCTGGCATCAGCACTACATCGATCGGTACCGGCGGATGGCCGAGGACCGCGGCTGCGTCATTGTGGACACCTCCCAGGCCACCGACGCCGAGGCGATCGACGAGGCCGTTCGCGCGGCGCAACGCCTGCTTAAATGGTCTGCACCAGAATCGATGCAACCACGATCGATGCCGTTGTGACGGTGGTGAACCCGCCCACCAGCATCGGTGTGATCAGTTCGTCGAAAATTGCCTTCTGTTCACGCTCATCACGCCCGACCGACCGGCTGATCTCCTGGCACAACACGTAGTCGCCGGGAAACCCGAACATGGCGGTGAGCGCTACCGGGATGCCTTTCAGCGGGTCCCAGCCCAGGAGCCGTGAACCGATCCAGCCGCCGGCGACAATGCCCACGCTTCCCACTCCGAGGATGAGCAGTACCGGCCACAAGGCCTGAACCAGGTCATTCCAGGTGACCGAGCTCATGCTTGCCAGGACCACCACGATGACCGTCGCCATGGCGAGACCGAACGCATTGGCGCGTTCCATCGCCTTCGCGGGGAAGATCCCGAGCACGTGCCCGATAATGCCGATCAGGAGCGCCCAGATTCCATAATTGATTCCGGTCAACGAGTCAAGCCAGGTGGCCAGGCTGCCGGCCGCGAGCAGGAGTAGCAGGATGATCGTGGGTTCCTGGAAACGTTCGGGTACGAGCTGGAAACGCCGCGTCGCTACGGCAGCTTGGGGCCGAGCCACGGTGGCGGTGCCGGTCCGGGTGACCCGTGCGCTGAGCGGTGCACCGAGCGGTGCGCCATCGATCGCGACGGCGGCTTCCGCGGTATGGGCGGCGAAGTGGCCGCCGGTGCGCAATTTCATGGCGTATTTGCGCAACAGGATGTTGGCGAGCGGCATGCCGATCAGACTCTGAACCCCGAGGACCAGTGCGGGAATGACCACGAGTTGGTTCAACCCCAACTCGGTGAGGCGTTCCGCCGTGATGATGTACGCGAGGATACCGCCGGTCACGGGGCCGGCGCCGGCCACGGTCGTGGCGTATCCGAGGATGGGTGAGACGACCAGGAGGATCAGGCCGGCACCCAACACGATGCCGAAGAGTGCGATCAGGATGGCCTTGTACTGGGACCGAAGCTGCCGAATCGGAATGAGGGTTCCCATGTGGGTGATGACCGCTGCCACCAGGAGCGAACCCATGGCGGCAAGCGCGGAGTTCGGAACGAGGTCAGCCGGAAGAACCCCGGTCCAGATCAGAACGAGGTACCCCACGAACACAATGAGCAGGGAGGGGATCCACGCCTTGGACAGGATGGAAATCACCTCGCCGACCGCGAGCAGGAGGATGATCACGGTGGCGACGACAATGGGTTGTTCAAGCACGAGGCGTGTCTCTCTCTAGGCGGAGCGGAACATGTCGGGTTGCGTCGGGGCCGGTGGCCGAACGGCTACACCGGGCAGATCAGTCAGATCAGTCAGATCAGTCAGATCAGTCAGATCAGTCAGATCGGTCAGATCAGGCAGATCGGTCAGATCAGGCAGATCGG
>Ga0209023_10003649_pt1 | contig 18174 bp, 18 predicted proteins | sample LakOneMetagenome_FD_187468 | JGI IMG/M metagenome (GOLD analysis project Ga0209023, IMG submission 187468) | Freshwater and sediment microbial communities from Lake Erie, Canada (SPAdes) (version 2) | ecosystem: Environmental > Aquatic > Freshwater > Lentic | place: Lake Erie, Canada... | reverse complement strand
GGACAGTCATGTGCATTTTTGGGATCTCTCGCGCTTCGAGTACGCGTGGCTCGAGTCAGAGAGCGGTCCGCTCCACCGAGACTTCCTGCCCGACCAGCTCAGGGACGACACCGCACGTGTCGACGGCCTCGAACTGTCCGGGGCCGTGTTCGTGCAGGCGGACTGCCGCGCGGACCAGGGGGCTGATGAGGCCGCCTGGGTGCAGGAGCTCGCGCAGGCCGGTGCGCCGGTGATGGCGATCGTGGCTCATGCTGCCCTGGAACGCGGGGCTGACTGTGCCGCCGACCTGTCCGAGCTCGCAGCGATTCCGCTCGTCAGCGGCGTGCGCCGCCTGATCCAGGACGAGCCTCCAGGATTTGCCACCTCTGCGGACTTCGTCTCGGGAGTTCGACTACTCGCGACGCATGGGCTGTCGATGGATCTGTGCGTACGCCAGCGGCAGCTCGACGAGGTGATCGATCTGGTCGAGGCCTGTCCGGAGGTGATGTTCGTGCTGGACCACCTCGGCAAGCCCGTGATCACCTGGGATGCCTTCGCGCCGTGGGCCGACGCACTGGCCCGGCTGGCGACGTTCCCGAACGTGCGGTGCAAGCTCTCCGGCATCGCCTCCGAGGCTCCGGTGCAGGCACGCACGAGTGCGATTCTGCGCCCCTGGGTGGAGCATGCCGTGGAGGTCTTCGGAGCGTCCCGCTGCATGGTCGGCAGCGACTGGCCGGTCGTCACCACGGCGACGACGTACCGATGGTGGTTCAAATTCCTGCTCGACCTCATCAGCGAGCTGTCCGAGGAGGACCGTGCTGGAGTGCTCAGTACGACTGCCCGGAGCACCTATGATCCTCTCAACCGTGCTGCTCGAGCGAAGGATCCTTTGACGTGGCTCTGACAGACGAAGCCATCCTGCGGATCAAGGAAATGATCGTGAGTGGCCAGCTGAAGCCTGGCGACAAGCTTCCGCGCGAAGCCGATCTGGCCGAGACCCTTGGCCTGTCCCGCAACTCGCTGAGGGAGGCCGTCCGAGCCCTCGCACTGATCAACATCCTCGATGTCCGCCAGGGTGACGGCACCTATGTGACGAGCCTCGACCCGAATGTGCTGCTGGATGCGCTCACCTTTGTGGTCGACTTTCATCAGGACGACAGCGTGCTGGACTTCCTGCGGGTCCGCCGGATCCTGGAGCCGGAAGCCGCCGCGATGGCGGCGCAGCGCGTGACGCCGGAAGAGACTCAGCAGATGCAGGACGTCATCGACGCATCGCACACCGACTCCAATCCCGAAGACCTGCTGTCACTCGACATCGACTTCCACCGCATGGTGAGCGCGGCGTCGGGCAACTCGGTGCTCGCATCGCTGATCGAGGGGCTCTCGAGCCCGACCAATCGGGCGCGGATCTGGCGCGGGCGCACCGAGGCGGGTGCCCAGGAGCGCACGAGGCGCGAGCACCAGGCGATCCTCGACGCCCTGGTCGCCGGAGAGGCCGAGCTCGCGTATGCGGCGATGGTGGTTCATGTCGCGGGCGTCGAAGCCTGGCTTCGTCGGGTTCGCTGAGACCCGATCCGGTTAAACATCGGATCAATATGACCAGATATAGCGCCTGTCGTCGATTCGAGGCCGAGAGAGGGCATTGACATCCGATGAATCGAGTGAGAGTCTCGCACAGACTCATGCGATTGATTGGAAGTGAAAATGGCGCGCTTCGTCTCGATCGAGCCGACCGACGTGCGTTTCCCCACGTCGCGCGAGCTCGACGGTTCAGATGCGATGAACCCTGAGCCGGACTATTCGGCGGCATATCTGGTCGTCACCACCGACGCCGGGGATGGGCTCGAGGGGCACGGCTTCACGTTCACCACTGGCCGGGGCAATGAGATCCAGACGGCCGCCGTCGCGGCGCTCGCCCCGTGGTTGATGGGTCGTGATGTCGACGACACCTTGGCCAACCTGGGACCTTTCGGTCGGGAGCTCACGACCGATCCGCAGCTGCGGTGGCTCGGGCCGGAGAAGGGCGTCATACACATGGCGTGCGGCGCACTCATCAACGCCCTGTGGGACCTGCGCGCGAAGCGTGAGGGGGTCGCCCTGTGGGACCTGCTGTCACGCCTGACTCCTGAGGAGATCGTCGACCTGGTCGACTTCACCTACCTGACCGACGCGCTGACCCGAGATGATGCGTTGCGCATCCTGCGAGCTGCGGAGCCGGGGCGGGACGATCGCCGGAAGCTGTTGCTCGAGCAGGGCTACCCGGCATACACCACGTCGCCGGGCTGGCTGGGATATGACGATGCGAAGCTTGCCCGCCTGGCGGGTGAAGCGGTGGCCGACGGATTCGACCTGATCAAGCTGAAGGTCGGCGCGTCCCTCGATGAGGACATCCGGCGTCTCGGGATCGCTCGGGCAACGGTCGGCCCCGACATCGGCATCGCGATCGACGCCAACCAGCGGTGGGAGGTCGAGGAGGCAAGTGCCTGGATGGCGCCGCTGGCGAAGTTCGACCCGCTCTGGATCGAGGAGCCGACCAGTCCCGATGACGTGCTCGGACACGCCGCGATCCGCGCGAAGGTCGCGCCCATCAAGGTGGCGACGGGCGAGCACGCGCACAACCGGGTGATGTTCAAGCAGTTCCTGCAGGCTGACGCCGTCGATGTCGTCCAGATCGATGCCAGTCGCGTCGGCGGAGTCAACGAGAATGTCGCGATCGTCCTGCTGGCCGCGAAGTTCGGTGTGCCGGTGTGTCCCCACGCCGGCGGGGTGGGACTGTGCGAACTCGTGCGTCACCTGTCGATGTTCGACTTCGTCGCGGTGAGCGGGAGCACCGAGGGCAGATATATCGAGTATGTCGACCACCTTCACGAGCACTTCGTGGATCCGGCAGTCGTCCGCGGTGGCCGATATCTCGCGCCGACCATGCCGGGATTCAGCGCGGAGATGCGCGCGGATTCCCTGGCCGCCCACCGTTTTCCGGACGGCCCCGTATGGGCGGAGGCGTGATGCTGGCAGCGGAATATGTCCGCAACGGAATGATCGAAGTCGTCGAAGCCGACCCTCGCCCGCCAGGGCCCGGCGAGGTGCAGATCGCGGTGGCGTACGTCGGTATCTGCGGCACCGACCTCCACATCCTGCACGGCGTGATGGACGAGCGCGTCGCACCGCGGGCCGTCATCGGCCACGAGACCTCGGGGCGGATCGTCGCGATCGGTGAGGGCGTCACGGACTGGGTCGCGGGCGGCCACGTCACGGTCATGCCGCTCCGCTGGTGCGGAACCTGTCCGACCTGCCTTGCCGGGCACAGTCACATCTGTGACCGGTTGGACTTCGTGGGGATCGACTCCCCGGGCAGCCTTCAACAGAACTGGAACGTGCCCCAGGAGCTCCTCGTTCCGCTGCCGGCCGGGCTGTCGCTCCGGGACGCCGCCCTGGTCGAACCGGTTGCGGTGGCGCATCACGACGTGAGGCGCGCCAACCTGTCGCCGGGTCAACGGGTGGCCGTCGTGGGGGGTGGTCCGGTCGGCCTGCTGATCGCCGTGGTGGCCGCTGCCGGTGGCGCGGACGTCCGCGTGGTCGAGCCCGACGCATTCCGTCGCTCCCTGATTGCCGGTCTCGGATTCGAGGTGTCCGAGCCGGTCGACGGAGCGATACCGGCCCTCATCGACGGATGGACCGGCGGCGCCGGCGCGGACGTCGTGTTCGAGGTCTCCGGAGCGCAGGGCGGACTCGACTCGGCAATCGAGCTGCTGGGCGCTCGGGGCCGTCTGGTCGTGGTCGGAATTCACGCCCAACCGCGGCAGCTCGACCTGAAGCGGGTGTTCTGGAAGGAGCTCGAGATCGTCGGTGCTCGGGTGTATGAACCCCAGGACTTCAGCGCTGCCGTTGACTCGATCGCGGCCGGGGACATCCCGGTGGATGCGCTGATCTCCCAGGTCGTCCCGCTGGATCGTGCTGCGGAGGCATTCGAGGTCCTGGCGGCCGGCGGATCGGTCATGAAGGTGCTCGTCGACTGTGGCGGAGATGATCAGTCGTGATCGCAGAACGCCCGAGCGCCGGCCCCGACTGCTTCAGCCTCCAGGGCCGGCTGGCCGTGGTCACGGGCGCGCGTCGCGGCATCGGTCTGGCCATGGCAACCGCTCTCGCCGAAGCCGGCGCCGACATCATCGGGGTCAGCGCGTCGCTCGAGCTCGAGGGCAGTGAGGTCCAGCAGGCCGTCGAAGCCCTGGGGCGTACGTTCTCCGCCCACCAGGTCGACTTCGCCGATCGGGCGGCGGTTGCGCACCTCGCGGAGGAGCTGGCCGCGTCGGAGCGCGCAGTCGACATCCTGGTCAACAACGCGGGCACGATCGAGCGGGCCCCTGCGATCGACCACACGGACGAGGCGTGGGATCGCGTGATCGAGGTCGACCTGTCCAGCCAGTTCGTCCTGACCCGCGAAGTCGGCCGCACGATGGTCGAGCGCGGCTCCGGCAAGGTGATCTTCACGGCCTCGATGCTGAGCTTCCAGGGTGGCGTGAACGTGGTCGGCTACACCGCAGCGAAGAGCGCCATCGCCGGCGTGACCCGTGCCCTGGCGAACGAGTGGGCGTCGCATGGGGTCAACGTCAACGCGATCGCGCCCGGCTACATCGCCACCGACAACACCGAGGCATTGCGTCAGGACCCGGCGCGGTCGGGCGCCATCCTCGATCGGATCCCGGCCGGGCGCTGGGGCGACGCCAGTGACCTCAAGGGCGCCGCGGTGTTCTTGGCGAGCTCGGCCTCGGACTATGTCCACGGTGCGGTGATTCCAGTCGACGGCGGGTGGCTCGGTCGATGATCGACGTACCTGCGTTTCACCGGGCGCTCGGCGTGGTGCCAGTCATCGTCATTGATGATGCGGCCAACGCGGAGCGGCTGGCGCAGGCACTGGCATCCGGCGCCCTGCCATCCGCCGAGGTCACGCTGCGTACGCCTGCCGCCCTCGAGGCGATCCGAGACATGGCGCAGGTGGCGGGGTTCGTCGTCGGTGCCGGAACCGTGATCCATCCGAGCCAGGTCGGGCAGGCACTGACCGCCGGCGCCCAGTACATGGTCTCGCCGGGTCATAGCCCTGCGGTGGGTCGCGAGTGCGCTGAGCTCGGCGTCCCGCTGATCCCGGGGGTTGCCACCGCGACGGAGGTCCAGACGGCCCTCGACGCTGGATACTCCGTCCTCAAGTTCTTCCCGGCCGGAGCGGCCGGCGGATCGAAGATGGTGGCGGCATTGTCGGCTCCGTTCCCGGATGCACGGTTCATCCCCACCGGAGGCATCAGCCCTGGCAACCTGCCGGAATATCTCGGGGTCCCGGCGGTCCTGGCCGTCGGCGGCACCTGGATCGCCCCGCAAGAGTTGATCCGAACGGGCGACTTCGACCAGATCGCCCGACTGGCGACCGAGGCGGCCGCACTCGTGAAGGAGAGCAGATGACCCTCGAGCTGAGGTCGGTGGACGAATGCCGGTACGACGCCGTGTCGCTCGGCGAGGTCATGTTGCGGCTCGATCCCGGGGAGGGCCGCATCCGGACAGCTCGTGAATTTCGCGTCGGGGAGGGCGGCGGGGAGTACAACGTGGCTCGGGGCCTCGCCCGCTGCTTCGGGCTCCGTACGGCGGTGGTCACCGGGCTGGTCGACAACGAAGTGGGCCGCCTGGTCGAAGAGCTGGTGCTCGCCGGTGGGGTCGACGGCAGCTGGATCAAGTGGGTGCCGAGCGACGGAGTCGGTCGCACGGTTCGCAACGGTTTGAACTTCACCGAGCGCGGCTTCGGGATCCGTGGGGCGAAGGGAGTGTCGGATCGCGGCTGGACGGCGGCCAGCCAGTTGCGCGCGGACGATGTCGACTGGGATCACCTGTTCGGCACCCTGGGCGTGCGGTGGTTCCACACCGGCGGGATCTTCGCGGGGCTCTCCGAGACCACTGCCGACGTCGTGATCGTCGCGGCCGAGTCCGCGAGGCGCCATGGCACGGTGGTCTCCTACGACCTGAACTACCGCCCGAGCCTCTGGCAGTCGGTCGGAGGACCCGAGCGCGCGCGGGCGGTCAACGCGCGAATCTGTGGTCTGGTCGATGTCCTCATCGGGAACGAGGAGGACTTCACCGCGAGTCTCGGCTACCAGGTGCAAGGCGGCTCGACGGATCTCTCCGAGCTCGACCTGGCCGGCTACTCCCAGATGTTGCAGGCCGTGGCCGCCGACCTTCCCGAGCTAGAGATCGCAGCGGTGACACTCCGAACCGTCAGGTCCGCGAGCCGCAACGACTGGGGCGCGCTGGCGTGGTCGGCTGACTCCGGCATCGTCCGGTCAACCCAGCGCGACGACCTGGAGATCATGGACCGGGTCGGGGGAGGCGACAGCTTCGCGTCCGGTCTGATCTACGGCTTGCTCGCCGGCAAGTCCATACAGGAGGCACTCGAGTACGGCGCGGCACATGGCGCTCTCGCGATGACAACTCCGGGAGACACATCGATGGCGACCCTTGCCGAGGTTGAGGCGCTGGTCCGCGGCGGCAGCGCACGGGTCCAGCGCTAGGCATCAAGAGACGCCCCGGCGCTCGCCGCGTCCCGCAGGATCGGCAGGTAGACCGTGAAGACGGTGCCGACCCCGACTTCACTTCGGCACTCCACCCGCCCGCCGTGTGCCTCGACGAGTGACCTGACGATCGCGAGCCCCAGTCCGGTTCCTCCCTCCTTGCGGCTTCGCCCGGCGTCCTGGCGATAGAACCGCTCGAATGCGCGATCGACAACGTCCGACGGCATCCCCGGACCGTGATCCTCCACGACCACCACAACCGTGTCCTCCACGACGCGAACGGCCACCTCCAGTCCGGCTGCCACGGGTGTGTGGGTCAGGACGTTGGACAGCAGATTCGTCACGACCTGGCGCAGATGTGCCTCGTCACCGCTGACCAAGGGCGGTTCGAGCGCGGTTCCGGTGTCGGCGCGAAGAGAAATCGTGCGCTGGGGTTGGCGGGCACGTGCATCCACAACGGCATCGCCGACGACCGAGAGCATATCGACCGGTTCACGTTCGACCGGCCGGGCCTGGTCCAGCCGGGCGAGCAGCAGCAGGTCATTGACCAGCGCACCCATCCGAGCTGCCTCTGACTCAATTCTGCCCAGGATCATGGTGACGTCCTGCGGGCTGCTGGCCGCGCCCTGGCGGAAGAGCTCGGCGTGACCCCGGATCGTCGAGAGCGGGGTCCGCAGCTCATGACTTGCATCGGCAACAAAACGACGTAACCGGTCCTCTGACTCGGCGCGGTCGGCAAACGCTTGTTCGATCTGGGTCAACATGCCGTTGATGGCTTTCGACAACCGGCCGACCTCCGTTCCCGGCCGGCCCTCGGGCACCCGCTCGTCGAAGCCTCCGGCCGCGATCTTCTCGGCAGTGTCCTCGATCCGGTGCAGCGGTCGCATGCCGAGACCGACGATCGCGTAGGCGCCGACCGCGGTCAGCGCCAAGATGGCGAGACTCGTTCCGCCGGCCACAAGAGTCAGGCGCCTGACTGTGTCATCGGCGTCCTGCAGGGAGACGGCCACCAGGACCGTGCGCTGATCCAGCGTGCCAACCCGGACGTGCCAGTGCGACTTCTTGATCGTTGACGGGACCGAGAAGATGCGAGACCCCAGCTTCTTCGCGTGCTCCCGATCGATGCTCGACAACTTGGGCCGGTCACTCGAGGTGGCGTCCGCGATGGTGCACACCACCGTGCCGTGACTGTCCAGCACCGTGATGACCAGTGCAGACGGCAATCGATTATCCGATTTCGTCGCGCACATGTCGAACTTCTGCGGCGCGGACCTGGGTGTGGTGCTGAAGCCGAGCTGCTCGTCGACCCGGTCGTACAGATACGTGCGGAGAAGTACGACACCCGTCACGCTGGCGATGGTGAGCCCGAGGGCAACGAGGGTGAGAATCCCGAGCAGCAGCCTGGCCCGAACCGACATCATGGCACGCCGTCTGCCAGCCGAAGGGAGTAGCCGACCCCGCGAACGGTTTGGATCAGCGGCGGCGAGAAGACGTCAATCTTGCGGCGGAGGTAGCGGATGTATGACTCGACGACTCCGGAACCTCCGTCGAAGTCGTAGTGCCATACGTGGTCGAGGATCTGGGAGCGTGATACGACATTGCCGGCGTTCCGGAGGAGATAGCCCAACAGGGCGAACTCGGTGGGCGACAGCAAGATCAGGGTGTCATCACGCCACACCTGGTGGCGATCCTCGTCCAGCACGAGGTCGGCGTACTGCAGGCGATTTGTCGGGGCGGACACCTGTGACTCCGATCGTGCGCGACGAAGAACCACGCCGATGCGCACGACAACTTCTTCGAGGCTGAAGGGCTTGGTGATGTAGTCGTCGCCCCCGATCGTCAACCCGTTGAGCTTGTCGTCGATCCCGTCGCGGGCCGTGAGGAACACAGCAGGCACTCCAGGCTGGACGCTCCGCAGCCGTTGGAGCAGCTCGAATCCATCGGTGTCGGGCAGCATCACGTCGAGCAGCACCAACGCCGGCTCGTGATCCGGCATCTTTGCCAGCGCCTCAGCGCCGTTGCCTGCGACGGTGACGTCATATCCGACGAACCGCAGGCTCATCGCCAACATGTCGGCGATGTGCGGCTCATCTTCGACGACCAGCAGGGCAAGGCCCAGCTGCTCGGGATCGGTGTCGTCTTCGGGCCGGTTCTCGCGCGCGACTTCTCTCCTCATACCCGGATGTTCCCGACCGAATATGTCAACAACCTGCGAGTTTCATGAGAGCCCGATGAGCATCGGGAATTGTCATGAAACTCTCACGGCGTCTCGGTGTTCCTGACATCTCGCCTCTGCACGATGGGCCGAGTCCCACCCCGGCGCGTCATGCGCTCGCATTCAGGAGACCCTCACCATGCGCCAACGCTCCGCCGTGATCAACTCGGTCCTGGCTGTGGCCCTCGTCGCTGCCCTGCTCGTGACGTACTTCTCCGTCCGGTCGTCCGACGACGCCAAGCCGGCTGCGTCGAGCACGGCCACCGTCAGGAAGGGCGACGTCACAGCGACGGTGTCTGCGAGCGGCAACGTGGCGGCGGCCACTGACGTGAACATCGACTTCGCGAGCGGGGGCGGCGTCGTCACGAAGATCTTCGTCAAGACCGGCGACGTCGTTCGGGAAGGGGCAGCGATCGCCCAGATCGACCAGACCTCGGCGCGGCAGCAGCTCGCCAGCGCCAACGCGTCGCTCAAGTCGGCGCGCGGCCAGTACCTCACGACGACACAGGGTCGGAGCGCCGCCGAACGGCGCAGTGACAACGCAAGCATCAAGAGTGCCGAGGCGTCGGTGTCGAGCGCGAATGTCGCGCTCGCGTCAGCGCGCAGCACCTACAACCTGGACAAGAGCCAACAGAATGCCGCTGTCGACCGGGCCGAATCGAGCGTCACGTCGGCGGAGAACTCGGTCGCCGATGCACAGGACGCCGTGGATCAAGCCCAGTCCGACCTCACCCAGGCCAACGCTTCGGGTGACGATGTGGCCATCGCACGGGCCCGAACCAATCTGACGTCCGCGCAGCAGCAGCTCTCCTCCGCCCAGTCCTCGGTGGCATCAGCGAACTCCTCCGTCACGACAGCGAAGGAGCAGCGAGACAGCAAGCTCCTCCAGGACCGCGAGGCCATCAACAGCCAGGAAGCGTCCGTGGCCTCTGCCAAGCGTCAGCTCGAGTCGACGAAGGCGTCCGTGGCCGCCAGCCGCCAGCCCGCGAAGGCAGGCGCAATCCAAAGCGCGCAGGCTGCGATCGACAGCGCGCAGGTGACGGTCGATCAGGCGGAGCAGGGTCTGAAGGACACGACGCTGCGAGCTCCGGTCGCCGGAACCGTCGCCAGCCTCAACGGGAAGGTCGGTGAGTCCTCCAGCTCGGCGGGCGGCAGTTCGTCCGCCAGCAGCTCGGGCAGTGGTTCGGGATCGGGCGGGACCGGTTCATCCGACAGCAGCTCGACATCGAGCTCAAGCAGCGGATTCGCAACCCTTACCGACGTGCATGGCCTCCAGGTCACCGCGATGGTGGCCGAGGCCGATATCGACAAGGTCGAGCTCGGCCAGACCGTCGATGTGACGTTCCCCGCTGACAGCAGCACCGCGACCGGCACGGTGACGGGCATTGACGTGACCCAGACGGTGACCAACGACGTCGTCGAGTACGGCGTCACCGTGGCACTCGTTGACGGGGCCGAAGATGCCCGTATCGGACAGTCGAGCAGCCTCAGCGTGATCACCGGCTCTGCGCAGAATGTGCTGATTGCCCCGACGAGTGCGCTGACAACGGCGGGCGGCACGACGACGGCAAAGGTTCGCAAGGGTGGGAAGGATCGAACCGTCACGGTCAAGATCGGCATGGTCGGTGACTCCGGCACAGAGGTCCTGAGCGGGCTGTCTGCCGGCGATGTGCTGGTCATACCCACATCGGGATCCAGCGGCGGGTTCACCTTCCCCAGCGGTGGTCTCGGTGGTCTCGGTGGCCCGTCGTGACCGTGCTGGACGGCGAAGGAAGTCCGCGAGCTCGGGTCATCGACCTCAGGAATGTCGAGAAGATCTACGGGCACGGTGACACGACGGTGCGTGCCGTGGACGGTGTCGACCTGGTCGTTGAGACGGGGGACTACGTCGCGATCATGGGGCCATCAGGCTCCGGAAAGTCGACGCTGATGAACATCATCGGCTGCCTCGATCGTCCGACTCGCGGCACCTACCTGCTCGATGGTCTCGACATCAAGCGACGCAGCGATGAGGACCTCTCCCGCGTACGGAATCGCAAGATCGGGTTCGTCTTCCAGAGCTTCAATCTCATCTCGCGCACCTCTGCCATCCGCAACGTGGAGCTGCCTCTGGCGTACGCGGGTGTTCCCGCGGTTGAACGTCGTGAGCGGGCCATCGACGCCCTCGACCGGGTGGGCCTGAGCGGCAGAGTCGACCACCAGCCGTCACAGCTGTCGGGAGGCCAACAGCAACGCGTCGCGATCGCCCGTGCCCTGGTCACGGAGCCGGTCCTGCTGCTGGCAGACGAGCCGACCGGGGCCCTCGACAGCCACTCGACCGCTGAAGTCCTGGACCTGTTCGATCGGCTCTCGGAGAGCGGCCGGACCGTTGTGATGATCACGCACGAGGACTTGGTGGCCGAACACGCCAAACGCGTCATCACCATGAGCGACGGTCGTATCGTCTCGGACATCCGACAAGCCCCGGTCGAAGGTCGCCCGCCGATGCTCGGTCGACAGACAGTCCCGTCCTATCGGACCACGACATGATCACGATCGAGAGCGCGCGATTCGCGTGGCGGGGCGTGACCGCCAACAAGACGAGATCGGCGCTCACCACATTGGGCATCCTGATCGGCGTCGCGGCGGTCATCATTCTCGTGGCGGTCGGCGCGGGGTCGAGCAAGAGCGTTCAGGACTCGATCAGCTCGCTCGGGAGCAACACCCTGACTGTGAGTCCGGGCAGCTCAGGCGGGGGCGGAGGTGGTGGATTTCCGGGCGCCCCGGGTGGTGCCACGACGGGCAAGAAGAGCCAGAACGCGACCGACACCAAGGCGAGTGTCCTCACCATGGCCGACGCCAAAGCGCTCACCAACAAGGAGCTGGCACCAGATGTGCTGGGTGTTGCACCGGTGGTCAGTCCGCAGTCGGTCACCGCGACGTACGAGGGAAGCTCTCATTCGGTGAGAACGTTCACCGGTAGCACTCCGACATATTTGAAGATCGACAACAGCACAGTCGAGCGTGGTCGGTCCTTCACCGACGAGGAGTACGCGGCCCATGACCGCGTGGCTCTGCTCGGCGTCACGGTCGCGAAGGACCTGGTCGGAGGCGATGGCTCGAAGGCCGTGGGCAAGAAGGTCGCCTTCAACGGCAAGGACTTCACCGTCGTGGGGGTGCTGGCCAAGAAGGGCAGTACGGGCCCTCAAGACCAGGACGATCGCGCCATCGCGCCGGTGACGGCTGTACAGGACACGCTGACCGGGTATGGCGACCTGGACTCGATCTCGGTCAAGGCGTCCTCGGCCCAGACCACCGAGACGGCGCAGACGCAGGTCGAGGGGATCCTGGACGGCCGGCACGACGTCACATCGTCGGATCGTGACTACTCGGTCTTCAGTGCGTCGTCGATCCTGTCCGCTGCGACGTCGTCGAACGACACGTTCACGGTCCTGCTCGGTGCGGTTGCCGCGATCTCGCTGCTCGTTGGCGGGATCGGCGTCATGAACATCATGCTCGTGACCGTCACCGAGCGAACTCGTGAGATCGGGATTCGCAAGGCGATCGGCGCCAGCAGGGGAGACATCATCGGGCAGTTCCTGCTCGAGTCCATCCTGCTCTCCTTGTTCGGTGCGGTCGTCGGTGTCGTGGTCGGGCTCATCGGTTCACAGTTCACGATCGTGGGAGTCAAGCCCGTCGTCGCGCCGTACTCGGTCGCCCTGGCCTTCTTCGTGGCCGTTGCGACCGGATTGTTCTTCGGCCTCTATCCCGCCAATCGGGCCGCGTCGCTGCGACCCATCGACGCTCTCCGCTACGAATGAGGAACTGATCCATGAAGTTGCCACAGATCTACCGGCCCAAGCGTCGCCTGCGCGATGACGTCACGCCGACTGAGCCGAACAATGATGACTCCTGGGAAGAAGACGGGCCGAATCGAGCGGAACGAGTGCGAAAAGCTCTCCTGATCGGCCTGGTGCTGTCGGTCGTGTTCCTCGGCGGCGTCCAGGCGCAGAAGCATTGGGGACGATCCGGATCGGGCGCTGCCTCGGGCCTACCGTCGGGATTTCCCTCTGGCCTCGCCGACCAGCTGGGTTCCGGTGGCCTGCCCGGGGGAGCGGCCGGTGCGGGTGGACCCAGCTCCAGCGTCACATCTGACACCCCGGCGGTCATCGGCAAGGTCACGAAGATCAACGGAAACACCGTCACCGTGACCGACGTCAGCGGCACGGAACACACCGTGAAGCTTGACGCCTCCACGAGCCTGACCAGGTCCAAGAAGATCGCCTCGACCGATATCGATGCGGGCGAGTCCGTCACCGTCACCGGGACAACCGATCGCGATGGCCGCATCACAGCCAAGTCCATGATTCTCCGCTGAACGCAGCCCAACTGAAAGGCACCACCATGACCAGCTCACGTACCACCTTGAAACTCGTTTCGGTCGTTGTTGCCGGATTGATCACCTTGTCCGCCTGTGGTGGCTCCGATTCGTCCGGCAGGTCTGGTTCGTCCTCCCCTTCGGCCAAGCCCGGCAATCCGGCCGGCAACATCGACATCTCGAAGGTTCAGGACTGCCTGAAGGCGGCCGGCATCGACATCGACCTGCCGACCGATATGCCGACCAACCTGCCGAGCGGCAGGCCGACCAAGATGCCCTCGACGCGTCCGACCGACATCCCCTCGAATGCCGGGGGGTCCGGGATGGCTGAGGTGATGTCCAGCCCAGAGGCCCAGAGCGCGCTGAAGGCCTGTGGGATCGACCTCCCCACCAATATCCCGACGCCCAAGTAGCTCCCGACCGCGGCCGCCCGACGTCGAAATTGTCATCGAACTCTCATGGGTTCTCGATGGAGTTCGCATCTCGGCCCAGCACGATGACCGGAGCCCAAGCGGGTTGCTCGACCGCGTCCAGGAGATCAGCCCATGCGCCACCGTAACCCCACGAGGGATGGCAGACGAGATCGGAACATTTGATGACCCCCAGCACCGTCACCCGTTTCGCGCGGGATTGGGCGATCCGGGTCGTCCAGTGGAACGCAGCACGTAACACGATCAAGTACGGCGTGCACGGCTATGCCGCGGTGCGGGGGCGGTGGCTTGAGACGGTCGGCAAGACGCCGGCGGTGGGTAACATCCTCACGGTCTCCTCACCGAAGGCCGGCAGCCAGTGGATGAAGGCGTTGTTTGACCACCGGGTCGTTCAACAGCACACCGGGTTGCTGATGCTGCCCCAGTTGGACTACCAGGCCAGGTTGGGCAAGAAGTTCCCTGCAGGGACTTTCGTGCCTGGTCTGTACTGCAGCTACGACGAATACCTGCAGATCCCGAAAACGCGTCCGCGACGGGTGATCTACATGTTTCGCGACCCGCGAGATGTGGTCGTGTCCGGCTACTACTCAACCGTCAAGACCCACCGCAAGCTCACCGACAGAACACTGGAAGCGTATCGAGATAAGCTGCGCAAGATGCCGTTCGATGACGCCCTGTGTGACCTGATCGAAGTGGCCGCACCACGCCTGCACGAAGCGGCAAGCTGGATCGATGTCGACGACCCCGACGTCGCCAAGTTCTATCTCGAAGAAGTCTCCCAAGACCCTCGCGTGCAGGTCGACCGCATGCTTCGACACTGCGAAGTCGACCTGACCCCCACCGAACTGGAGACCGTCCTCAAGGACGTCTCACGCACCGCCCTGCAATCCAAGGACCTCTCGATACGCAAAGACACCACCGAGTCCCACTACCGCATCGACCGCAAGACATTCCGCGACGTCTTCAAACCCCAGCACTACGAAACATTCAACCGCGTCGCACCCGGACTCGCCGAAAAAATGGGCTACCCCTCTTAGGCCCGCAGGGAAACCACCAGCAGAGCGCCGACGCACGAACCGATCAGGCCGATCGTGCCGGCATAGACGACCGACGCCGCCGTGTGCACGACGTGTTCTCCCATCAGCCGTGCGTCTCGTGCCAGCCGATACATCAGCACCATCAGGGGTAGCAGCAGTATCGCGTTGAGCACCTGGGTCAGCACCAGAATGGGAACCAGTGAGATGCCGGGCAGGAGTACGACGGTGGCAGCGATACCAATCATGATCACGTACGTGCCGTAGAAGAACGGCGCTCGCCGGAAGCCGTCATCCAGGGCGCCCTCGTGCCCGGTGAACTCGCACACCGAATAGGCCGTCGAGAGCGGAAGAATTGCGGCTGCGAGCAAGGCCGCGCCGAGGATTCCCAATCCGAACAGCAGTCGCGCATAGGTGCCCGCCAACGGTTCGAGGGCAGACGCGGCGTCCGCCGCCGATTCCACCGAGACGCCCCGGACGTGCAGGGTCGCCGCGCAGGTGACGACCACGAAGAAGCCGATGACTCCGGTGAGGACGGAGCCCACGACGACATCGATTCGCTCGTAGCGCAGGTCGGCAACCCTGAGCCTCTTGTCGACGGCGTACGACTGGATGAAGCTCAGGCCCCACGGCGCCAGCGTGGTGCCGACCGTGGCCGTGACGATCAGGACGGACTCATTGGTCACCGGCATCGACGGCACGACCAGCCCGCGAGCGGCCTGCCCCCAGTCGGGATGGACGACGAAGCCGGCAACCACGTACGAGATGAAGGCCGCCGCGAGCGCCATCAGGATGTGCTCGACGCGATGGAACGCACCCTTGAGCACGAGCACGGTGACTCCGACGGCCACCAACGGCACGGACACGTTGCGGCTCACACCGAACAGCTCCGATCCCGCCGCGACCCCGGCCAGCTCGGCGCAGGTCGTGCCCAGGTTCGCGATGAGAAGCAGCAACAGGGCCAAACCGCCCACGCGCGGCCCGTATCGATCGCGGACCAGACCGATGAGTCCCTGCCCGGTGACGACGCCCAACCGCACCGCGAGCGTGTGGAAGGCGATCAGCGCGAGCGTCGAGAGCAACAGGACCCACAGCAACTCATAGCCGTACTCGGCACCGAGCACCGAGTAGGTCGTGATGCCCGGAGGATCGTCATCGGACAGCCCGGCGAGCAGCCCCGGGCCGACGACCGCTGCTATCGCCAGCAGCCGAATCTTCCACCGTGCCCCGGCCCGGGCCTCGGTCCGCGATCTTGTCACGGCGACCTCACAGCGCCATCAATCACTGGACGCCCGTGGGGTGTGCGGTCGATGAATGCGCCAGCCGGCCGTTCGGAGGAATCGGCGACCGCGCAGCGTCGGTTCGTCGCGGGCTTCCTCGAGTGCCCGACCCACGGCTGGTGGAGCGGCCTCGATGACGCGGTGAGCCTCCTCTGGCCGCAATGCGCGGAGCAGTCGGCGCCGGTGTATGTCGTGGCTCGCGTCAAGCGCGATGGCTGAGCGGGCCGGACCGATCGTGCGCAGGATCTCGGCTGCGGGTTCGGTGGCGAGCCGCGCCAACACCTCGGCGAGGGCATCAGGATCGAGCCGGCGCATCCCGTCCGTGGAGGTGGCGAGCTGCACGCTGTGGCCCCGCGGGGAGGCCAGGTGAAGATCATTCCAGGCCACGAGCACGGGTTCCATCCGATCGCCCAATCGGGCGAAGCCCAGGCGGCGCAGCAAGGCGCCGAGTCCCAAGTCGACACCGACGACCGCGAGGGCACCGCCATCGTCTGCGAGGAGCACATCCGCGACCCTCGACAGTCGGCGGCCTGACAGGTCCACCACCTGCGAGTCCAGGACGTCACGGCCGAGCAGCACCTCCTCCGCACCCAGGGCGATGTCTCCCAGGCCCGTCCCGCGATCGACGCGGTGTTCCTCGAGCTCGGCCACCTCAGCAGCCAGTTGAATGCCGAGGTCATCACGGGAGGAGACCAGCGACCACGGCACGACGTACTTGGGCCGATGTCCGACGCCGATCGCGAGTCGGTGCAAACGTGGTGTTTCGGCCGACAACACCGCGCTGACGTCCACCAACCGCCCGAGCGGCTGCCCGTCTGCCGCAACCACGAGGAGCTTCTTCATACGACTGAGGTGGACGCGATCGGGCATGACTACATGATGAGGTCGGATGCGAGACCCTGACAATGGCACCCGGGCTGGCGTACGTGAACTGACCCGGTCGCAAGGAGGCACGTTCTTCCGCGCTGCCTAGGGCGAATCTGAATCGGGTCGGGGCGCTGAATTCTGGACGTCCTGGTCGTCGATGACGTGGTGTGCGATGTCGCTGAGCTTGACGTTTTCCTGTTGAGATCGGCGCCGCAGATACTCGAAGGCCTGGTCCGCGCCGATCCCGTAGCGGCCCATCAGGATGCCCTGGGCCTGGCCGATGAACGTCCGGGCGTCGATGGCCATCGCCAGGCCTTGTTCGGTGAACGCCGAAGAGAGGGCGATCGAGGCGTGACGTGCGAAGTTCTGGGCGATCGCGATGTCCTTGGGTTCGAATGCTCCGACGGACTCCGCATAGAGATTCAGTGAGCCGAGTTTCCGGTTCTTGGACTGCAGGCGCATTCCGAGTGCGCTACGGACACCGAGCTCGGCCACCGCCGGGCCCCACTGCGGCCAGCGGGCATCGGTGGCTGCGTCATCGCAGATATAGGTCGGATCGTGCCGGATGGAGTCCAGACAGGGCCCTTCGTCGAAGGCGATCTGAAGCTGATGTATCTCGGCGACCCGCGCGGAAGTGGCAGCCGGTGTCGTCCACGCCTTGGGCGACGTGGAGAGGAGAATTCCGGCTTCGTCGGCGGCAGTTGTGAGGCAGGCGTACTCGACGATGAGTTCGGCGGTCGAGGACATCGTGAGCTCGGCGTCCAGTTCCAACGCTATGCGCGACAAGAAGTCGGCCTCGTCCATTTAGCTCGTTCCCGTCATGTCGGGGTTCACTGACTCACGTCGGTCTGTCAAGGATCGCATGATGCCGGTGGACATAGCCCGGGTCGTCGCGATTCGCCCCTCGCTTCCGTGTCGAATCCGGCGTAGTGTCAACGTGTTCGCGACCAGCGATGGGCCCGGACACTGCGCACGTCGAATCAACGACGACCGGCTTCGGTGAAGCGCAACGCATTCCAGCCTCAGGCGGAACGCCCATGTCTTCAGAAATCCCTTCAGCCCAATCCGATGCAGCCAACCACGATCCGTCTCAGGTCTGGTCGCTGTACGTCTTCCAGGTGGCCGGCCGCGCCGCCCAGCAGCGCGTTCTTCGCGCACTTGTTGAACTCGCGCGCGAGGGCGTCACGGGCCTGGGCACACATCGCGGATCTGAGCACTTCGTGATCGTCGACTACTCGACCGACACCGACAAGGCTCACGCAAAACGCGTCGTGCAGGCGATCGATCCCAGCGCGTCCATCACCTTCTCCGGCCGGAAGCGCCAGATCGCGCGAAACCCATGAGAGCCGAGGATGAGTGGGAACAGATCTCTGAGACCGTACGCGCGATGGGCGCGGCGGTCGGCCTGAAGGACACCCTCCACTTCGCCCTGGTGGGCGCTCTGGAGGTCATTGAGCACGCTG
>Ga0209023_10003648_pt1 | contig 18187 bp, 17 predicted proteins | sample LakOneMetagenome_FD_187468 | JGI IMG/M metagenome (GOLD analysis project Ga0209023, IMG submission 187468) | Freshwater and sediment microbial communities from Lake Erie, Canada (SPAdes) (version 2) | ecosystem: Environmental > Aquatic > Freshwater > Lentic | place: Lake Erie, Canada... | reverse complement strand
TCGCCACCACCCGGTCGGCGTGGCGCTTCGCGATCCCCACCAGCGAGTAATGCCCCGCGTGCAGGTTGCCCATGGTCGGCACGAAGCCGACCCGCAGGCCCGCCCGCCTCCATTCTCCGACGCGGCGTCGCAGCGCCTGCAATTCGCGGAGGGTCTCGATCATCCCCAAGTCAACCCGCGACGACCTTCGCCCAGCGAGCGTGTATCCAACGGGATTTGCAGGGGCCCGGATATCCGAAGCTCACGCATACGAATGCGCCGCGTCGGGGAAGGAACCGTCGCGCACCGCGGCGACGTACGCCCGCACGGCGCCGGCGACCGAGCCGCCTTCGGCCAGGAAATCCTTGACGAACTTCGGCCGGCGATGGCCGCTGTCGAGGCCGAGGACATCGTGCAGCACCAGCACCTGGCCGTCGCAGCCCGGGCCCGCGCCGATGCCGATGGTGGGAATCGCCAGGTCGGCGCTGATCGCGGCCGCGAGCGCCGACGGCACGCATTCCAGCACCAGCAGCGAAGCGCCCGCGTCCTGCACCGCTCGCGCATCGGCGCGCAATTGGCGCGCGGCGGCCTCGTCGCGGCCCTGCACCTTGAAGCCGCCGAAGCGGTTCACCGACTGCGGCGTCAGGCCGAGGTGCGCGCACACCGGGATTTCGCGCGCCACCAGGAAGCTGATCGTGTCCAGCTTGTGGCCCGCGCCTTCGAGCTTGACCATGCCCGCGCCGGCCTGCACGAACCGCACCGCCGCGGCATGCGCCTGCTCCGGGGTGGCATCGCTGCCGAACGGGAAGTCGGCGATCTTCAGCGCGCGCTTCGCGCCGCGCGCGACCGCGGCCGTGTGGTAGGCGATGTCGTCCACACGCACCGGCAAGGTCGAATCGTGGCCCTGCACCACCATGCCCAGCGAGTCGCCGACGAGGATCAGGTCCACGCCGTTCGCGTCGAACACGCGCGCAAAGCCTGCGTCGTAGGCGGTGAGCATGGCGAGCTTGCGGCCTTCGCGCTTGGCGTCCGCCAGCATCGGCACGGTCATGGCGATCGATGTGTCCGCGCCGTAGCTCATGGCGCCTCCGGGAGTCGGCGTGGGGCCGTTTAGCCTACCGCTTCGATGCCGTCGGCCACCATCGCCGCAGGCAGGTCGCGTGCGCGGCCGTGGCCGGGAATGGAGGCATCAGGCGCCAGCTCCAGCAGCGGGCGCAATGCGAATCCGCGTTCGTGCAGGTGCGGGTGCGGCACCCGCAGGCCGGTTTCGTCGATGGTCTCGTCGCCGTAGAGCAGCAGGTCCAGGTCGAGTGTGCGCGGGCCCCAGCGGGTTTCGCGGGTGCGGTCGCGACCGTGCGCACGCTCGATCGCCAGCAGGGCATCGAGCAGTTCGCGCGCCGGGAGGCTGGTCTCCAGCATGGCCACGGCGTTGAGGAAATCCGGCTGCGCGGCCATGCCCCAGGCCGGCGTGCGGTAGCGCCGCGAGACGCGCAGCAGCTGCGTGCCCGGCAGTTCGTCGATCCGCGCCGCGGCCGAGGCGAAGGCCTCGGCGACATCGCCGACGTTGCCGCCCAGGCCGACGAAGGCGCGGACGCTCACCCCGGTCCGCCGCGCCGGCGGCGACGCCGCTTGCGCGCGGGCGGCGCGTCCGTCGATTCCACCTCGGCGAGTTCGTCTTCGCCCGGTTCCGGCGGCGGCATGCCCGCTTGCAGGGCGCGCCAATACTCGACGTCCGCGGCGTGTTCGGGCGCGGCGGCCTGGCGCAGCACGAGGAAATCGAATGCGGCCCGGAAACGCGGGTGCGCGAGCAAGCGCTGGCTGCGCTTGCGCTGGCGCATGCGCGATTGCAGCAGCCAGATCTCCTGCATCGGCAGCGAGAACCGCCGCGGCAGCGCGATGCGCGTGGACTGCTGCAGGGTGATGCGGTCGGCGGCACGGCGCTCGGCTTCGATCGCGTGCACGCCCTGCCCCTGCAACTGCATCAGTTCGCGGCAATATCCGGGCCACAGCAGCAGCGCGAACAGGAACGCGGGCGACACCGGATCCCCGTTCGCAACCCGCGCATCGGTGCCCTGCAGGCCCTCGACCAGCATGTTCCGCAACGCACCGCTGCGGTTGCTGGCCAGCGCGCGCGAGGTTTCCGGCAGCAGCGCGGCGAGCAGCCCGTGCGCTTCCAGCCCCTCGAAACTCGCCAGCGCGTGGCCGGACAGGAACAGCTTCTGGCATTCGTCGAACAACCGCGCCGGCGCGGCGTCGTGCAGCAGCGATGCCAGGCCCGGCATCGGCGCCGCGGCGCCCGGATCGATGGAGAAACCGAGCTTCGCCGCCAGGCGCACCGCGCGCAGCATCCGCACCGGATCCTCGCGATATCGCGTTTCCGGATCGCCGATCAGGCGCATCACCCGGGCCTGCACGTCGTCGAAGCCGCCGACGTAGTCGCGCACCGAGAAATCCTCGATCGCGTAGTACAGCGCGTTCGCGGTGAAATCGCGGCGGACCGCGTCTTCCTCGATCGTGCCGTAGACGTTGTCGCGCAGCACGCGGCCGTCGGCGTGCACCTCGCGATCGCCCTCGCTGTCGTCGCCGCCGGCCGAGCGGAACGTGGCGACTTCGATGATCTCGCGGCCGAACACCACGTGGGCGAGGCGGAAACGCCGGCCGATCAGGCGGCAGTTCCGGAACAGGTGGCGGACCTGCTCCGGCGTCGCGTCGGTCGCGACGTCGAAATCCTTCGGCTGGATGCCGATCAGCAGGTCGCGCACCGCGCCGCCGACGAGATAGGCGGCGTGCCCGGCGTCGCGCAGGCGATACAGCACGCGCAGGGCGTTGGGGCTGATCGAACGACGCGAGATCGAGTGCTGGTCGCGCGGTATGACCCGGGGCACTGCGGCGGTCGGCGTGGGGCCAGTCTGGGTGAAGGCGGAACTCAGGGGCGGGCCTGCGGCGGTCTCGGGCGGCGCGCGCGCCGCGGGGCGGCCACTGCGGCCGCGGGATTCCGGCATCTTAACAAGCCATGCGGCGAGAACGTGCGTCGCCGGCTTTCGCAGGCGGGATCAGCGTTCCAGCAACGGCAACTTGCCGGGCTTTCCTTCCCATTCCGCGGCATCGGCCGGCGGATCCTTGCGCACGCTGATCACCGGCCAGCCCTTCGCCAGTTCGGCGTTGAGCGCGATGAAGCCCTCCTGCCCCGCGGGCACGTCGTCCTCGGGGTAGATCGCATTGACCGGGCATTCGGGTTCGCACAGGGTGCAATCGATGCACTCGTCCGGATCGATCACGAGGAAGTTCGGTCCTTCGTGGAAGCAGTCGACCGGGCACACCTCGACGCAGTCGGTGTACTTGCACTTGATGCAGTTCTCGGTGACGACGAAGGGCATGGCGGCGGTCCGTGATGCGATCCGGGTAGTTTACGCCGCCGGCGAATCGGTCGAACCGCGCGGGTCCGCATCCATGCAGCGGCGGACGAAAAAGGCCCACGCGATGCGTGGGCCTTCGTGTTGGCGCTCCCTACGGGATTCGAACCCGTGTTTTAGCCTTGAGAGGGCCACGTCCTGGGCCTCTAGACGAAGGGAGCATGGAACTTCGCGGGGCGCGATTGTATCCCGATCAACCGCCCAGCGCTGCGCGGATGGCGGCGAGCAGCTTCTGCTGGCTCGGGCCGTTGGCGGCGACGCCGCGCGGATCCACAGCCGACACCTGCACGACATCGCCGCTCTGCACCAGGCGCACGAGGAAATCGCTGCCTTCGTAGCTGACGTCGTAGCTGCCGAGCAGCGGCGCCCTGGTGACGATGGTCACGCCCGGGATCGCGGCGAGCGCATCGCCGACCTTGGCGAAGATCGCGTCGCGCTCGCCGGGGACCGTGAACCCGCCGGACTGCACGCCGACCTGCGAGCGAACCGCCGAACCGGTCGACGGAATCGCCATGGCGCTGCTGGTGTCGGGCCGGTCGAGGTCCGGCGGCACTTCCAGCGGCCTGCTCTCCGGGCTGTTGCGGTAGGTATCGACATCGCCGCGGTGGAACCAGTGGCAACCGGCGGTGCCGAGGACGGCGACCGCGAGCAGGGCGAGGGCGGCGGTACGCGAAGCACGGAACATGGACATCGGCGACTCCTGGGTTCAGGCCGCGAACGCATCGCGGCTGGATGATTCGAGCTCGCGGATTTCGACCGCCACCGAGGCGGCGAACTCCGAATGGTGCGGGGACAGCGGAGTGAGCGGGAGGCGCAGGCCGTGACCGATCCCCTGGCGCAAGAGGATCGCCTTCAGCGGAATCGGATTCGGTTCGACGCCGAGGAAGTCGTAACTGCGGCGCAGGCGCCCGTCGAGTGCGTTCGCAGCGTCGGCATCGCCCCGGCGCGCGAGTTCGCACAAGCGCCGGAAGGTGGCGGGGAGCACGTTCGAAGCGACCGAGACGACGCCGTCGGCGCCGGCGAGCATCGCACGGCAGGCGGTGGGGTCGTCGCCGCTCAGCACCGCGAATTCCTCCGATTTCAGCGCGAGCAGCGCGTGCATGCGCTCGGCCTCGGCGCGCGCCTCCTTGATGCCGACGATCCTCGGGTGCGGCGCCAGCGCCGCCGCCGTATCCGGCAACAGGTCGCAGCCGGTCCGCCCCGGGACGTTGTACAGCACCACCGGCAGTGCCCCGTCGTCCGCGATCGCGCGGTAATGCGCGAGCAGGCCTTCCTGCGTCGGACGCACGTATGGCGGCGTCACCACCAGCGCGGCATCGGCCCCGAGCGCGCCCGCGCGACGGGTCTGTTCGATCGTCTTCGCGGTATTCGACAGGCCCGTGCCGGCGAGCACGGGCACGCGCCCGGCGACGAATTCCACCGCGGTGCGCAGCAGCGCGTCGTACTCCAGGTCGTACAAGGCCGCGGCCTCGCCGGTGGAACCGGCGACGACCAGCCCTTGGGTGCCGCCCTCCAGCTGCGCCTGCAGCAGCAGGCGCCAGGCATCGAGGTCGATGTCGCCCGCGGCGGTGAACGGCGTCGCGAGTGCGGTGATGCTGCCGGAAAGTCGCAAGCGGAGGACCTGCAGGTGCGGGGCCCGCGACGGACGCGCGAGCCGGATCAATGACTTGCCGGCATGTTACTTGCGGCCCGGAAGCGCGGGCAAGTATGCTGGCAATGGCTTCCGGCGCGTCGCCGACGCGCCGTTCAGCCCCACAGCCGCGGACGCCGACTTGACCGATCCCGCTCCAGACCAGGCCACCGCCTCGCGGCCCGCGCCGAACGAAAACCACCTGCTGATCAACGCCTATACGACGCATCCGCATTCGCCGTTGTTGTCCGTGACCCGGCGCATCGCCGACAGCGGCTGCAACCTCGCCGACGCCCGCCTCAGCACCGTCGGCCGCGATGTGTCTGTGACCGCGCTGGCCACCGGTTCCTGGGACTCGGTGGCGAAGCTCGAGGCCATGCTCAGCCGGCTCGAGCGCGAGGAAGACCTCAAGCTGGTCTGGTACCGCACCGGCCCCAAGGCCCTGCAATCGAACCTGTTGCCGTACGTGGTCGAGGTCGTCGCCGCGGACAAGCCCGGCATCCTGTTCCAGCTCGCGGATTTCTTCGATCGCGCCGGCATCACCGTCGAGAGCCTCCATTGCTCCCGCTACCGCGCGATGCAGACCGGCGCCGACATGTTCTCGGCGCAGCTGACGATCGGGGTTCCGTCGGAAACGCACATCGCCGCGTTGCGCGACGATTTCCTCGAGTTCTGCGACCACCTCAACCTCGACGCGATCATGGACCCGATGAAGTTCTGACGATGATCGAAACCGGGAAGGCGATTCCGAAATCCGTCCTCGGCATGACGCTGCAGTTGTCCGGCGGCGCGAACGCGAAACTCGCCGATTTCTCGGGTCGCTGGCTGGTCCTGTACTTCTATCCCAAGGATTCCACCCCCGGCTGCACCACCGAGGGACTGGACTTCAATGCGCTGCTGCCGAAGTTCCGCAAGCTCGGCGCCGACGTGCTCGGCGTCTCGCGCGATTCGCTGAAGTCGCACGACAACTTCTGCGCGAAGCAGGCCTTCAGGTTCCAGCTGGTCAGCGACATCGACGGAAAACTCTGCGACGCCTTCGGCGTGATCCAGCCGAAGAAGCTGTACGGCCGCGAATTCGTCGGCATCGTGCGCAGCACGTTCCTCATCGATCCGACGGGCCGCGTGGCGCAGGTCTGGTCGCCGGTGAAGGTCGCGGGCCACGCGCAGGCCGTGCTCGACGCGCTCAAGGCCGCAGCCAGCCAGTGACGAGCCCCGTTTCCACCCTTCCCGGCTCGGCGCAGCGCGCCGGGCGTTCGTCGTCGCGCGCGCCCATGGCGCGCATGCCGCCCCGCCTCACCCACCGCCCCGCCCCGCGGGTCGCGGTGGCCCGCCGCTGTCCGCCCGACAGGAACCCCGCATGACGCGAAGCAAGCGCATCTACGTCCTCGACACCAACGTGCTGATGCACGACCCGACCGCGCTGTTCAAGTTCGAGGAACACGACGTGTTCCTGCCGATGCAGGTGGTGGAGGAACTGGACAACGGCAAGAAGGGCACCTCCGAGGCCAGCCGAAACGCGCGCCAGGTCAGCCGCTTCCTCAACGAACTGATCGAGGCGCACGGCAGCGCCGACGTCCACAACGGCATCCCGCTGGCGAGGCCGCAGGGACTGCAATTGCGCGGCGCGGAAAGCGCGGGGCGGCTGCTGTTCCAGACCGGCGATTTCGACGCCGGCAAGCGCTTCGGCACGGTCATCCCGGACAACAACATCCTCGGCGCGATCCTCGCCCTGAAGGAGAGCGATCCCGGTGCGCCTGTGGTGTTCGTGTCCAAGGACATCAACCTCCGGATCAAGGCGTCGATCGCCGGCATCGCCAGCGAGGACTACGAGAACGACCGCGCACTCGACGACTTCAGCCTGCTCTACACCGGCGCCACGGCGTTGCCGGAGGATTTCTGGTCGCGCCACGGCGAAGACCTGAAATCGTGGACCGAGAAGGGCCGCACCTTCTACGAAATCACGCGCGGCGACGACGAGGAGTGGTATCCGAACCAGTTCGTGTACCTGCCCGGCGAGGACGATGCGGAACTGCGGGTGGCCAGGATCGATGGCGCCCGGGTGGTGCTGCAGATCGTGGACGACTACCGCAGCGGTTCCTCGCATTCGGCCTGGGGCATCCATGCGCGCAACCGCGAGCAGAACTTCGCGCTCAACGCGCTGATGGATCCCGAGATCGATTTCGTCACCCTGCTCGGCACCGCCGGCACCGGCAAGACCCTGCTGGCGCTGGCCGCGGGCCTGGTGCAGACCATGGACCAGCAGCGCTACCGCGAAATCATCATGACCCGCGCCACGGTGAGCGTCGGCGAGGACATCGGCTTCCTGCCTGGCACCGAGGAGGAGAAGATGACGCCGTGGATGGGGGCGCTGACCGACAACCTCGAGGTGCTGATGCCCAACCAGAAGGGCGGCAGCTGGGAACGCGCGGCGACCAACGACCTGCTCGCGTCGCGCATCAAGATCCGTTCGCTGAACTTCATGCGCGGACGGACCTTCCTCTCGCGCTGGCTGATCCTCGACGAGGCGCAGAACCTCACGCCGAAGCAGATGAAGACGCTGGTCACCCGCGCCGGCCCCGGCACCAAGATCGTGTGCCTGGGCAACGTCGAGCAGATCGACACCCCCTACCTGACCGAGACGACGTCCGGCCTGACCTACGCGGTGGACCGCTTCAAGAACTGGCCGCACAGCGCGCACATCACCCTGCGCCGCGGCGAGCGTTCGCGGCTCGCGGACTACGCCTCGGAAGTGCTCTGACGACGCGATGGGCGTGCAGCTCCCGCGCTGGGTCTGGATCGGTGCCGCCGCGCTTTCCTGCGTGGCGGGCATCGTCAACGTCATCGGCTTCCTCGGGTTCCAGCACCAGGCCATCACCCACCTCACGGGCAATACCAGCCTGCTCGCCGCCTCGCTCGCCACCGGCGACTGGCGCGCAGCGCGCCACCTCTTCGCAGCGATGGCCGCGTTCGTCGCCGGCGCGGCGCTGGGCGGGCTCATCGTGCAGGACAACACCCTGCGCCTGGGCAGGCGCTACGGCGTCGCGCTGACGATCGAGGCCCTGCTGTTGCTGCTGGCGGTGCCGCTGTTCCAGCGCGGATCGGTCGTCGGCCCGGCCTGCGCGGCGCTCGCCTGCGGCCTGCAGAACGCGATGGCCACCACGTTCAGCGGCGCGGTGGTGCGCACGACCCACGTCAGCGGCATGTTCACCGACCTCGGCATCATGCTCGGCCATGCGCTGCGGGGCATGCCCCTGGCACGGCGCCGGCTGGGCCTTTGCGTCCTGGTGATTTCGTTCTTCTTCGCCGGCAGCATGCTCGGCGCGCTGATGTTCGCGCGCTTCGGATACGGCGCGCTCTACCTCCCGGCGGCGCTGACCGGCGTCACCGGCGTCGGCTATGTGCTGTATCGGCAGCGACAGCTGCGGCGCGGCGCCTCGGCATGACCGCGCGCTCCCCCCCGCCCAGCGCGCTCACCATCGCCGGCAGCGATTCCGGAGGCGGGGCCGGCATCCAGGCCGACCTCAAGACTTTCGCCGCGCATGGCGTGCATGGCCTGTCCGCGATCGCCGCGCTGACTGCGCAGAACACGCGCGGCGTGACTGCCGTGGAGGTACCGCCGCTGGAATTCCTGCGCGCCCAGATCGAGGCCTGCTTCGATGATTTCGACGTCGTCGCGGTGAAGCTCGGCATGCTCGCGAACTCGGCGGTGATCCACGCGGTCGCCGATGCGCTCGAATCGCGCGAGCCGCGGTTCGTGGTGCTCGACCCGGTGATGGTCGCGACCAGCGGCGCGAAATTGCTGGAGGACGAGGCGCTCGACGCGCTGAAGTCGCGGCTGTTCCCGTTGGCGAGCATCGTCACGCCGAATATTCCCGAAGCGGAATGGCTGACGCGACTCGCGATCCGCGATGGTGCCGCGGCCGAGGCGGCGATCGCGGCACTGCATGGGGTGGGCGCGCAGGCGGTGCTGCTCAAGGGCGGCCACCTGGACGAAGGGGACGCGGTCGTGGACCGCTACGACGACGGAACGTCACACCTCCGCTTCGCCCATGAACGCCTCGCGATCGAGGCGCACGGCACCGGCTGCACGTTCGCGTCCGCGGTCGCCGCGAACTTGTGCCTGGGATTTTCGATGCCCGAGGCTGCGCGGGCCGCAAGCGATTACGTCGGACGGGCGCTGCGACTCGGGTACCGACCTGGTCGCAGCGACATCGTGGTGCTGGACCACTTCGGCGCAGCGCCGCTGGCGCGGCGCTGACCGGGGAGTATTACCTCAGCGAGCCGTTGAGCACGGCCGCCATGAAGGCATTGACCTGGTTCGTGTAGTCGGAAGGCAGGCCCAGCGTGTCGTTGATCTGGCCATGGTCCAGGACTTCCTGCAGCACGGTGGCGTCCGCGCCGTAGCCCAGCGCCTTGTCGACGAACGTCTGGGCACGCGTGCACGAACCGCTTTCCACCGTCGAGCACACCGCCATGAACGGCGCCGCGCGGGTGTTCAGCTGCAGCAGAGGCGAAGTGGAATCCCAGAACCGCGGATCGGTGCCGAAGGCGGCGTCGAAGATCGGATCGTGGTTGGGGTTGCCCATGGTCGTCGGCACGTCGTAGACGGCGGCATCGAGCGCGATGGTACCGAGCCATTGCTGCGCGCCCTGCGAGGTCGCCAGGCGCGGCTCGGCGGCCAGCAGCGACACCAGGTGTCCGCCGGCGGAGTGCCCCATGAGGATGAACTTGCGCGGGTCGCCGCCCCACTGGGCCGCGTGCTTCTGCGCGTAGGCGAGCGCCATGGCCACGCTGCGCGCCTGCTGCAGCGGATCGACATTCGGCACCAGCGGATAGTTGACGGACACGAAGATCGCGCCACCCGGCACCCACTTCTGGACCTTGTTCCTCACCACCGGGTTGTCGAACTTGTCGCCGCTCGACCACCCGCCGCCGTGCACCATCACGATCACCGGCGCGTCGTGCGGAAGGATCGCGGGCAGGTAGACATCCAGCTTCTGCAGCGGATCCTTGCCATAGGCGATGTCGAACTGGAAGCACATGTTGGCCGGCAGCGGGTTCTGGAAACTGCCTGCGGCGCCGTTGCACAGGCTGCTCGGCAGGGTGACCCGCGCCTGGGTCGTCGTGGCGGAGCGCACCAGCGCGAAGCGCGCCTTGCCGGCCGTCGGCAGCGCGCGATCCGCAGCGCTGGCGACCTGCAAGCAGGCGAACATCGCCAACAGTACAAACGCGAACTTGGTGTACGGAGACTTCATGCAGGCAGGGACCGTGCGCGGAAAGGGGGGACCGCGATCGGGTGGAATGCTAGGGAGCTGCCCTGCGCGCAACCGGGACCCTGCGCACAGATCGCGCGACATATCCGATTACATGGGCGAATAGTGAGCACCAGCGCACAAATCGGCCGGCGCCGTCACGGGCCCCGGGGCCATGGCATCGCCCGGGTACAGTAGGCACGCAAGGCCACCCGCCCTCCTTCCCGCAGTGCCGGAGTCCGCAACCGCATGCAACGCACGGAATCCCCGCGGGGCGCTATCGATGCGTTCCCTTGAATCGCGGGTCGCGACCGGCGACGGCCACGAGGCCCTGCTGCTCGCGCGCGTCCCCGATACGCCGCGCGCCACCCTGCTCTGGCTGCCGGCCATGGGCGTGGCCGCCAAGCACTACCTGGCGTTCGCCGATGCACTGGCCGCGCGCGGCATCGCCGTGTTCCTGCACGAATGGCGCGGCAACGGCTCGAGCAACCGCCGCGCAGGCCGCGGCTGCGACTGGGGCTATCGCGAATTGTTCGCCGACATCGCCGCCAGCGAGTCCGCGATCGATGCGCATGCCCCCGGCCTGGCGCGGATCGTGGGCGGGCACAGCCTCGGCGGGCAGCTGGCCTGCTGCCGCCTGGCACTGGCCCCGCGGAGCGCGGGCGCGCTGTGGCTGGTCGCCAGCGGTGCGCCGTACTGGCGCAGCTTTCCTTCGCCGACGCGCTGGTGGCTCCCGCTCGCCTACCGGTTCCTGCCCTGGCTCGCCGACCGGCGTGGCGCCCTGCCCGGCCGCAGTGTCGGTTTCGGCGGCAACGAGTCGCGCGGCGTGATCCACGACTGGGCGCGGACGGCACTTGCCGGGCGCTATGCGGCGGCCGGGATGGCGTTCGACTTCGAGCGCGGACTCGCGGCGGTGGATGTCGAAGCGAATGCGGTGGTCATGGCCCGGGACTGGCTGGCGCCGCCGGGTTCGCTGCGCTTCCTGCTCGGCAAGATGCCTGCGGTGCGCGCACGCATCGAAACCCTCGAGGCCATCGCGCCCGGCATCGCCGCCGACCATTTCGGCTGGCTCAAGGCGCCCGAGGCGGTAGTGGAGGCTTTGCTTCGGCCGGAGTAGCCCCCGCGCCCGGGCAAGCCGCAGGCCGTTCCTGCGATAATTGTCACGTTCTGGCCCCGTAGCTCAGCTGGATAGAGCGTCCCCCTCCTAAGGGGAAGGTCGTGCGTTCGAATCGCGCCGGGGCCGCCAATTCCTCGATTTCCGTTTCGGAGTTCCCCCATGACCCACCCCGTCCTCGCCGCGCTCGGCCTCGGCGACAACGAATCCGGCAGCTACCTCGGCAATGGCGAATGGTCGAAGACCAGCGACACCGGCGTGCTCGAGCCGGTCAACCCGACCACCGGCGAGACCCTGGGCCGCGTGCAGGCGTCCTCGCAGGCCGATTACGACACCATCGTCGAGCGCGCCCAGGCCGCTTTCAAGATCTGGCGCACGACCCCGGCGCCGCGCCGCGGCGAAGCCATCCGCCTCTGCGCCGATGCGCTGCGCGCACACAAGGACGCGCTCGGTTCGCTGGTCGCGCTGGAAATGGGCAAGTCGAAGCCCGAAGGCGACGGCGAAGTGCAGGAAATGATCGACATCGGCGAGTTCGCGGTCGGCTTGTCGCGCCAGTTGTACGGCCTAACCATGCACAGCGAGCGGCCCGGCCACCGCATGTACGAGCAGTGGCACCCGATCGGCATCGTCGGCGTGATCTCCGCGTTCAACTTCCCGGTCGCGGTCTGGGCGTGGAACGCGTTCGTCGCCGCGGTGTGCGGCGACATCACGATCTGGAAGCCCTCGCCCAAGACCCCGCTCTCGGCCATCGCCTCGATGAAGATCTGCAACGAGGCGCTCAAGAAGGCCGGTTTCCCCGACATCTTCTTCCTGTTCAACGACGCCGGCAGCGACCTCGCCCAGGCGTTCGTGGACGACAGGCGCGTGCCGCTGATCAGCTTCACCGGCAGCACCAGGGTCGGGCGCATGGTCGGCGAACGCGTGGCGCAACGCATGGGCCGCTCGTTGCTGGAACTGGGCGGCAACAACGCGATCATCGTCGACGAGACCGCCGACCTGAAGCTGGCGATCCCGGCGATCGCGTTCGGCGCGGTCGGCACCGCCGGCCAGCGCTGCACCACGACCCGCCGCCTGATCGTGCACGAATCGGTGTACGACGACGTGCTGGCGAAACTGATCGCCGCCTACAAGCAGGTCGAGGCCAGGATCGGCGATCCCACCGATCCGAAGAACCTGATGGGCCCGCTCAACAGCAAGGACGGCGTCGACGCCTACCTCGATGCGATCGCGAAGGCGAAGGCCGCCGGCGGCAAGGTCGAGACCGGCGGCGCGGCGATCGACCGCCCCGGCAACTTCGTGCTGCCCGCGATCGTCACCGGATTGAGGAACACCGACGAAATCGTGCAGCACGAGACCTTCGCGCCGATCCTGTACGTGATGAAGTACCGCGACATCGACGAAGCCATCGAGATGCAGAACGCGGTTCCGCAGGGCCTCTCGTCTTCGATCTTCACCACCAACCTCAAGCGTGCCGAAGCCTTCCTGTCGGCGTCCGGTTCCGATTGCGGGATCGCCAACGTCAACATCGGCACCAGCGGCGCCGAGATCGGCGGCGCGTTCGGCGGCGAGAAGGAAACCGGCGGCGGCCGCGAATCGGGTTCCGACGCCTGGAAGGCCTACATGCGCCGCCAGACCAACACCATCAACTACTCCGACGCGTTGCCGCTGGCGCAGGGCATCAAGTTCGAGCTGTAGGCCACGCACCCCGTGTACGGACTCGCGCGCCCGTTCCTGTTCGGACTCGACCCCGAGCGCGCGCACGCGCTCGGCCTGGCCGCGCTGGAAACCGCCTACCGCAGCGGGATGAACCCGCTGCTGGCGCGCAAGCCGCCACCGTTCCCGACGCGCGCGTTCGGGCTGCAGTTCCCGAATCCGGTCGGCCTTGCCGCGGGCCTGGACAAGAACGGCGCGCACGTCGATGCCCTGCTCGCGCTGGGCTTCGGCTTCATCGAAGTCGGCACGGTCACCCCGAGGCCGCAGCCGGGCAATCCCAAGCCGCGCATGTTCCGCATGCCGTCGCACCGCGCGATCATCAACCGCCTCGGCTTCAACAACGAGGGCGTCGATGCGCTGGTGGCGAACGTGTCGCGCGCGCGGCGCAGGCACGGCCTGCTCGGGATCAACATCGGCAAGAACAAGGACACGCCGAACGAGTCCGCGGCGCGCGACTACCTGCACTGCCTCGAACGCGTGTATCCGCTCGCCGACTACGTGACGGTCAACATCTCCTCGCCCAACACCGCCGGCCTGCGCGAACTGCAGGAGGAGCAGGCGCTGCGGCAGCTGCTCGGCACGCTGCGCGAGGCGCAGGAGAAACTCGGCGCGCAGCACGGCAAGCGCGTGCCGATGCTGGTGAAGATCGCTCCCGACCTCAGCGACGACGACATCGATGCCGCCGGGCGCGTGCTCGCCGAACTGCAGGTGGACGGCGTCGTCGCCACCAACACCACGATCTCGCGCATCGCCGTCGAAGGCGACCCGCTCGCGCGCGAACCCGGCGGACTCTCCGGCGAGCCGCTGATGAACAAGGCGACCGCGGTGCTGCGCATGCTGCGCACGCGCCTGCCGGAAACGATCCCGCTGGTCGGCGTGGGCGGCATCATGGGCGGTCCGGACGCGGTGCAGAAGACCGCCGCCGGCGCGACCCTGGTGCAGGTCTACACCGGCCTGGTCTATCGCGGCCCGGCGCTGATCGACGAATGCGTGGACGCGATCCGCCGGCGCAAGGAATGGCCGAGCAGCGGGCACGTGCCGGTGCCATGACCGGCGCCTGGAGCGAGGTCCGCAACGCAACGCTGCGCGGGCGCAACACCTTCGGCGTGGAAGCGACCGCGCCGTTGCTGGTCGAGGTCCACGACACCTCGGCATTGCCCGATGCCTTCGCGCGGCACGGCGATCCTGCCTCGCTGCTGCTCGGCGGCGGCAGCAACCTGCTGTTCGCGGGCGATCCGCCCGCCGCGGTGGTCGCGCTCGCGACGTGCGGCATCTCCATCATCGAGGATGGCGACATCGCGGTCGTTCGCGCCGATGCCGGCGCCAACTGGCACGACTTCGTGCTGTGGTCCCTGGACAACGGCTTCGCCGGGCTAGAGAACCTGTCCCTCATCCCCGGCACCGTCGGCGCCGCGCCGATCCAGAACATCGGCGCCTATGGCGTGGAAGTGCGCGAACGCATCCGCGCCGTCGAAGCCTTCGACCGACGCGGGAACACGATGGTCCGGCTCGACGCGGCTTCGTGCGGATTCTCCTACCGCGATTCGCTGTTCAAGCGCGACCCGGGCCGCTACGTCGTCGCGGCGGTGGAATTCGCGCTGCCGCGCGCGCCGTCGCTGCGGCTGGACTATGCCGGGATCGCCGACGAACTCGCGGCGATGGGCATCGCCCATCCGGCGCCGCGCGACGTGAGCGACGCGGTGATCCGCATCCGCCGGCGCAAGCTGCCGGACCCTGCCGTGCTCGGCAATGCCGGAAGCTTCTTCAAGAACCCGATCGTGCCCGTCGCGCAGGCCGAGGCCCTGCACACCGACCATACGTCGCTGCCGGTGTTCCGCGCGGGTGATGACGCATCGCGCAAGCTCTCCGCCGCGTGGCTGATCGACCAGTGCGGCTGGAAGGGGCACCGCGAGGGCGACGCGGGCGTGGCCGAGTCGCATGCGCTGGTCCTGGTCAACCACGGACACGCCACCGGCATGCAGTTGCTCGACCTCGCCCGCCGCGTCGCGGATTCGGTGCGCGATCGCTTCGGCGTTGCGATCGAGCCGGAACCGCGCATCGTCGGCGCGGCGTGGTGAACGCGACCACCGCCGGCCACGCACCGGCGCCGTTCCTGCGTGCCGCGGGGCTGATGCTGGCCAGCACCGTCTCGTTCGGCCTGATGGCGGTCGTGATCCGGTTCGTGTCGAGGCAGTTGTCGACGCCGGAAATCGCGTTCTTCCGCAACCTGTTCGGGCTGCTCGCGCTGCTGCCCCTGCTGTGGCGCGGCGCGCCCGGCGTGTTCCGCACGCGGCAATTGCCGCGCTACTTCGTGCGCAGCGCGATCGGCATCGGATCGATGCTGTGCGGCTTCTGGGCGATCGGCCACCTGCCGATGGCGCAGGCGATCTCGCTGTCCTACTCGACGCCGCTGTTCGTCACCATCCTCGCCGCGACCTGGCTCGGCGAAACCGTGCGCCGGCGGCGCTGGGCCGCGGTCCTGCTCGGATTCGCCGGCGTGCTGGTGATCGTGCGTCCGGGCACCCAGGGCTTCAGCGCCGGATCGCTGGTGGCCGTGTCCGCAGCGGTCCTGAGCAGCGTGGTCGCGATCCAGATCAAGCAGCTTTCGCGGGTCGATCCACCCGACACGATCGTGTTCTGGACCTACGTGTTCTGGGTGCCGCTGTCGCTGGTTCCCGCCCTGTTCGAATGGCAATCGCCGGTCGGGATGCAGTGGCTGTGGCTCGCCGCGATCGGCGTGTTCGGCACCGGCGGGCAATTGCTGTGGACGCGCGCGCTCAAGCTGGGCGAAGTCTCGGCCCTCACCCCGATCGGCTTCATGCAGCTGCCGCTGGTCTCGGCGCTGGCCTGGCTGCTGTTCGGCGAGCGCATCGACCGCTGGACCGTGCTCGGCGCGGCGATCATCTTCGTCGCCAACGCCTACATCGCCAGGCGCGAAGCGCGGGCGGCGAAGCGCCAGGCGAGCCTCGCCGCCTGCGAAGCCGCCGAACCCGGGACCTGAGGCTTCACTTCGACGCGGCGTGCGCGGCGGAGGCGGCCTCTTCGGCCTCGGTCCTGCGGATGTTCTCCGCCATCTTCGCCTGCTCTTCCGACAGCGCGCCGGGTTTCGCCGCCAGCAGCGGCTCGACGTAGCGCCCGCGCACGGCGTCCGCCGCCCTGGCGTCGCCGGATTCGCGCAACAGGCCCTCGAGGTTCCAGGCCGCATCGACCGTGCGCGGATCGTCGCTGCCGAGCGATGCCGCGCGCGCGCCAAGCAGTTCGCGGTAGGAGGCGATTTCCAGCCGCGCGTCGCCCAGGTCGTCGGCGTCGTCGGCCTGGACCTGCAGCGCGGCCTGGGTCTGCGGATGCTGCATGCCCAGCACCTCGCGCACCTCCGGCAACAGCCACCGCAGCATCGCCAGCGATTCCGCGGAGCGCTTCGCTTGGTGCAGCGTGCCGGCGCGATTCACCATGATGTACAGGGTGTCGGGATGCCTGGGCCCGAGCAGGCGGGTGCGCACGTCGATCACGTCCTGCTGCATCGCCAACGTCTTGTCGAACTGCCCGAGCCGCGCGTACAGGCTGGAGAGGTTGAGCCTGGCGCGCACCGTCTGCGGATGTTCCGCGCCGAGCACGCGGGTATCGGCCTCGAGCACGGCGGTGGCGATCGGCAACGCCTCCTGCGCCTTGTCGCTGTCGATCAGCATGTTCGACAGGTTGCCGCGCTCGGCCAGGGTCTGCGGGTGTTCCGCGCCGAGCCGGCGCACCTGGGTGTCCACCAGGCGGCGCTGCAGCGCCACCGCGCCGTCCTTGTCGCCGGTCATGATGCGCATGATCGCGAGGTTGTGCAGCGAGGACAGCGTGTCGGCATCGTCCTTGCCGAGGACCCGGATGCGCAGCGGAACCAGCTTTTCCAGCAGGTCGCGCCCGGCCGCGGGTTCGCCCATGCGCCCGAGCAGGATCGCGAGGTTGTTGCCGACCTCCATCGTCGCCGGGTCCGCTTCGCCGCGCAGCTCGATGCTGTCGGCGCGCAGCTGTTCGAGCAGCTTGCGCGCGCGCGCGCGGTCGCCGAGCGCGGAGATCGCCTCGGCCTCGTCCATGCGCAGGCGGATCCGCACCTCGTCGCGCGGCGGCAATGCGGCGGCACCGCGCAGCGCGGACCGGGCCACCTCCAGCGCCCGCTTCGGATCCGCGGCATCGAGCAGTGCGCCGGCCTGTTCCTGCCGCGCCTTCAGCGTTTCCGGCGCGGTGGGACCGAGGGTGTTGGTGCGGTAATCGGCGACCCGGGCGAAGCCTGCCGCCGCGGCCTGCGGCAGGCCGAGCGCGACCCGCACGTGCGCGACCGATTCGCGCAGGTCCGCGGCCAGCGCCGGCTCGGCGCCGAAATCGCGCTCGATCGCGCGTTCGGCGTTGGCGAGGATGTCGTGGTCGATCAGCGTGCGCGCGACGTCGGCGGTGCTGGCCCGCGCGAGCCCGCTCGCGAACGCGGGCGCATCCTGCGGCGACGCGTGCTCGACCTGGCTGCGCAGGGCGTCGGCCATGCCGAGGCCCATCGACTCGATGTCGATGCCTTCCAGCATCGACTGCTGGAACGCGGCGACCTTTTCCAGCTGCGCGCTGCGCTGTTCGGCGATGGCGCGCTGTGCGCGCGCCTGCAGTACCCCGTACACCGACACCGCCAGGCCCGCGACCAGGGCCACCGCCACCAGCGCGCCGGCGGCGATGCCGACCCGGTGCCGGCGCGCGAATTTCGCGAGCGCATAGCGGCGCGACGGCGGCACCGCCAGCAGCGGGCGCCCGTCGAGGAAGCGCTGCAGGTCCTCGGCCAGCGCCATCGCCGAGGGATAGCGTTCGCTGCGTTCGTGGCGCATCGCCTTCGCCACCACCCAGTCGAGCTCGCCGCGCAGCAGCCTGCGCACGCGTTCGGGCGGCTGTCCGTGCTCGCGCTCGAATCGCTCCGCATCCATCGGCGAGAGGGTCGACAACTGTTCCGACGGCAGGCGCACGCTGCGCGCCTCGCCGGTGACCGTTTCCCCGGCGGAGACCGGACGCTGGCCGGTGAGGAGTTCGCACAGGACCACGCCCAGCGCATACACGTCGCTGCGGG
>Ga0209023_10003647_pt1 | contig 18189 bp, 12 predicted proteins | sample LakOneMetagenome_FD_187468 | JGI IMG/M metagenome (GOLD analysis project Ga0209023, IMG submission 187468) | Freshwater and sediment microbial communities from Lake Erie, Canada (SPAdes) (version 2) | ecosystem: Environmental > Aquatic > Freshwater > Lentic | place: Lake Erie, Canada... | reverse complement strand
GCAGGGCACGATGAACAACGTCCTCATCGGCGGCGCCGGCCGCTCCGGCACCGACGAGATCCCGTGGGTGTACTACGAGACGGTCGGCGGCGGTCAGGGCGGCCGTCCCTTCGGTGCCGGCATGAGCGGCATCCACACCGCGATGACCAACACAAGTCAAGCGGCTACCGATGATCTCGGGCCGGGGAAGCCCGGCATGTCAGGCATTCACACGTGCATGACGAATACGAAAAACACCCCGGTCGAAGCGTTCGAGCGGGCGTTCCCGATGCGGGTTCTGCGTCAACGGCTGCGACGGGGGAGCGGCGGCGGGGGTTCGGCCCCGGGTGGCGAGGGGATCGAGAGGGACCTTCAGGTTCTCGTTGATGCGACGGTGTCGTTGATTACCGAGCGGCGGGTGTCGCAGCCGTGGGGGTTGGCCGGCGGCGAACCTGGAGCAGTGGGGGAGAACTGGCTGTTGCCCGGTGGTGATGAGAGCCGTGCGGAGCGCCTACCTGACAAGTGCACGATCCAACTGAAAGCCGGCGACGTCCTGCGGATGCTGACGCCCGGCGGCGGCGGTTGGGGGGCGCCTACGGACTGAACTCGGGGGAGGCGGGCGCTGGCACGGCCCGAGAGGGAGGTGGCGGCCGGCACACTCGGTGGCGCACCGCAAGCTCGCTGCCGGGCAGATCGCCACCACATCGGTGGCGTGTGAGCCAGCAGGACGCGACCGCTGTCGGCGACCCAGGTCTGCTGGGCGTTAGCGTCCGCTGATGGCCAGGTACGCGTTGTGCGAGGAGAACGACCCCCACCCAGCGGGCGAGTGCGAGGAGGCCGCGGCAGAGCTCGCAACCGAATTCGTTCCCCTTCATCGCATCCAGCGCCACCGAGAATCGGCCCGAGAGCTAGGCGACCCATGGTCCTAGCTCCGTCCCAGGTGCCCCGCTATTGGGCCGAACGCACGGCCGACGTGAAGTTCACCGACGGCTATCTCACCGACCCGGAGGAGACGTGGTGGGGCTCCAGCAGCCGGAACCCGGAGGTGGTATCGACCGCCGACCTGGCCGGTGCCCGATGCCTCGTTCTTCTCGGCCCGGCCGGCATGGGGAAGTCGAGCGTGATGGCCGATCCCGACTGTCCGTTGCGTGGGCCGCTTGCTCCTATCGAGCTGGGCCTCGCCACCACCGACACCGGGCTGGCGCGCCTCGTTGTCGAGTCCGCCGCCGTGACAACCTGGCAGGCCGGCAGCGAGGAACTGACCCTCGTCCTCGACGCGCTTGACGAGGCCAAGCTCCAGGTGCCCTCCACCGAGAGCATCGTCTCGACCTGGGTCCGCGAATGGCCGGCCGACCGTCTGCAGCTGCGGATCGTCGCCCGAGGGTCGTCGTGGTCGGGCCTACTGGAAACCAACCTGCGCGAGGTCTACGGCGATGCGCTGAAGGTGGTCGAGCTCCAGCCGCTGCGACGCGACGACGTCGCCGCCTGGGTCGATTCGGAGGGTTTGGACGACGATAGATTCCTCGCCGAGGTGGAGGCCGCGGGCGCTGCCGTCATAGCCAGCCGACCGCTCACCCTCCGCATGCTGGTAGCACAGTTCCGCCGGGATGGCGGACTGAGTTCCGGCCCTGCCGAGCTCTATGGCTCCGGCCTCTTGGCCCTATGCGAGGAGCAGAACCCGAATCGGGTGGCGTCCGGGGCCACAGGCCGTCTCACCACGGCACAACGGTTCTCGGTGGCGACGCGCCTGGGCGCGGCCAGTGTGCTCGGGGGACAACTGCTGATGGGTCGGCCGGAAGGACGGACTGAGATCCTCGACCTGGCCATAGTGGTCGGCGGGTCCGAGGGCGCCGGTGCCGCGAGGGCCGAGGTGAACAAGGCTGCGGTCGAAGAGGCCCTCGGGACCGCCCTTGTCGCCACAGCCGGCCCCGGAGTCAGGCGCTGGGACCACGCAACCTTCGGCGACTTCCTCGCTGCTCGCTGGATCGTCGAGAACGACCTAGTCGACATTCAGGTGCGCGGGCTGCTCGTCGGCCCCGACGGTCGGCTGTGGCCGCAGACCCGGCTGGTGGCCGGATGGTGCGTGACCATAGACCCGGCCCGCTTCGGTTGGCTGGTCGAAACCGACCCCACCGCCTTCGCGTCCGACTTGGACCTTCCGAACGACGCGATTCGGGCGGCCATCGTCGACGCCGTCTTCGGCGACCCGATCCCGGCTGGTCAAGTCGACTGGCCCAACCTCGTCCACCCGGGCTTCGATGAGCAGGTTCGCGCCGCTCTGGCGCACGACGACATAGTCGTCGTTCGCGCCGCCTTCGATGCCGTTCGCAATGTCGATCGGTCCACGCTGGTCGACGACCTTGTCTCGTTCGCTCTCGACGGCACCCGCGACGCGCATGCCCGAGCCAACGCGGCACGCCTCGCCGTCGGAGCCGAGCGACGGCCCGTCCCTGAGCTGTTGCCCCTCGTGGCGGAGTCGGACGCCAACGACGAGTCGTGGGACGGTCTGCTCGGTGGCGGACTCCTGGCCTGTTGGCCTCACGTCATCAGCACCGCTGACGTGCTGGCCATCCTCCGCGAACCGAAGCAGTCGAACTACTTCGGCTCTTACGACGAGTTCCTCCGCGTGCTGGCTAGCGAGCTCGGGCACGACGACCTCGACGCCGCTGTGCACTGGGTGAGCCGGCTCGGCCAAGAGTCCATCGGCCGCCGGATGGCCCAGGTAGCCAACGCCGCCGTCGACCTGGTGCTGCGCCACCTCGACCACCCCGGTGCGCTCGACGCGGTCTGCACGCTCGCCAGCGACAGGGGTCGACGGCACCGAGGAATCGTCTTCGACTCGTACAGCGACTCCACGGTCGCCGCTCTCGAGGAGCCGACGATCAGACGATCGCTGATCGACGGCCTCACGGCTCGCATAGACGACGAGGACGAAATGGCACGGGTCCTGGGCTTTGGTCAGGACCGCCTGTGTCGCACCGATGATCTCGGGTGGGCCATCGACCGCTACGCCGAGGCCTCGTCGTCGCTTGGGCGGACCTACGAGATGGTCGCTCAGCGAAGCTACGACCCCTCAGCTCGTCCGCACTTCGAGATCGTTACCGAGCTACCGCCGGACCACCCGGCGCGACCTGCCTTCGTGGACTCCTGGCTCGAGCCCATCCTTCTCGACAGCGACGTTGCGAGGTGGGGACGGGAGCGCATCGCCCGGGAAAGGCAACCGGATCCCACAACTGACAACCTGAACGGTCGCTTGCCCGGACAGCTGGAAAGGTACGACGAGGGCAATAAGGCCTGGTTCTGGACGGCTCTGGCGTTGATCACCGTCCCGGTCGGCGGCGACCGCGACGACGACTTCGCGTGCGACATCACCCGTAGCGATCGCTGGGAGACTGTCGACCCGACGGTCCGACGCGCCATCGTCGATAGATGTCCAAGATTCTTGGCCGAGGCGGTCTGCTCCTCGTCCAGCTGGGTCGGAGCCGCCCAACACACCGTCGACACAGAGTCCGCCGCGGGGCTGCGATGCCTCATCCTCCTTCTTCGAGAGAACGCGAGCGCTCTTGCTTCGCTAAGCCCGGAGGTATGGCGACGGTGGGCGTCGGCCTTCATCGCCCAGGCCTCGCCCTACCTCGCTGACGACGACGTCCTCGCGCTGATCGACGCTGCCGAAGCGGCGGGCGTCGCCGACCTGGCGTTGGTGGCCGCTGCTGACATCGTCCCCGTCGGCGACAGGCAACCCTGGGTCACGAACGCCACCATCGACCGGCTGTGGGGACCGATTCTCCGGATCGCGCTCTTGCATCTACTCAGTGTTGGGTCGGCGAAGGAGCGAGGGTGGGCGATGGCACAACTGGCGCGACGCGACCCTGACGCTCTGCTCGCTCAGACGGCCGTAGCCCTTGTCCACGATCGGCGATCCGAAGCAGACCTGATTCGGTTCGGCCTCGACCTCATGCTCGACCGGGATTTCGACGGTGCGTGGCCCACCGTTCGTCACTACCTGGACCGGGTGGGCAACACCAAGGCGGCGTTGGCAGTGTTCGGCCGCGACCGACATTCGCCCTACGGCTCGCTCTCTGACTGTTCTTCCGTCCGGCTGGGCGAGGCCCATGCCTGGCTGCGCCGCACCTTTCCGCCGACGAGCGACCCAGAAATGAGTGGTGCGCTCGGGCATCGCCACTTCGTCGCCGAGTTCCGGGATTCCTTGGTAACGATCCTCGAGGGGCGGGCCACGCCGGACGCGATCGCGTCCCTGCGAGGCATCGCCGAAACGTTCCCGGGCTTCCCGTCATTGCGCTACTCCCTGGTCTCCGCCGAAGCGTCCGCGCTCCGATCGCAATGGACAGCGACCCCTTGGTCACATCTAGCGGCCTTGACTGAGGCGACATCGGCGCGGCTAGTGCGATCCGCCGGTGATCTGCTCGATTTGGTCATCTCCGCCTTGGACGAGGTGCAGCAGCGGTTGACGGGTGCCGTGCCGGAGTCGCATCTGCTGTGGAACACCGACTCGATGACACCCAAGTTGGAGGAAGAGGCCACTGGGTACCTTCGCAACCGTCTCCACGACATCCTCGTCACTCGGCGTGTGATCGTGAACAGCGAGGTCGAGGTACGCCGTGCACACCGGACCGGGCGTCCTCGTCAGGTCGACCTCCAGGTCGATGCCGTCGTTGACGCAATGCGACTCACGGTCCCCATCGAGGTGAAGGGCTCGTGGCACAAGGATGTCGAGACCGCCCTCGAGTCGCAGCTCGTCGACGACTACATGGCGGACATCGGTCCACACGGGATCTACCTGGTTCTATGGCCCGACCTCGTCAGCTGGTCGGTTGGAGGATCGCGGCGCAAGCGTGCGGCTCGCGTTAATCGCGACGAGGTGATGTGTCGGTTGGAGGCCGCTGCTCGCACTCTGGGTGAGCGCGGGCTCGATGTGCGCGTGTTCGGGCTCGACCTGGCCTACGCCCAATCGACTGCTATAGGAACGTGACCACCAAACGGCTCCCACCGAATGAGAACAACCTCAGTGCCTCAGTCACGATCGGGGCATTGATCGGATCTGGAACGCGCGTCGACCAATCTCAGCGGCTGAAGTGCGGCCGTCTGAGCGCCAGATCTGGCACCAGATGGCCAGCCCCAGCGACCTCGGCTGACAGGATGTCTGCGCCCGCCGAGGCGATCATCATCCACGGGCCGCCGATGGCAACCTGCGGGCGTGACACCACGAGTCGGCGACGCGGGGAGGGCGTGTGCATCTCGAGAGACTGATCATCAGTGGGTTCCAGTCGTTCGGCCCCGAGCCGACCTCTTTGAACCTCGCCCCAAGGACATTCCTACTTGGAGCAAACGGGTCGGGGAAGACGGCTGTCCTGCATGCTCTGTCTCGGTTGTTCGGGTACTCCCCGGAAATCCGACGCGTTCGCGCGTCCGATTTCCACCGGCCCAACTCGGCCGTCGAGGGCATCGATGTACCCGAGGCGACACTTACCCTTGAGGCGCACTTCACATATGCGGAGCTGGAGGACGACGAGGAGGTGTACCCGAGCGTGGCGCCCGGGTTCCGGCACATGTCGCTAGTCGATCCAGACGGGGTGCCCGAGCTGAGAGTTCGGCTGACAGCCACGATCGATGACGAAGGGGAGATCGACGAGCGCATCAACTACATCACTGGCCTCGATGAAGAGGGCGAACCGACTTCATTTGCGCAAATGTCGCGCGGAGACCGATCGCTGTTTCAGGTCCACTATCTCCCCGCTCGTCGCAATCCGGCCGACCATGTCCGGCACACAGCCACCTCGCTAATAGGCCGTGTACTCCGTTCCGCGAGTTGGGGCGGGGAGCTCGACGACATCAAGACGTTGTCGGATCAACTCAGCGTGCTGCTCGCCGGCCATGCAGGGGTGAAAGGGCTCGACTCCCATCTCGCCGAGCAGTGGGGTGCCGTTCACTCAGGCGGCTTCTTCGCCGATCCAGAGATTGGGTTCAACGTGGCCGATCTGGACGGCCTGCTCCGCCATCTCACGATCGACTTCAGGCCGGCGCACTCGGGTGACAGCGCGAGCTTCGACCAGCTCAGTGACGGGCAACAGTCCCTGCTGTACATCTCGCTCGTGCTTGCGGTGCAATCCCTCGGGCGGAAGGTACTGGCGGGAGAGTTGCCCGGATTCGACCTCCTCAAGCTTCGACCACCGGTCTTCGTGATGATCGCGGTCGAGGAGCCTGAAAACAGTTTGTCGCCGCACCACCTGGGCAGAGTTCTCGCGCAACTGACTTCGTTCTCTGAGGAGGAAGATGCGCAAGTCGTGCTCGCGACCCATTCGCCAGCGCTTCTGCGCCGCGTCCCGCCGTCGCAGATCCGGCACCTCCGGCTCGACGAGTCACGCCACACCTGCATCGCCACGATCGTCATGCCGGAAGGTGACGCAGAGGCAGCCAAGTTCGTCCGAGAGGCTGTGCAGGCGTATCCCGAGCTGTACTTCGCCCGACTTGTCGTGCTTGGCGAAGGCGACAGCGAGGAGATCGTGTTGCCTCGGCTGTTCGCTGCCCATGACCTCTTGCCTGATCACGTCTCGATTTCCGTTGTTCCACTCGGCGGTCGCCATGTCAATCACTTCTGGCGCCTGCTCGAAGCGCTCGGAATTCCTTACGTGACGTTGCTGGATCTCGACGCCGGCCGGTTTGGCGGAGGCTGGGGGCGCATCAAGTACGCAATGACGCAGTACTGCCAGCTGTGGAGGTCGCTCGATGACGTGGCGCAAGAACTGCTGGCTGAGCTGCCTCGGTGGGACGACGAGAGGCGGCCTGATAGCGACGACGTCGGCGCTCGGGCGCTCGCCTGGCTCGAGGGGGTCGGAGTCTTCTTCTCGTCGCCAATCGATCTCGACTTCACGATGATGCGGGCGTACCCGATTGCCTACGAAGTGGAGGCCGACGAGGTCGGCGACCCCGACGACATCACGATCTCAGCAGTGCTCGGCAAGAAGCACGGATCCGTCAACGACTTGTACGACGAGAACGACAAGTCGCTGTTCGACGCTTACCGGGCCAGGTTCAAGACTGGCAGCAAGCCAGCCGAGCACCTCAGCGGGCTGGGCGCCTCCGCGATGGGACGCTCCTCGCAGGTTTGCCGCCGGTCTACGGGCGCCTCGTCGCTGCCATCAACGAAAGCCTTGAGGCTCTTCCAGAATGATCGACCCCACTGAGTGGACCCCGGCCGCCGACTACCGCCTGGAGCGGAACGCAATGTCGGCCGTGACCGAGGTCGACAGGAACGTGCTGGCCGTCGCCGGACCGGGCGCAGGCAAGACGGAGTTGCTCGCTCAGCGGGCTGACTTTCTGCTTAGGACCGGTGTCTGCCCGTACCCGCGACGGATCCTCGCGATTTCCTTCAAGACCGACGCGGCTGAGAATCTCCGCAAGCGGGTCGCCAAGCGGTGCGGCGCTGACCTGGGCCGGCGCCTCGATAGTCACACTTTCCATGCGTTCGCGAAGCGCCTGATCGACCACTACCGAGTCGTACTGACCGGTGACGACGCACTTGACCACGACTACAAGGTGGGCGAACGACGGATTGCGCGTCGTCAGATCACCTTCAATGACATGGTGCCGCTCGCGACCGAGGTCCTCACCTCGAGTGCCGTCGCCCGGAATGCGGTTCGCAGCACCTACAGCCACGTGTTCCTCGACGAGTTTCAAGACTGCACCAATGCGCAGTACCAGTTCGTTCTGTCGGCCTTCGGCGCGACTCCTTCGCAGGTCACGGCGGTTGGAGACAGCAAGCAGCGAATCATGCGTTTCGCCGGTGCTCTTGACGGCGTATTCGAACGTTTCGTGCAGGACTTCGCTGCTGACCCTCGATACCTCTACCAGAACTTCCGGTCGGCGCCCAGACTCCGACGCCTCCAGAACGAGATGGTCAAGGTCATGGAGCCCGATGCGGCGGTGCCGGAGGAAGATCTGCTCGGCGACGACGGCATCCTCGAGGTGATTTCGCAGCCGTCGTGTACCGAGGAGGCTGCCGACTGTGCTGCACGCATCCGGAGCTGGATCGAGGACGATGGGGTGGCGCCCTCTCAGATCGCCGTCCTCGTTCGGCAACAGGTGCACCTCTACGCCCGGGCACTAACGCTTGAGCTTGACGCGCTAGGAATCGCCTTCCGCAACGAGCAGGCTCTGCAGGACGACTTCGCACAGCCCGCCGGCGAACTGATCCTCGACTTCCTCGCGGTCGTCCTACATGGCCGCGAACCCGACGCCTACGAACGCCTCATGGCGATGCTCACTCCCAGTACCGGCGACAACGAGACCGACGCTCAGAATGCCGCCCTGTGGCGTGGTCTGCTCCAGGACGCCCGCTCCGAGGTGCAGGCGATTCTGACCTCCGATCAAGCGGGCGGTGCGCTTGTCGAGGTGATCCGATCGTTTCTGCGCTCGGTCAGCGCCGACCTGATGACCTCTTTGTCACCGGAGTACGCGTCCGGCGACCGCCTGAACGAGGTAGTCGAGTCGGTCTTGGGGCGCATCGGCGGACTTGCGGATGGGCTCGGCGGCGGATCCCTGGCGGACCTCACGCACGTGACAGACGACGGCGCGGTGCGCATCCTGACTGTGCACAAGGCCAAGGGGCTCGAGTTTGACACGGTCGTCGTATTGGGGGTCGAGCACGAGACCTACTGGGGTGACGAAGATGATGCGCGGGCGGCGTTCTTCGTGGCTGTGTCACGTGCCAAGCGGCGCTTGGTGTTCACGGTGGCAGAACGCCGAAACAGGCCTCCGGGCGCCAGTAGGTGGGACACATTTCGAACGCCCCATGCGGAGTACTTCGATTACATCGGCACCGCAACCAGTAGTTGAGCTCCACGCGCGAACGGTCGCACCTCAGCGCCCTACAGAAGCAGGGGCCCCTACTGCGGACCACACAGGTGCACCGGACGGTGCCGTGCCGTGTCGCGGGCATCGGTGACGTCGACCGGGACGCTCGTCCCGGTCGAGGACGGTTGTCCCGGGCAAGTCCCCGGTCCAATCCTGTAGAACGCCTCGCGAGATCTGGGCTGCTCGCTGGCTTAGGGGGTGTGCTCAGCATCGCGAGGCTCGCCGCCAGCGCCGACACGGCGCACTACTACCTCGAAGCCATCGCCAACGACCGCGACGACTACTACGTCGCCTCCGGCGAGGCTCCGGGCCGATGGCTCGGATCGGGGAGCACGCTGCTCGGGCTCAACGGCCATGTGACGCCCGACGACCTGCGGGCGATTCTCGAAGGGATCGATCCTCGGTCCGGTGAGGCCGTCATCGGCTACCGGAAGAACGCTGGGTTCGACCTCTGCCTCTCGGCTCCCAAGTCCGTGTCGCTCCTTTGGGGGCTCGGTGATCGAGCGACTTCTGAGCACGTCGTCGCCGCTCACGACCAGGCGGTGCTCGCCGCGCTGGCCTACTTGGAGGACGCGGCGTGCACGGTCCGGCGGGGCAAGGGCGGAGGCACACACCTCCGAGCCGGCGGTCTCGTGTCTGCCGCCTTTCGCCATCGGACCAGCCGCGAGGCCGACCCGCAGCTCCACACACACCTCGTGACCGCCAACATGGCGCTCGGCCCGGACGGCCGCTGGACGGCACTGCACTCGGCGGACCTCTGGCACCACGCCCGAACCGCCGGGTTCATCTACCAGTCCGTTCTCCGGCATGAGGTCGCCGAGCGCCTGAGCGTCGCGTTCGAGCCGTCGGGCAAACCGGGCATCGGAGAGGTCGTCGGCATCCCGAAGCGGGTCCGCAAGAAGTTCAGCCGTCGCCGGGTCGCAATCGAGGCGGCGATGCTCGAGCACGGGGTGCGGACAGCACACGGGGCGCAGATCGCGACGTTGGATACACGGCCGGAGAAGCCAGAGCAGGTGTCCGAGGACGTGCTGCGATCGGCATGGCACGAGCACGCCGAAGCGATCGGGTTCGATCTCGGGGAGGTGCCGCGACAGTGGCGGGAGTCCATCGCTCCCGACGACGTGGCCATCGGCCGACACCTGACCGAGCGGGATGCGACCTTCGATCGACTCCGTGTCTTCCAGGCCGTGGCCGAGACCGCGACGCAGGGGCTGCCGTACGAGCGGATCCGTTCGAGGGCGGACGAGTTCCTGTCCGGCGCTGACGCCATCGAGGTGACGGCGGAGCGATGGACCACGCCCGAGATGCTCATGCTCGAGGCCGACGCCATCGACCGCTCCATGTCAGGCCCAAGGACCGTCGCCGTTCCTTGCGAGATCATCGATGCAGCGATTTCGGTCCGGCCTTCGATCAGCCGGGAGCAGGCCGAGGCGGTTCGCTCGATCACGACGACGAACGAGCCGGTGGCGGTGCTGGTCGGCCATGCCGGAACGGGCAAGACCTTCACCCTCGACGCGGCGGGGGAGGCGTGGCATAACTCTGGTCTTCGGCCGATCGGCGTCGCGCTTGCGGGTCGGGCCGCAGCCGAGCTGCAATCCGGATCCGGTATCCCGTCGCAGACGATCGCGTCGTTCCTCAAGGAGCTCGGCGAGGGCAGGACGCTCACGGCCCGGGACGTGGTCCTGGTCGATGAAGCGGGAATGGTTGGGACACGCGACCTTCACCGCCTTCTGGTCGCCACGACCGGTGCCGGGGCGAAGCTCGTCCTCGTCGGCGACCACAAGCAGCTCGCCGAGATCGAGGCTGGCGGCATGTTCGCCGCGCTCGCTCGCAGTCTCGGCGCCGTGGAGCTGACTGAGAATCGTCGGCTGCAGGTCCCGGCCCAGGCGGCCACAGCCCTCGCGCTGCGCAACGGCGACGTGAACGGAGCGCTCCTACGCCTCTACCGCGTGGGCGGGCTGACCGTTGGAGAGAACGCTGATCATGTCCGTTCGAGCATCGCCGAGGACTGGTTCCTCGAACACAACAAGGACAACCACGCCGTCATGCTCGCCCTGCGCCACGCCGACGTCGAGGACCTGAACTACCGGGCCCGCCGGCTCCTCCATCGGAACGGCCAGCTCGGTGATCGGGCGATCGCGACCGCCGACGCCGACTTCTGCGTCGGCGATCGGGTGCTAGCGCTCCGCAACGATCGCCGCATCGGCGTGATGAACGGAACGCGGGGCACGATCACCGGCATGGCCAACGGGAACCTCCTGGTCGAGACTCACGACAGCCGCCGGTTGGAGATCCCCGCTCGGTACGCCGCCGAGGGTCACCTCACGCACGGCTACGCCATGACCGTGCACAAGGCCCAGGGCATGACGTGCGACGTGTCGCTCGTGCTCGGCGACGACTCGCTCTACGCGGAAGCCGGCTACACGTCGATCACCCGAGGCCGGCTCCGCAACCACGTCTACGTCGTCGCGTCACATGAGCCCGACGACCCCGTGGCCGACATCCGCCGAGCCCTCGGCCGAAGCGCCGCCAAGCAGACGGCAATCGAGCAGAAGGGGTCGGGGCTGTGATCACCGTGCCGCGCTCCGAGCCCAGTCCGATCGAGATTGGCGATGTTGCGATTTCAGACGTCCGGTTGCTGCGTGCCGAACTCGGGCTGCCGAAGGCGCTTGTCGCGCCGGAGGTCCTCAGCCCAGTGATTGCACTACTAGCGCGTCGTGGATGCCATGACTCATCTCGGCGGAGGTCGGATCTGGTGCCCCGAACTTGTGTCGCTGACTAGGTTGCCTGCTGTGGCGGCAAGGGACAGGTGCGTCAAGCGGATCGTGCGCAACCCGCTGGCGCTCAGCATCGTTGTGTTGGCGCTCGGGCTCCTCGGTGGGTGGCTCCTGTCGGACCACAAATTCGGGCCGCCGGACCTTCAGGAATTTCGAAGCTTCGTCGGATCCGCGGCGTCGGTGGCCACACTGCTCGCGGTGGTCGCCACGGGCTACTTCGTCCTGTCGTCAGACAAGGCCATTGATGAGCTACGTGGCCGTGTTGAGGACGTTCACAGTGCTCTGACACCTGAGCAGGCGTCTGAATCGGCGCCGGGCGACGAGGAGGTTACCCCCGACGGGGGAGTCCGAACGTTCGAAGTCGCCGTAGATGGCCAGCAGGTTCAGTTCGCACGACTCATGCTCGCTCAGGTGCCGCTTCGAGTATGGGCGGCGCTCGTCGGCACCTGGGAGGAGGCCGGTCAGGATGGGACGTGGACCGGCGAGAATGTTGTTTGGGTCGTCCGCCGCACGGGCCGAGGAAACTTCCCTTGGATCATTGCCTTCTCAGATGAACCTGATCACGTCCACTCCGTCGTGTACGGCGGACAGGGAAAGCGAGGTCCGACGGTCAAGAGGTACGAGAAGCCCGGTTTCCTCCGGAGTCTCGATGAGTAGTCAACAGCATCGCCTGCAAACGACGTGGCGCTGGTTCCCGGCCTCATGCTCTGAGCCCGACTCCAATCCGACCCGAGTCGAAGGCGCGACCTCGCGACGTGGCAGGTCTGACTGTGAGCTTTTCGAGGACGACCTCGATCAGGCCACGCTGGAAGTCGATGCCTGACTCGTCCCAGATGGCCAAGAGCTCAGCGAATGTTGACGGGATCGTTGACATCGGCGCTGCGCCATTGGCTCCCTGAACGTTCGCGGCGTGGATTTGATCGTCGAGCTTGGCCTGCCGACTCCTGAAGGTGTCTCGGTCGATGTCGCCTCCGGTGTAGAGGTCGATGAGGCGGTCCCGCCGCAGGCGGAGGTCGATCAGCGCATCCGACATCGCCCCTGGTGTGGACGCTGGCGTCAGCTCGGCCATCGCCGCCCTCGTCACCGGGTCGGCGAGCATCCCGCAGATGAGGTCCCGTACGTACGCCTCGAGGCCGTTCGCTTGGATGCGGATGCCGCCGCAGCCGCCCATGCCCGGTCCCTTCCGGCAGGCGTATGAGCGGCCGCCGTTCTCCCGGGTGAGTGAGCGCATGCTGCCGCCGCACTTGCCGCAAACGAGGAACCCGACGAGCGGGTACGTCCGGCCCTTCCTCGGCTTCGACGGCCTGGGCGCAAGCGCAGCCACCAAGGCGTCGTGGCGATCCTCGTCGATGATCCGATTCCACTGGCCCTCGCCGACGACCTGGCCTCGATGCGTCCGGAAGCCGGCGATTCGTGGCGACGTGAGGATCGTCGTAAGCGTCTGGACCGTCCACGCCTTGCCCATCACCGTCGGAACCCCGCACTTGTTCCAGTCGGTGCAGATGCTCCAGACCGACTCGCCGGCGAGCACTCGGTCGGCCGCTTCCCGGATTCGCTCGACCTCTTCGGCGACGTGCTCGCTCATGTCTCGAGTGAAGCCGTACGGACGCCGGCCGCCGATTCGCGGCACACCCTCCTTCGCCTCGCGGGCTCGAACGGCCTGCATCCGGTCGGACGTCTTCTTCGACTCCTCCCGGTCCATGGCCGACCGGATGCCGATCTCGAACTCGCTCACCCATCCATCGGTCGTCGCCACGGCACGGTCGGGATCACGGCCCGCCTCCTCGAAGGCATCTACGAGGGGCGCCCAGCCGGGCCCGCCGCCACGAGAGAGCCGATCGGTCTTGTACGCGACGACGCAATCGACCTCGCCTCGCCGGATCAGGTCGAGGAGCTCGCCGAACTTCGGGCGGTTGCGTCCTCGGTTGCTGTAGCCGGACGTCGACGGCGCCTCGACGAGTTCAGTGACGACTTCGAGCTTCAACCGGGCAGCCGCTTCGCGGCAGGCCTCGACCTGCACGTCGAGTGACGCCGACCCTTCGCGCGTGATGGACTGCCGGGCGTAGAGCGCGGCCCTTCCTCGCAGTGCCACCGCCGGGGAGCGGTCGTCGGAGCGAGTGCGGGTTCGAGCAGTCATGGTCACCGGGCACGAGGATCGAGGACGCACCGATGTGCGTGTTGACGTACTAAGCCGCTCAGCGAGCGGGATCTCGCGTACCTCGGTGGTCAAACGTAGGAAGTTCACCAACACGAAGAACACGCCGGTCGAGGCGTTCGAGCGGGCGTTCCCCATGCGCGTGCTGCGTCAGCGCCTGCGACGGGGGAGCGGCGGCGCCGGCTCGGCGGCGGGTGGCGAGGGCATCGAACGCGACCTCCAGGTCCTCGTCGACGCCACCGTGTCGCTGATCACGGAGCGGAGGGTGTCGCAGCCGTGGGGCCTCGCCGGCGGCGAGCCCGGGGCCGTCGGTGAGAACTGGTTGCTGCCGGGCGGCGACGACGCGCGCATCGAGGCGTTGCCCGACAAGTGCACGATCACGTTGCGGGCGGGCGACGTGCTGCGCATGCTGACGCCGGGCGGCGGCGGCTGGGGAACGTCGCGCCACCCGTCGTCGTGAAGGCACCGAATCGACGACGCAGGCGCACGAACGGCCAGCCCGGACGATGGAACCTGCTCGCCACCTGGGCGTCGTTCGGTGAGCCGTCTCGACCTCCCCGAGTAGTACCTTCAGGGTCCGCGGTTCGAGAGCATGGGGGCGTCGTCGGCTCGTGAGGGCCCGACAGGATCACGACGAGGTGCGCGGATGAAGGGTTCCCGAAGCAGCCGGGTGGCACGCGTGATCGGGGTCGGGCTGGCGTGCAGCCTGTTCGCGGCGTGGACGCTGGCGACACCGCCGGCTGGAGCCCAGGCCGATCCGTCCGCCTCCGGCAAGGCGTACGTCGAGCAGTTCTACCCGTTGTGGTTCTCGTACCACCAGACGTTGCTCGATCCCAAGAACCACCTCATCGGACCCGACCACATCTCGCCGCTCTACCAGACGGTCGTGGCGATCAACAACGACACCCTCTACGTCAGTTCACCCGTCGACCTCGCGACCGAGCCCGTGATCATGACGGTTCCCGAGACGACTGCGGGCTACTCGGTGTTGACCCTCGACCCGTACGGCAGCATCTTCGATGCCGGCGTGCCGTCGAAGGCGTACGGGGTCGTCAAGCCGACGACGGTCTACGGCCTCATCCCTCCCGGCTACGCCGGCACGCTGCCCGCCGGTGTGACTCCGATCCAGATGCCCCTCGTCTACAACCTGATGATCGTGCGCATCGACAAGTTCAGCCCGGCGGGCGTCGATGTGATCTCGACCGCGGAGCAGTTCCGGGGCGCGCTGAAGATGCAGGGCCTCAGCGGCTACCAGAGCGACCCTGCGGGAGGTGCCACCGGTGTCGTCCCCGAGTCCTACTTCGCCGTGCCGTACAAGACGCTCGCGGACGAGTTGGTCAAGAACGATCCGGTGACGTTCCTCGGCCAACTCCAGACGGCAGTGCACTCGAGCAAGACGCCGCCGCTGTCTCCGCAGCAGCAGGTCCTCTCTGACGAGTTCGACGCCCTGTTCGGCGCGTCGGACAAGACCGCGCTGGCGGATGGGGCGCGCTCGGCCCACGCCGGGATCCTGAGCACCTACCTCGATCACCGTGGCGCGAACAACTGGATCCACTTCACGAACATCGGGGACTGGGGTGACCAGGTGGTCCAGCGATCGGCCATCACCGAGTTCATCCAGTACGGCAACGGCATCAAGACGGCGGCCTACTACCAGGCGTTCGTGGACGGCGCCGGCCAACCCCTGGTCGGCACCACGAGCGGGGGGTACACCCTCACCTTCCCCGCAGGTGGGCAACCGCCGGCGGAGCGCTTCTGGTCGCTCACCGCGTACACCCCTGAGTCGATCGAGCTGATCCCCAACACCATCGACAAGTACGAAGTCGCCAGCTACACCCCGGGTCTGCAGGCCAACGCCGACGGATCCGTGACGATCGCCATCGCGAAGGATCAGCCGCCTGGTGTCCCGACCGCCAACTGGCTGCCGGTGTCGGAGCGACCGTTCAACGTCATGCTGCGCGCCTACGGCGTCGGTGCGGGTAGCAGCCTCGCCACCAACACCTATGTGCCGCCACCCGTCCTCGCAGCAGCTGCGGCGGCGCCCACCACGACGACGACATCGACCCCTGCCGCGGTGCCGGCTCCCGCGACACCGGTGCCCGTGAGTCCCAGCTTCACCGGGTGATCGCAGCCCCCGCCGCAGGCCCGCCGGTCGGCCTGATCAAGTCACCCATGGAGGCGTTGCCCGACAAGTGCACGATCACGTTGCGGGCGGGCGACGTGCTGCGCATGCTGACGCCGGGTGGGGGCGGCTGGGGAACCGCCGCTGGTCAGCCGAGCGCCGCGATGACCGTGTCGGAGTCGATGTAGAACCTCGCGGCGTGGATCATCCCGTCGCGGATCGTCCACACGTGGCACTCGGCCACGTCGAGCGGTTCGCCGGAGCTACGTACGGACCCCACCGATCGGCCGACCTCGACGACGTCTTCGCCGGCTTGGAAGATCCTCTCGATGACGAGTTGCGTGTCCACCGTGGTGACGAGCTGCGCCAGGAACGCCAGGACCCCGTCGCGACCGATGTACCGTCCGCCCCAGGGGAGGCGAGGGTCCTGCTCGATCGTGGTCTCGTCGGTGCAGTGCGCCAGGGCGATCGACGGGTCGCCGGCTTCGAACCCCGCGTAGATCTCCTTCACCAGTTCGAGGGGGTCCATGGTCACCTGCGCAGGTCGTCGGTGAGCACCGTGTCGAGGATGACCGCCGAGGGCGCACCGATGAGGCCGGGGGCGTTGGCGGGTGTTGCCCAGATGGTGTCGACCAGGAACTCGCGGAACGCCCGAGCGTGCTCGACGGTGTCGAACTCGAGGTCCACGACGATGCGCTGTGGGTCATCGACCGGTTGGCGCACCACCTCGTGGAGGACGCCCGCGTTGCGACGTACCTCCCGGAGCGGATCGAACGCGCCCCGCCAGACGGCGAGGTCGCTGATGGCGTGGTCGATGTGCAGCGTCGGCATGCGACGACCGTACGGACGAGCGGGTCACGTGCCCATCCCAGGTTCCTGGGGTTCTGGGGTTCTGGGGTTCTGGGGTTCTGGCCGCCTGGGCTGCGGGCTCACCGGCCGTTGATGCGGGCGAGGAGGGTGCGACGGTTCCGGGCGCCGGTCTTGTCGAACACGGACTTGAGGTGGTCCTGCACGGTGTGCTCGGAGACGAACAAGGCCTCGGCGATGGCTCGCGTGTCGGCTCCTCCGGCGAGACGGTCGACCACCTCGATCTCCCGGGGCGAGAGCCCGTGGGCCCGGACGTACAGCTGCAGCCGCTCCCCGGGTGAGCTCGCCGTGACCGTGACCGCGATGTCCTGCTCGTCACGAGGTCGGTCGGTCGAGATCCTCGACGCCGCGAACGTGAGCCAGGTGGCGTGGGCAGGCCGGACCCGGGCAACGGGAGGGTGGTCGAAGCGACCCGCCTCGCGGGCGACGAGCGCCGCGGCAACGTTGTAGGCGCCGGCCGGTACGGGCCGGCGATCCGCCTCGGTCGGCAGCAGCGCTCGCAGGTGCTCATCGGTGTCAGGGGTCTGGCCGATCACTCGGAGGTCCGGGCCCAGGAACATCACCGCCGGTCCGGGCGCGACCGGGATCACCGGCGCGTCGTGGAAGGCGCGAGCCTGGCACCGTCGCAGCGCGAGGGTGATGGAATCGGCGTCCTCGGCCAGCCCGACCAGCTCTCGGTCCGAGAAGCTCGGGTCGTCGGCCGCACGCCAGAGATCGAGGAAGCCCCAGCAGCCATGCGGGTCACGAAAGCAGATCGACGCCACATCGCCGACGCCGCTGGGCCCGAGCACCTCGCGGTGGAAGCCGCTCTGCTCCCGGCGGCCGCCGGTCGCCCGATCGAGCGACTCGACCGAGGTCGGCATGGTGTCCCACCGATTGAGCGCCGAGGCGTAACGGGCCCGGATCACCGCAGGGAGCGCAGCGACGAGCGGTTCGGGCACGGTCGCCAGCGGGGCGGTCCCCACCTCGGTCTCGGGATCGACCAGCAGCGACACGTGGAAGGAGAACGGCACCTGCGTCCGGAGCAACTCCACCACGGCCACCCGCAGTTCGCGCTCGTCGCCGGCGTGATCCCCGCACCAGCGCCGAACCCCTTCGGACATGGCCAGAGTTCTACCGCACCCGGGCCGATCGGTGGCGAGGCGGCTCAGCCCGGTGGCAACGCGGATGCACGAGCATGACGAGAAGCGGAATCGATGGGATCATCCGACCTGGCTCAGCCCCGCCCTTGGGTTCCGACGACGGCGTCGAGCGGGTCGACGGTGATGCAGGAGGGTGTCATGACGACGCAGGGACGTCGCGCAACGGCGACGGGGTTCGGGGATCCCCTCGAGCCGCCGGCGTGACCTTCACGCTGTTGCCCGCCGTCGACGTGGTCGAAGGTCGAGCGGTCCAGTAGGTCCCGGACGCCGGCTCCA
>Ga0209023_10003646_pt1 | contig 18189 bp, 13 predicted proteins | sample LakOneMetagenome_FD_187468 | JGI IMG/M metagenome (GOLD analysis project Ga0209023, IMG submission 187468) | Freshwater and sediment microbial communities from Lake Erie, Canada (SPAdes) (version 2) | ecosystem: Environmental > Aquatic > Freshwater > Lentic | place: Lake Erie, Canada... | reverse complement strand
CCTCGTAGCCACGGGCGCTCAGGTTGACCGAGAGCGCGCGGCTGAGGGCGGCCTCGTCATCGACAACCAGGACTCGGGTCACTCGATCACCTCCGGGGTCGGGTTCATGTTCGGGTGCGTGTGCGTGTGCGTGTGCGTGTGCGTGTGCGGGTTCGGGTTCGTGTTCTGGCTCGGGTCCGGCTCCGGGTTCGGCGGGACGTCCGAGCACGCCAACGGCAGGACGAAGCCCACGGTCAGCCCGCCCCCGGGGGTGTCGTCGAGGACCAGGCGGCCGTGCATCGCGGTCACGAAGCCGTCGGCGACGGCGAGGCCGAGCCCGGCGCCGTGGGGTGACCCCGCGCCGTCGCTGAACCGCTGGAACGGGCGCAGGACGCGATCGCGTTCGCGCTCGGGAATGCCGGGGCCGCGATCGACGACGCTCACCACGACGTTCCCCGAGACGGCCTCGGCCTGCACCAGGATCGGGGTGGCGACGGGCGACCACGCGACTGCGTTGGCGATGACGTTCGCGAGGGCTCGCTCGAGCAGCACGCCATCGACCGCCACCAAGGGCAGTCCGTCGGGCACGTCGACCCGGATCTGGTCGGTCCGGCTGCTGAGGCTGCCCAGCGCAGCGGCGATCACGTCCTCGATGGCGAGGGGTTGGGCCCGCAGGCTGAGGGCTCCGGCCTGGAGGCGGCTCATGTCGAGGAGGTTGTCGACGAGGCGGGTGAGTCGGTCGGTCTCGACGTCGACCGTCTCGAGGAACTCCTTGGTGGTCGCCGCGTTCCAGGTGACCTCGGGCGACAGGAGACTCGTCACCGCGGTCTTGATGCCGGCGAGCGGCGTGCGCAGATCGTGCGAGACCGAGCGGAGCATCGCCGTGCGCAGCGCGTCGATCTCCTCGAGCGCGGCCAATCGGACGGCTTCCTGCTCGCGCTCCCGGGCGGCGAGCCCGAGCGACAGCTGACCGGCGTGGCTGTGCAGGGAGCCCTCTTCCTGGGCGGTGAGGGCGCGGCCGCGGAGCACCAGCAGGTTCGCTCCCGACGGGTCGAGCGGCAGCGCCCGCCCCTCATCGGGCAGCAGCGGAGCGTCGCCCGACGTCGCGACGGCGTTCCAGCGGCCCTCGTCGCGGCGGAGCACGGACAGACCCTCGAGGCGGTACGTCGCGCGGAGCTGCTCGACGAGCTCGGGCAGGGGATCGGTGGCGCCGATCAGCGTGGCCGTCGTCCGGGCGAGCGCTTCGGCGTCGGCCTGGGCCCGCCGCGCGTCGAGTGCCCGACGGGCGGCGAGGTTCACGTAGCCGCTCACGGTGGCGGCGATCGCGACGAACACCGCGAGCGCGAGCGCGTTCTCCGCCTGCCCGATCGTGAACGTGTGCACCGGCGGGACGAGGAACCAGTTGGCCAACAGCGATCCGGCGACGGCGCCGACGATGCCGGGCACGATGCCCCCGACCGCGGCGGCGGCGACGATGACGCCGAGGTACACGAGGAGGTCGGTGGCGAGGCTGAGCGTGCCGCGCTCGGCGTTCAACACGATCGTGAGGAGGGGGAGGCCGATCAGGACGATGGCCCAGCCGCTCAGCACCCGTTCGACGGGCAGCGACCCGAGTGGGAGCCGGCGGTGGAGCGGGGCTCCCGTCGGCTCGGCGTCGGGCGCGGCGATGACATGGACGTCGATGCCGGCAGCACTGGCGATCGTCCGGGCGACGATCGAGCTCGCCCGTCCCGCACGCCAGCCGGTGCGGCGACTGGCCCCGAGCACGAGCTGGGTCGCCGCCTGGGATCGGGCGAACTCGCCGAGGGTGTCGGCGATGTCGTCGCCGCTCACCTCGTGGTAGCGGCCGCCCAGCTCGACGAGCAGGTCCCGGTGCCGCTGGAGGTCGCCGCGGTCCTCGATGCCGGCGGTGCGCAGCCCGTCGGCCGACGTCACGTGGACGCCGACCAGTTCGCCCCGAGCGCGGGCGGCGATCCGCGCCGCGCGTCGGATGAGGGCGTCACCCCCGGGCGCGCCGGTGAGCCCGACCACGACCCGTTCCCGGGTCTCCCAGGTCGCCGTGATGCCGTGGCGGGTCCGGTAGTCGTCGAGGCCGTCCTCCACCCGGTCGGCGACCCACAGCAGGGCGAGCTCACGCAGCGCCGCGAGGTTGCCGGCCCGGAAGTAGTTGCGCAGCGCCGCGTCGACCCGCTCGGCCGGGTACACGTTGCCGTGGGCCATGCGTCGCCGCAAGGCCTCCGGGCTCATGTCGACCAGTTCGATCTGGTCGGCCTGCCGGACGACCGCGTCGGGCACCGTCTCGCGCTGACCGACGCCCGTGATCTTCTCGACGACGTCGTTGAGGGATTCGAGGTGCTGCACGTTGAGCGTGGTGATGACGTGGATGCCGGCGTCGAGCAGCAGCTGTACGTCCTGCCACCGCTTCTCGTTGGCCGAGCCGGGAGCGTTGGTGTGGGCGAGCTCGTCGACCAGGGCGATGGCGGGGCGGCGGGCGAGCACGGCGTCGACGTCCATCTCCGAGATGGACGCCCCGCGGTACTCCACCATCCGCCGCGGCACCACCTCGAGGTCGCGGAGCTGGGCGGCCGTCTTGGCCCGGCCGTGGGTCTCCACGACCGCGACCACCACGTCGGCGCCGCGCTCCTTGCGCCGCCAGCCCTCGTCGAGCATGGCGAACGTCTTGCCCACCCCCGGCGCAGCGCCGAGGTAGACCCGGAGCTCACCCCGAGGCATCAAGCGATCCGGTCGAGCGCCAGGTTGAGGCGCAGGACGTTGACACCGGGATCGCCGAGCACCATGAGCGGACGGTCCTCGATGTTGGCGGAGATGGCGGCCAGGACCTGGTCGACGGTGAGACCGCGGGCCGTCGCGACCCGTGTCGCCTGCATCCTCGCGTTGGCGATGCTGATCTCCGGATCGAGCCCGGAGGCCGAGGCGGTGACCGCGTCGACCGGCACCGCCACGTCGCCGCTGAGCCCGTTCTCGGTCCGATAGGCGGCGACCCGATCGGCCACCGACTTCAGGAAGTCGGGATTCGTCGGGCCGAGGTTCGACGCACCCGACGAGGTGCCGTCGTAGCCGGCGCCTGCGGCCGAGGGCCGGGGATGGAAGTACTTCGCCGCGGTGAACTGCTGGCCGATCAGCTCGGAGCCGACCTTGACGCCGTCGACTTCGACGATCGAACCGTTGACCCGGTGGTGGAACGCCACCTGGCCGACGGCGGTGACGGCGAGCGGATAGCCGACACCGAGGATCACGGTGAGGCCGAGCACCACCATGAATGCGGGCATCAACTGACGGATGAACGACTTCATCACTTCACTCCCAGAGCCGAGATGAGCAGGTCGATGAGCTTGATACCGATGAACGGGCTGACGATGCCGCCGAGTCCGTAGACGAGCAGGTTCCGCCGCAGCACCGCGGCTGCCGATTCGGCCCGGAACTTGACGCCCCGCAACGCGAGCGGGATCAGCACCACGATGATCAGTGCGTTGAAGATGACGGCTGCGGCGATGGCCGACCGTGGACTGGAGAGCCCCATCACGTTGAGCCGGTCGAGGACCGGGAGGACCCCGGAGAACATCGCCGGGATGATGGCGAAGTACTTGGCCACGTCGTTGGCGATCGAGAACGTGGTGAGGCTGCCCCGGGTGATGAGGAGCTGCTTGCCGATCTCGACGATCTCGATGAGCTTGGTGGGGTTCGAGTCGAGATCGACCATGTTCCCCGCTTCCTTGGCGGCCTGGGTGCCGGTGTTCATCGCCACACCGACGTCGGCCTGCGCCAGCGCCGGAGCGTCGTTGGTGCCGTCGCCGGTCATCGCGACGAGCTTGCCGCCGGCCTGTTCCTGCTTGATCAGGGCCATCTTGTCTTCTGGCGTAGCCTCGGCGAGGAAGTCGTCGACTCCCGCTTCCTCGGCGATCGCGGCCGCGGTCAGCGGGTTGTCGCCCGTGATCATCACGGTCTTGATCCCCATCGCCCGGAGCTGTTCGAAGCGCTCACGCATGCCGGGCTTGACGGTGTCCTTCAGCCGGATGACACCGAGGATGCGGGGCGTCTGCTCGCCGTGCCATTCGCACACGACCAGCGGCGTGGCTCCCTGACGCGAGATCCCCTCGACGATCGGTGCGAGCTCCATCGGCACGACGCCGCCGGCCTCCGCGACCATGCGGCGGACCGAGTCGGCGGCGCCCTTTCGGACACTCCGGCCGCTCGGGAAGTCCATACCGCTCATGCGGGTCTGCGCCGTGAACGGCACCATCACGGCGCCCGCCTCGTGCGGCTCGGACAGCCCGAAGGCCTCGATGGCGAGGGTCACGATCGAGCGCCCCTCAGGCGTCTCATCGGCGACCGAGGAGGCGAGCGCCGCTTCGGCGACGTCGGTCTCCGAGACGTCGTGGACCGGCACGAACTCGGCCGCCTGCCGCGACCCGTACGTGATCGTGCCGGTCTTGTCGAGCAACAGGGTGCTGACATCGCCGGCCGCTTCGACGGCCCGCCCCGACATGGCGAGCACGTTGCGCTGGACGAGTCGGTCCATGCCGGCGATGCCGATCGCCGAGAGCAGACCTCCGATCGTCGTCGGGATCAGGCAGACGAGGAGCGCGACGAGCACGATGATGCTCTGCTCGGCGTGGGAGTAGATGGCGAACGGCTGCAGGGTGACGGTCGCGAGCAGGAAGATGATCGTGAGCCCGGCGAGCAGGATCGACAGTGCGATCTCGTTCGGCGTCTTCTGGCGATCGGCGCCCTCGACCAGCGCGATCATCCGGTCGAGGAAGGTCTCGCCGGGTCGCGACGTGATCTTCACCACGATCTGGTCGGAGAGCACTCGCGTGCCACCGGTGACCGCCGATCTGTCGCCACCGGATTCCCGGATGACCGGCGCCGACTCACCGGTGATGGCGGACTCGTCGACGGTGGCGATGCCCTCGACGACGTCACCGTCGCCGGGGATCACCTCGCCGGCGGCGACGACGCAGAGATCGCCGAGTTCGAGTGCCGACGACGCCTTCTCGACGACCGCGCCCTCGGGTGTGCGGATGCGAGCGACGGTCTCGGCCCGTGTCTTGCGCAGCGTCGCCGCCTGGGCCTTGCCCCGTCCTTCGGCCATCGCTTCGGCGAAGTTGGCGAACACGACGGTGAACCACAGGAACAGGGTGACGACGATTCCGAACAGGTTCTCCTTGCCGGTGCTCGAGCCGAAGTCCCGGATGAGCAGGATCGTCGTGAGGAGCGAACCGATCTCGACGACGAACATGACGGGGTTGCGAGCCATCGTTCGGGGATCGAGCTTGCGCAGGCTCCCGATCGAAGCCTCCCGGACGATCGACGGGTCGAACAGCCCGCCGGCGCCGGAGGGGCGGGTGCGGACCTTCGGCGCCCGATTGGGCGCATCCGGGGTGGGTTGGGGTGCGGTAGCGGTGGTCATGGTGGCTCCTACAGCGACAGGTGCTCGAGGATCGGACCGAGTGCGAGTGCCGGGAAGAAGGCGAGCCCGGCGACGATGATGACGACACCGATCACCAGTCCGGCGAACAGCGGGGTGTCGGTGGGGAAGGTGCCCGATGTGACCGGGACCTTCTGCTTTCGGACGAGCGATCCACCGATCGCGAGGATCGGGATGATCAGGAGGAACCGGCCGGCGAGCATCGCCAGACCCTGCGTCATCGTGTACCAGTTGCTCCCGGTGCCGACGTAGCCGAACGCCGAGCCGTTGTTGTTGGCGGCCGATGCGTAGTTGTAGAGCGTCTCGGTGAACCCGTGGGCGTCCTGGGTCTGGGCGTGACTGATCGCCGATCTCACGAGGACCGTCGCCGCCGTGAACCCCTTGACCAGCAGCGGCATCACCACGATGTAGAGCACGACGAGCTTCATCTCGGCGGCCTGGATCTTCTTGCCGAGGTATTCGGGTGTGCGGCCGACCATGAGGCCGGCGATGAACACCGCCAGCAGCGCGTTGATCAGCACGCCGCCGAGCCCGACGCCGGCACCGCCGGGCGACACCTCGCCGAGCAGCATGTGGAGTGTGGGGAAGAACCCGCCGATCGGGGTGAGGCTGTCGTGGGCGCAGTCGACGGCACCGGTGGACGTGCCGGTGGTCGAGCCGGCGAACAGGCCGCACGTGGCCGGCCCGAAGCGGATCTCCTTGCCCTCCATGTTGCCGCCGGTCTGTTGGGCCGACGCCGATTGGTCGACGCCGATCGCCGTGAGGCGGGGGTTGCCGGCCTGCTCCGCGAACGCGGTGCCGAGCGAGAAGACGCCCCAGATGACGACCATCACCGCGAGCAGCACCCGGCCCTGCCGCTTCGAGCGCACGAGTTCGCCGTAGGTCACGGTCAGCGCCAGCGGGATGAGCAGGATCAGGTAGATCTGCAGGAAGTTGGTCCACCCGTTCGGGTTCTCGAACGGATGAGCAGAGTTGGCGTTGAGCGGACCGCCGCCGTTGTTGCCGAGCTCCTTGATCGACTCCTGGCTGGCGAACGGGCCACCGGGGATGACCTGCTCGGTCACCTGGGTCGTGGCGTCGACCGGGTGGACGGTCGTCGTGCCGGTGAAGTTCTGGATGACGCCCTGGCTCATCATGAACAGCGCGGCGACGAAGGAGATGGGCAGGAGGATCCGCAGGCACGTGCGGACGAGGTCGGACCAGAAGTTGCCGAGCGTGCGTGCGCCCCGGCGGGAGATGCCTCGGATGAGTGCGACCACGATGGCCATCCCGACGGCCGCCGAGACGAAGTTCTGCACCGTGAACGCGAGCATCTGCGAGAGGTGACTCACGGTCTGCTCGCCCGAGAACCACTGCCAGTTCGTGTTGGTGACGAACGAGACGGCAGCGTTGAACGCGCCCCAGGCGGGGAGGCCCCCCTTGTCGGTCGGGTTGATCGGGAGCGAGCCCTGCACCCGCAGGATCGCGTACACCGTGAGCACCGAGATCAGGCTGAACGCGAGCATCGAGAGCGCATAGACGCTCCAGCGCTGTTCACGTTCCGGGTCGACGCGGGCGATGCGGAAGATCGCCCGTTCGACCGGCTTGAACACCCGGTCGCCGGGCGCCCGACCGTCGGGGCGCGCACCGTAGACCGCCGCCATGTATCGGCCGAGCGGCCCGATGGTGACTCCGAGCGCGACGAGCAGCAGGACGAGTTGGAGCCAGGAGGTCGCAGACATCAGAAACGCTCCGGGAAGACGAGGACCATGGCGAGGTAGGCGATGATCAGCACCGAGATTCCGAGGCCGATCCAGTTGTCGGTGGCGGTGGCGATCATGCCGACGTCACCTCGTCCTCGACGTCGTGGCGGTCCCACGCATCGGCTCTCGACAGATTCTCCGGGTCCGGCCCGATCACCTTGTCGCACAGCGACACGTAGGCGATGCAGATCCCGAAGAACGCGACGACCACCGCGACCATCAGCAGATCGGCCACGAGCTCACCTCCCGATTCGGGCCCCCGCTCCGGTCGGTACCGGGAGCTCGGATCGGGGCCCGATCAGCACGATGCCGCGGCTGCCCGGCAAGGAGAAGGGCCTTAGCGCCTCCTTGACGGCGGCAGCCCGACTCTTAGCGCGGCCTTGACGCGAAGCGCTGCTCGACCTGGTCGAGGAAGCGTCGGCGACGCTCGTCGCCCGCCGTGTCGATGTCGTACAACGCGATCCACTCGACTCGCGCCGATCGCGCACAGCGCCACCGGACCCAGCGCTCGAGGAGGTGCTTGCCGACTTCGCCCTCGAGCGCGTTCACGTACTTGGGTGATCCGTGGCTGGTGACCGCGACGACGTGCGTGATGTGCCGTCGCCGGATCGCGGCGGGCCAGCACCGCACGATCCAGTCGGCGAGCATTCCGGGCTGGCCCGACCACCACGTCGGGTAGACGAGCACGAGCGTGTCGCACCACGCGAGTTCGGTGCTGTGGGTCGAGATGTCGCCGGCGGTCTCCCACGCCTCGGCGTACAAGTCGTGGAGCCTGACGTTCCGACCCGACGCGGCGAGTCCGGTGAGCACCCGCTCGAGCGACGCCGCGGTGAACGATGTGGGCTGCGGGTGGCACGAGACGACGAGGACGTTCCGGCCGATTCGCTCCCGCCTCACAGCGACGCCACCGCGCCCTCGACCCGAGCCAGGAACTTGTTGCGCTCGATCTCGTCGGCCGCCGGAGCGGAGTAGCACGGCACCCAACGCGTGCGGGTGCGAAATCCGGTGTTGAGCCGGAGCGCGCGCAGCAGGATGCGTCGCCCGTTGTCGTGCTGGGCCTTCACGACCGGCCAGGTCTCCGGGTAGGTGGCGATCCCGAGGATGCGCCCGACCCGGGTGAGGCCCGGTTTCACCCGTTCGGTCTCGGGATCGAAGACGAATGCGACCCCCGGGAGCATCACCCGTTCCAGCCAGCCGCGGAGCGGGGGCGGCAGTGTGCTCGCCATCGTCGGGTACACGAAGATCAAGGCCTCGGCCTGGCGTACGATCGCGACGTGGCGAGCGATGACGTCGCCCACGACCGGTTCGTCCTCGTGGTAGGCGGCTCGTTCCTCGGTGGTCATCGCGGCCGCGAAGCCTTCGGCGAGCAGGTCGATCTCGGTGACCTCGTGCCCGAGGGCGCGCGCGGTGATACCTGCCCGCCGTAGTGCTGCACTCTCCAGCGGGCCGCTCGGCCACGCGACAACCACGACTTCCAAGGATTCGCTCCGAACCTGTCCGGCCGAGAACTTAGTGTTGCGACAGGAGGCGTTCCGATGACCGACCTGATCGAGCCACACCAGTATGAACTCGCCGATCGGTACCGGGCCGATCGTGGCCGGGTCTTCCTGAGCGGCGTCCAGGCCCTCGCGCGGCTTCCGGTCGAGCAGTTGCGGGCCGACCGTGCGGGTGGTTCCACGACGGCGGCGTTCGTCTCGGGGTATCCGGGCTCACCGCTGGGCGGCTTCGACCGTGAGGTCAGGGCGGCGGCGCGCACGGTTCCCGAGCTGCCGATCGTGCTGAGACCGGCGGTGAACGAGGAGCTGGCGGCGACCGCCGTGATGGGCACGCAGCACGTCAACCTCGTGGCCGGCGCCCGGTACGACGGCGTGCTCGGGCTCTGGTACGGGAAGACCCCGGGGCTCGACCGGGCGAGCGACGCCATCCGCCACGGTGTCATCGGCGGTTCCGATCCGGCCGGCGGCGCCGTGCTGCTCGTCGGCGACGATCCCACGGCGAAGTCGTCCACGTTGCCGAGCGCATCGGACCTCACGCTGCAGGCGTTGTGCGTCCCGTACGTCGCGCCGTCGGATCCCCAGGACGCCCTGCTGCTCGGGCGGCACGCCATCGCGCTCTCGCGTGCCTCGGGCGCGTGGACCGCGGTGAAGATCGTCACGCCGGTCGCCGACGGCACCGGCACGGTCGACCTCGATGCGGCCGGGTTCCGCTCGGTGATCCCCGAGCTCCTCGTCGACGGCGTCCCGTTCGTCCCCCGGCCGACCGGCCAGCTCCTCGCACCGTTCTCCCTGAACGCCGAACGGGAGCTCGTCGACGTACGACTCGAGTTCGCCCGGCGGTACGCGACGGCGAACTCGCTCAACGAGGTGACCGTCGCGTCCCCCGGCGGCTGGCTCGGGATCGTCGCTCCCGGCCAGACATATCTCGAGGTCGTCGAAGCCTTGCGCCGATTGGGTCTGGGCTCGCCGGCCGACCTGACGGCGGTGGGTGTGCGGCTGCTCCGATTGCGGATGCCCTTCCCGCTCGACCCGGCCACGATCCGCTCGTTCGCGGCCGGCCTCGACGAGATCGTCGTGGTCGAGGACAAGCGGGCGGCGCTCGAGGTCATGGTGCGCGACGCGCTCTACGGCCGTACCGGCGCTCCGTCGGTGGTCGGCAAGCGCGACCCCGACGGGAACCCGTTGTTCGCCGGGCACGGCTCGCTCGACGCCGATCAGGTCGTCGAGCCACTCCGTCGTCGCCTGACGCAGCGCGTCTCCCCGGATCGCCTGGTCCCGGCCCGCCGGCCCTCGGAACGGGCGCTCATCCCGCTCGCCGTCAATCGAACGCCGTACTTCTGCTCCGGGTGCCCGCACAACACGAGCACGAAGGTCCCCGAGGGCACGCTCGTGGGCGGCGGCATCGGGTGCAGCTCGATGATCGCGTTGATGCCGGTGGCACAGGTGGGCGAGGTCGTCGCCCTCACCTCCATGGGCAACGAGGGCGCGAACTGGATCGGCATGGCGCCGTTCGTCACGACGCCGCATCTCGTCCAGACGCTCGGCGACGGCACCTATGCCCACTCGGGCCACCTCGCCATCCGCGCGGCCATCGCTGCGGGCGTCGACATGACCTACAAGATCCTCTACAACGGCGCGGTCTCGATGACGGGCGGGCAGCACGCCGAGGGCATCCTCGAGGTGCCCGCGCTCGCCCAGGTTCTGCTCCTCGAGGGCGCATCGCGTGTGCTCGTCACGACCGACGACCCGGATCGGTACGACTCGATCACCCTGCCGCCCGGGGTCGAGGTGTGGCCCCGTGAGCGCATCACCGAGGCGCAGTGCGTGCTCGCCGCGGTGGCCGGCACCACCGTATTGATCCACGACCAGGCCTGCGCCGCCGAGAAGCGACGCGCCCGCAAACGCGGCACGCTGCCGACCCCGACGTCGAGGGTGCTCATCGACGAGCGGGTCTGCGAGGGATGCGGCGACTGCGGAGAGGCCAGCAACTGCCTGTCGGTCCAGCCCTACCAGACGCCCTACGGACGCAAGACCCGGATCCATCAGAGCTCGTGCAACCACGACCTCAGTTGCATGGACGGCGACTGCCCGTCGTTCGCCACCGTCGTCCCGCGGCGGTCTCGCCGATGGAGAGCGTCCCGTTCGGTGGCCGCCGGCCGTTCCGAGGCCGCTCCCGACTCGTTCCCGGCACCCGTGCCGATCGGGGGCTCCGACTGCACGATCCGCATGTCGGGCATCGGTGGAACGGGAGTCGTGACGGTGAGCCAGGTGCTGGGGACGGCCGCCCTGCTCGACGGTCGGTTCGTCCGGGGCCTGGACCAGACCGGGTTGTCGCAGAAGGCGGGGCCCGTCGTGTCGGACCTCCGTATCACCGACGAGCCGGTCGACGGCTCCAACAAGGCGCCGAGCGGCACCGTCGACGTCGAGTTGGCGTTCGATCTGCTGACCGCGGCGAACCCGGCCCACCTCGCCGGGGCCGAGGCCGGCCGAACCGTGATCGTCGGTAGCTCCACCGAGACGCCGACCGGTGCGATGGTCGTGCATCCCGGGCTCGCGGCGCCGTCGGGAGACGCCCTGCGCACCCGGCTCGATTCGGTGTCGCGTCCCGAGCACAACCGCTACGTCGATGCCGTCGGGTTGGCCGAGGGACTGTTCGGCGACGCGGCGATGGCCAACCTGCTGCTCGTCGGCGTGGCCGTTCAGATCGGGGCGATCCCGCTCGCGCCGTCCTCGATCGAGCAGGCGATCGAGCTCAACGGCGTGGCGGTCGACCGGAACCGCGAGGCGTTCCGGTGGGGCCGCCAGTGGGCCGTCGACCCGAGGTCGGTCGACGCGGCGGCGGCGACTCCTGCTCCGCACGCGCCCGAGACGACCGACGAGCTGATCGAACGGCTCGCCGCCGACCTGCACGACTACCAGTCCGCCGCGTACGCCGAACGGTTCACGACGACCGTCGACCGGGTCAAGGCGAAGGAGCGGGCGGTCGCGATCGATTCCGACGCGCTCACCGTGGCCGTTGCCCGGAACCTGCACAAGTTGATGGCATACAAGGACGAGTACGAGGTCGCCCGCCTGCTGCTGCGGCCCGAGGCGAGCGCCGCCGCCGAAGCCGTGGGCGGACCGGGCGCACGCGTCGTCTGGCACCTGCATCCACCGGTCCTGCGCTCGATGGGGATGGACCGCAAGATCTCGATGGGGCGATGGTCGCGACCGCTGATGACCACGTTGAAGGCCTCGCGTCGCCTGCGGGGGACCGCGCTCGATCCGTTCGGTCGGGCCGAGATCCGCCGAACCGAGCGGGCGATGATCGCCGAGTACGAGGCCGCCGTCGGCCGGCTGGTGGAGCAGCTCGACCCCGACAATCTGACCGGAGCCGTCGCGATCGCCGAGCTGCCCGACCAGGTGCGCGGGTACGAAGGCCTCAAGGCCGAGCGGGCGGCCGCCTACCGGGCCGAGCTCGCCCGTCGTCTCGACGCGCTCCCCGCGTGAGCCGTTCGCGGTGGCCCGAACGGCCCGATCACCGGCTGGGCTCGGCCCGAGATAGTTGACCGAGTAAAGTAGATTCGACTCGACTGATCGCCGGCGAAGCCGGCTGGCGAAGGGAACCCCGTGGAGCCGAACCACCCCGTCTTCGACGGCGACAACCACTACTACGAGGCCGAGGACGCGTTCACGCGTCACCTCGACAAGCGGAACGGCCCTCGGGTCGTGCAGTGGGCCGAGATCAACGGTCGCAAGCACCACGTGATCGGTGGTCGGGTGAACCGGGCCGTGGTGAACCCCACGTTCAACCCGGTCTCGCCGGCCGGGGCCATGTCGGAGTACTTCCGCGGCAACCCGAACGGCAAGCTGCCCCACGAGTTCCTCGGCACGCCCGAGCCCATCCGGCCCGAGTACCGCGACCGCGATGCCCGACTCCGGGTGATGGATTCGCAGGGACTCGAGAAGATCTGGCTCTTCCCGACGCTCGGCATGATCTACGAAGAGCCGCTCAAGCACGACCCCGGTGCGGTCGCGCTGATGTTCCAGGCCTTCAACCGTTGGCTCGCCGAGGATTGGGGCGTGAACTACCAGGATCGCATCTACGCCGCGCCGTACATCTCGCTCGCCGACGTCGACGCCGCAGTGGCCGAGCTCGAGTGGGCCCTCGACCAGGGTGCGCGCACGATCTGCATGCGGCCCGCGGCGCCGGTCACCGCCTCGGGGGCCCGTCCGCCGGCCGACCCGATGTTCGATCCGTTCTGGGCGCGGGTGAACGAGGCCGGGATCACGGTCGTCGCCCATGCCGGCGACTCCGGCCTGTCGTCGAACGGCTATGCCCCCGAGGGGTTCAGCGCCTCGTTCTCGGGCAGCTACCGACCGTCGTTGAAGTCGTTCAACATCGAGCGGGCGATCTACGACTTCCTCGCGTCGTTGATCTTCGACGAGCTGTTCGTGCGGTTCCCGAACATCCGCCTCGTGTCGGTGGAGAACGGCGCCGAGTACCTCGGCGACCTGTTCCGCAAGCTCCGTTCCTCGGCCCGCAAGCTGCCCGGGTTCTACAAGGAGGACCCGGTCGAGACGTTCCGCCGCCACATCTGGATCAACCCGTTCTGGGAGGACGACGTGGAGGAGGTCGTCGGCCACATGGGCGCCGATCGGGTCGTGTTCGGATCCGACTGGCCGCACATCGAGGCGGTTCCGAATCCGCTCGACTACGCGGTCGAGCTGAAGGTGTTCGGCGAGGCCGAGCAGCAGCGAATCCTGCACGACAACGCCGCCGAGCTCACCGAGCTTCGTCCGGCCTGACCTGCGGCCGGACCGCCCTCCGGGCCGCCGTCACCTCGCCAGGATCAGCACCGTTCCCGACGCCAGGAGCGCCGGCAGGCCGACGGCCGAGCCGGCGCGTACATAGTCGCGGGTCGTCACCTCGACGCCCATGCGCACCATCGTCGAACGCCACAGCAACGTCGACAGCGCCCCGAAGATCCACAGCGACGGTCCGATGTTCACGCCGAGCAGCACCGCCCACACCTGCGCCGGGTGACGCTGCAGCGCGGGCGCGGCCACCAGCAGGGCGGGGAGGTTGTTCATCGCGTTCGCCGCCACCGTCGCGCCGGCGATCACCGCCGCGTGGCCGGCCGCTCCGGGAAGCGAGAGCAACCGATCGACCGGCAGGTGCGGTCCGGCCGCCGCCGCGACGACGCCCAGCGAGAGGGCGATCAACGCGGCGTCGAGCGGCACGTGGCGCAGCGGGGAGTTGCGGTTCCGGACCACGAGCCCGACCAGCGCGAGGAGCGCGACGACCCAGGCCGGCACGCCCACGAGGTCGCCGAACGTGAAGCCGGCGAGCAACCACACCGTGACCAGACCGCCGATGACCAAGCCGTCCGACGCCGGCTCGCCCGACTCCAGCAACGTCGCCGGGGGACGGGGCAGGGCCCGTCGGAACGCGACGAAGCCGACGGCGATCGCCGCGAGCGACGGCGCCCCGAGGTGAACGAGGAAGTCGGTGACGCCGAGATGGAGCCGGTCGGCGGCGATCAGGTTGGTGAGGTTGGACACCGGCAGGGTCGACGAGGCGATCGACGCCAGCAGCGCCGGTATCAGGCCCAGCGCGAGCGGGTCGTCACCGGTCCGCCGGGCGATCCGGACGTACAGCGGGGTCAGCAGCACGACCGCGGCATCGAGGTTGAACACCGTGACCACCGCCGCCCCCAGGATCCACAGGCCGAGGCGCAGGCGTTGGGGGGAGCCGGCCCCGACGTACGAGGCGAGCGAGGTGAAGAAGCCCGTCCGGTCGAGTTCCACGGCGAGCGGTACGGCGATCAGCAGAAACGCCAACGGCGCCCACAGCCGGTCGAACGCCCCGCGAAGGTCGTCGAGCCGCGCGACGCCGGTGAGGAGGCCGATCCCGGCGACGACCGTCGGCGCGAGCCAGAGGGGGAGCCGGCGCTGCCCGACGACGGTAGCGGTCACGGCGACCGCCAGCAGGACCAGCTGGCTCATGTCGAGGTGCGACCGTGGCATCGCTCCAGGAGGTTCGGCACGGGCCGGGCGTACCCTCGGGCGACGACCGCCAACCGGCGAGCGCCCACCGCACCGATCACCCGGCCGGGGGATCATCGCCCGATCGGCCCTCGTTAACCTTTGGCACGGTCGTGTTCGGGCCGCGATCAGTACCCCGGGAACGAGAAGGATCGGACGATTGACTGACGCGAGCATGACCAGATCGCCTGCTGCCCCGTCGCCGGACGTCGCCGTGCTCACCGCACCGGACCGGATCGAACGGGTCAACGAACTCCTCGCATCGATGGGGGGCATCGGTCCGGCGCTCGACCGGTTGAGTGCCCTCGCAGCGGGGTTGGTCGGTGGGTCGAGTGCTCAGGTCTCGATCCTGTCCGACCTGCAGCACGTGGTGGGTGCCGCCGGTTCGGCCAGGTCGGGGGCCCGATCCGACATCGAGGACTCGCTCTGCTCGGTGACCGCGGCACATGGATCCGCCCTCGTCGTGCCGGACGCCCGGGCCCACGCCTGGGTCTCGGGACTGACGCCCGTCGTCTCGGGCGCCGTGGGCTCGTACCTCGGCGTGCCGCTTCGTGCACGTCAGGGCGATGTGCTCGGCGCGCTGTGCGTGTTCGACCGCGAACCCCGTTCCTTCGGCGACGACGCCGTTGCGCTCCTCGAGCAGCTCGCCGAGTGGGTGATGACCGAGATCGAGCTCCGCTCGACCATCGAGCAGCTCGCCTCGACCTCGAGCCGGCTCGAGCGGATCGCGACCGCGGCCGGGCTCGGTGGGTGGGAGTGGCGCGTCGGCTCCGATGTGGTCGTCTGGGACGCCCAGATGTACGAGCTCTTCGACATCGACCCGGTGAGCTGGGGTCACCGGCTCGACGACGTGTTCGCGTGCATGCATCCGGCCGACCGGGCGACCACCCGGCACGTGCTCGAACAGGCCGTCGCCGAATCGGGCGGCTACGACGCCGAGTACCGCGTCGCGCTCCGCGACGGGACGTTCCGGTGGGTTCGGGCCTGGGGGCAGGCGCTCACCGGCCGCGACGGCCGGACCGACCGGGTCGTCGGCGTCGCCTGCGACACCACTCGGCTGCGAACCGAGCGCGAACGGGTCGCCCGGTCGTTCGAGCACATGACCGACGCGGTGTACTCGATCGACCACGACGATCGGTTCACCTACCTCAATCCGTGGACCGAGTTCCTGCTCGAGCGCCGGGCCGAGGATCTCGTCGGTCGGTCGCTCTACGAGGTGGTGCCGCCCCAGTTCCACGCGCTCTATCGGGCCCGGATCGAGGAGGCCCGCCGGACGGCGCAGACCGTCGCCTTCGAGCGCTTCGACGACGAACGCGACCGGTGGTGGGAGATCCGCTTCCTGCCCAGTCCGGAGGGCATCTCGGTCCATGTGCGCGACATCACCCAGCGCAAGGGGATCGAACGGGAACGGGCCGAGCTCCTGGCGCATCACCAGACCGTCGCCAACGCACTCCAGGCCGCGGTGCTGCCCGATCGTCTTCCCGAGGTGCCGGGCATCGCACTGGCGGCGCGGTACCGCCCCGCCGATGTGGGGGTGAAGGTGGGCGGCGACTGGTACGACGCGTTCGTGCTCGACGGGCGCCGCCTCGTGCTCGCAGTCGGCGACGTCGCCGGCCACGGACTGCCCGCGGCCTCGGTGATGGGCCAGCTGCGCAACGCGCTGCGAGCCTTCGCGCTCCTCGGCAAGGACCCGGGCCGGGTGCTGCTCCGTCTCAACCAACTGTTGGGTCAGCTCGAACCGACCGCCATGGCGACGGTCTGGCTCGGCGAGCTCGACCTCGTCAGCGGGCGCCTCACGTGGGCCAGCGCCGGCCATCCGCCGGTCCTCCTTCGCCGGGGCGCCTCCGTGGACTTCCTCGAGGGCACGGCCAATCCGCCGCTCGGCGCGGTTCCGGCGTTCGCCGGTTTCGTCGACCACACCACCGACCTCCTGCCCGGCGACATCGTGTTCGCCTACAGCGACGGGTTGGTCGAGCGTCGGGGCGAGACGATCCGCGACGGCCTCGCCCGGCTCGCGGAGGTCGCCGGCGCCGGCCCGGCGGGCACGGTCGAGGACTACCTCGCGTCGATCATCGGCCACCTCATCGGCGATCGCTCCGTCGACGACGACGTGTGCGCCCTCGCCATCGCGAACACAGGCCTTGTGGCGGCGAAGTGACGTCCGATCGGCCCGTCCGAGCGGGAGCCGATCGGCGCGACGATGGAGACCGAAACCCGCTCACCCCCGAGGAGGACGAGATGATGGCACGGCAAGGCGACCAGATGGTGGTGCACAGCGCGGTCATCGGACATCCCGACCGCAAGGGTGAGATCCTCGAGGTCCGCGGCGAGCACGGCGGCCCGCCGTACATCGTCCGTTGGGACGACAGCGGGCACACCACGCTCTTCTACCCGGGCACCGACTGCAGCATCGAGCACCCGACCACGCTCACCCCAGCTTGACGTAGATCTGCTTGGTCTCGAGGTACGCCTCGAGCCCGTACTTGCCGAGTTCCCGGCCGATGCCGCTCTGCTTGTAGCCGCCCCAGAGCGACTCGGTCGGCGCCGGCTGCGAATCGTTGATCCACACGACCCCGGCACGCACCGCTTTCGCGGTACGCAGCGCCCGGGTGAGGTCGCGGGTCCAGATCGCGGCCGCGAGCCCGTACTCGGTCGCGTTGGCGAGCCGCACGACCTCGTCGACCTCGGTGAACGGCAGCACCGTCATCACCGGTCCGAAGATCTCCTCGCGGGCGATGCGGAAGTCGTTCGTGCGCGCTTCGAAGATGGTCGGCGGCACGAAGAACCCGCCGGCGAGGGCCGGGTCGGTCGGGCGACGACCCTCGAACGCCAGCCGGGCCCCCTCGTCCTTGCCGATACCCACGTAGCCCTCGACCCGGTTCTGCTGCTCGCCCGACACGAGCGGCCCCATCGTGGTCGCCGGGTCGAGACCGGAACCCAGCCGGATGGCGGCCGCGTGGTCGACCATCGCTGCCAGGACCTCGTCGTAGATCGATTGCTCGACGAACACCCGGCTGCCCGCCGAGCACACCTCACCCTGGTTGCCGAACACACCGTTGCACGTGCCGGGCACGGCCTGGGCGAGATCGGCATCCGCGAACACGATGTTCGGGCTCTTGCCGCCGAGCTCGAGGGTCACCCGCTTCAGCTGGTCGGCGCAGGTCCGCATGATCAGCTTGCCGATCTCCTTGGAGCCGGTGAAGGAGATCTTGTCGACGCGCGGGTCGACCAGCAACGGGCCGCCGGCCTCGGGACCGAACCCGGTGATCACGTTCACGACGCCGGCGGGTACGCCCGCGTCACGGGCGATACGAGCGAGCTCCAGTGCGGTGAGCGGGGTCTGCTCCGCGGGCTTGAGCACCACCGTGCAGCCGGCGGCGAGGGCCGGCGCCATCTTCTGGGCGGCCATCAGCATCGGGTAGTTCCAGGGGACGATCAACCCGCACACCCCGACCGGCTCCTTCACCACGAGGCTCATGGCGTCGGGCCCGACCGG
>Ga0209023_10003645_pt1 | contig 18194 bp, 19 predicted proteins | sample LakOneMetagenome_FD_187468 | JGI IMG/M metagenome (GOLD analysis project Ga0209023, IMG submission 187468) | Freshwater and sediment microbial communities from Lake Erie, Canada (SPAdes) (version 2) | ecosystem: Environmental > Aquatic > Freshwater > Lentic | place: Lake Erie, Canada... | reverse complement strand
CTCTCCACGGTCGGTCACCCTTCCGCAGTTGCGCTTCACTTCGTTCGCTGTGGTCAGCTTACGGGAGGACTTACACCTCCAAGATTGCGCCCATGCTGGGCGCACAACAAAACGCCCCTTTACGGGGCGTTTTGTTTAAAGGGGCGCGTTGTCGGTACCCTGCTTTTTGGCGGTAACGGCGTCGGCCAGCCCCTTTGCAGCTGCCTTCCGGCGCGGGTCCATCGCTGAAGAGACTGCGCCACTACCCCCGCGTGCGGCCGCTACGAAGATTCCGGACACCTTGTTTTCCACCTCGTGACCGATCGCAGCATTCTGGTTGTTGCCGATCCATCCGATCATCCTGTCGGCCAGGTGCAGCATCATGGTGAAAGTCGAATTCACGAGCGTCATGCCCATCACGGTGAAAATGACCATGTAGCCGAGGATAGACAACAGGCCAGTAAGACTGTTGCCTTGTGCGGTGCCCACGGCCGCGCCGAAGTAGTGAAACAGGTAAGTTCCCAGCACGGTGACGGCCGCCGACGCGATGAAGAACGAGAACGTCATGATGATCGGGCGAGCAAAGTTGTTGAGCATGTACGTGTAGCCATAGCTGGTACGCTGGCCCATGCCCTCACCGTCCGAGTCGAAGTGCGCCATCGCCCACAGCGACGAACCGATCAGCGATTCGATCACCGAGGTGAACCACTGGATCAGCGCGGCGAACCACTGGATAAAAGGAACCATCGGGATATAAAACGCCATCACAGCCGCGGTGACGAACAAGAGGCCAACGACCGGGAGCAGCAAGCCGCCAGCGTCTTTCGCAATCGACATCAGAGTGTTGGCGATACCGCCCACCACCGGGATTTTACTGATCAGGCTGCTGCCGAGCTTGCTACTCGCCGCGTCGAGAACCGCGCCACCGACGACGCCCGTACTTGTACTGAATGCTTTGTACGCAAAATAAAGGGCCTGCGCGGCTGCCAGGCCGTTGTCGCCGATATTCTTGAAGGCGATGATCGGGTTGATCGTGTTGCTTGCGCCGGTCGAGCTCGCGCCCAGCGTCATATTGAGCGCCCCACCAAGAATCCATTGTCCAATCGACGTATTCCCGGTCGAGGTCGCGAGCGCACCCTGCTTCTGCGCCGCGGCGACACCGACTGCCGCCTCGAGGCCAGCGAGCAGATCAGCCGTCGTCGATGGCATGCCGATGCCATCGTCCAGCGACTGAAACGTGACGACCGGATCAAGCATCTCGTTCATCGCCTCGCCCACCTCGGCGTAGACGCTGTACCAGATGCCCAGCGTAGCCCAGCCACCGTCCTTCATGCGCTGGGTCAGCTGATCGGAGATCGCACCGGAGTTGCTGACGCTGTTCACATCTGCCGCCAGAGCAGCGAGTTTGTTCTGGAATGTGTTGGTGTAGAGCCCGAAATAGCCCTCTGCAATTGCCTTCACAGAAGAGTCGAACTCGGCCGGCGAACTGTTTGGAGAGACGCCCCGGATCATGGCCTGGGCCGCCGAGTAAGTGGTGCTCAGCGTGGTAGCGTGGGCTTCCATAGCACGCGTGCGAATACCCGAGTAATTGACGTCGGCGATCCGGAACCCGAACGTGCTGCCCACACCGCTGTTTGAGCGCGGCGAGAACTTGAGTTTGATCTCGCCACATGCTGCATTCCCGTACTGACCGCTCGACTGGCGGCCTGCGAACTGCATCAAAATCGCAGTGCCGCCATCGGCTGATGCGTTGAGCGTTACCGGGAAATCGGTCGGCGTCGCCTGGCTTCCTGCCTGCATCGCGGCCGCCATATCGTACGAGGCGCGCTGGCAGGCTGCGGCCTTGGCCATGTAGAGCTCGATGTTCTGGATCTGGGCGGCCTGCTTGACATTACCCATCGGATTGACGGTGGTCTGGAAGGCCGCAGTGCTATCAACGGACACGTTCATAACGCGGTTAGCGCCGGCGATACCCAAGAGGCAGGCGATCACCATCAGCGCCTGGCAGAAAGCCCAGCCGCCGAAGACCGGCATCAGGCTGGCGGTACCGAACGCGACACGAAAGGGAACCCAGACGGTCGACATGCGCTTACCCAGCACGACTCCCTCATGCATGGTCTGGGCAAGGCCAGCGAGCATGTTGTAGCCCATCCAGATGCAGGCTGCCGAGAAGATGAACATATTGAATTCTTTGAACATCGATGCCATCAGCGAGCCGGTCGAACCGTCCTGCGTGCGGAACGGGTCCAGCGCGAAGTCGCCGAGCACTGCTCGGAGCATGGCGAACGATTCGTCCGTATTTCGGTTGATCGTCGTCAGCAGGCCGGCGATCTGGTCCAGGATGCCCTCATCAGCGTGTGCCACCGCCGGCATGAGAAGGCACGCCAGCGCGACCAGGCTGGTACCGATGTAGAGGGAATTCTTGGGCTTCCGCATGAAATGTCCTGTCGTTACTTGTTACGTGGCAACATCATAAAACAAACATTCCGAGATGTCGCCTTACATCCCGGAATTACCCTGCTAATGCTGCTTTTACTGGCGATTAGGCTGCCGGGGAACGCATAGATGTTGTTTCATCGTCCTTGCGGACTGGCTTTGGCGCTGGCACCGGTTCCAGCCTCGGACCGGTTTGCGCGAGCTCAGCGCGGACGTGCTCGTATGCCGCCTTCATCTCGGCCGCGATCTGGTCGACGTTGGCGCCGATCTCGGTAGCACGCAGGGAGGCCTGGGCCAGCTGGTTGCTGAGCGGCGGGTAGCGGTTCGCCAGCAGAGTGGACATCGTGCCGATGTTGTGGCTCATCGCCTCGACGTTCTCGGCGACCAGGGCATTGCTCTCGCGAAGGTCGGTCGACTCGAGCACACGCAAGCATGATTCGAGCGCACGCCCCACTTCCGCCGCGAGGGCGATCCGCTGGCCTTCTCGCTCAAGCGGCAGGCGATGCTCCGCGACGGCCAGCATGCGCTGCTGCATCTGCTGGCGTGCGCTGCTCATGCGCGCAGTGCGCAGCGCCAGCAGACGATAGGAGGCAGGCTCTGTGTCTTCGGCGCGCACACGGTTCACCGCCGGCGCAGTCATTTCCCGGCACACGCTACGAGCATCTTCCCGCAGCTGTTCGCCCAGCAGGTCCTGCAGGGCGCCCAAGTCCAAGGCGTAGTCTTCGGTATCGGTCATCATGTCAGCGCACTCCCGGCGCAGTTGGTTGATCGGCCGGCGGCTGGAGGCTGTCCATCTCATCCAGGCGATCGGAAATCGATTGAAGAATTTTTTCCCGCAACGGAGTCTGGGCACCGCCTTGGTCCTTGATCTGGCCAAGCAGATCTTTTGCCTTCTCGGCTGCGGCAATGAGCAGCATGGCTTTGGCGCCAGTGGGCGTCGCGCCGGCGACCTGGGCAACCTGCGCCAGCACGCCGGCGGTCTTTTGCTGGAACGCTGTTTCATTGAATTTGCCACCGACCAGGAACTCGCTCGCCACCTTGCCGCCGTCCTGGGCGAGCCTGGCGCCAGCAACCACCGAATGGCTTGCACCTCCACCGTCTCTCAGAAGCGACAGAAATGCGCCGTTGGAGCTCTGCAGGCCGGCTGTGAGAACAGCACGCAGTCGGACAGGATCAAGCGATGCAATCGACTGGCCCGGCGCGATGACGTCGGCCGCTCGCGCCAGGTTGCGGAAGACGGTCACGTCGAATTGGCCGCCGGCGGTCGCGCGGTCGACCTGGTCGCCATAGCCGACACCGATTACTACGGCCGCGAGTGCCACAAGCTCGCTCGTACGGTCCGGGCGCACCTGATCGACTTGGGCCAGTGCCTGCGCGCTGCGACCGACTTCTGCAGGGCGCGCTGCCTCGACCTGCTCATCGAGCGAGCGAGGGCGGGACGTGGACGTGCCCTCGCCCAGGAGACGCTTATACAGCTCCTTGATGGCACTGACCGGTGTGCGGACAACGGAAGTGGCAGGCGTAGGTACGGCCGCGCGCTGTACTCGGGCGGCCGCGTTGACAGCTCGCGCCGCATCCACGGCCTCGACAGCACGTTCCGCCCACTTGGCCAGAGGGTTTGATGGCGAGAGAAGAAGCGAGGCCGCTGGCGACGCCCCTGCGCGATGGGTCGTCGCTACCAACGGCGCGCCAGCATGGTGCGATGCCATAAGAATCGCAGCCAGTCGCGGCGCCGACTTGACCGCCAGGCGGCCAAGGACGTTTGGATCGGCAGAAAGTGGTACGGGCATGAAAGCTCCAGAAAACTATAGTTGAGTGCTGACCAGCTCCTGTTTTACCCGAGCGCCGCTGGCGTGGTTGCAGCTAGGCGTTCTATGTACATAAAACAGAACAAAGTTCGTCAAAAAAAAGAGCGCGAAATAATGGTCTGCTTTGCCGGAGCCAACGTATCGACATGCCAGCCCTGCACGAAGTCGAATCCGAGGTCTTGCGCGAAAGAGAGAAGCCCTTCCGTTTCAACGCCTTCGGCCACGGTCTGGATGCCTGCGGCCTGCCAGCTCGCCACCGAAGCGGCCAGCATTTTCGCAGCGTTCGATCTGCCGGACGCGCTGATCAACAGGTCTCGGTCGACCTTGATAGCGGCAACTTCGTCGAGGGCATACAGCCGGCGACTACCGTCCAGACCTGCGCCGAAATCGTCAATAGAAAAATGCGCTCCCTGACTGATCAGGCGGTTTGCCTTCTCGCAGACCTGGTCGAACAGCATGGCTTCAGCAATAGCCTCACTCATCTCAAACCGGAGTTCGTTTTTTTGCGACGCTGCACAAAAAGCCGATTCCGGAATGGAAAGAAGCGACTCGTGGGACACGTTGATAAAGCAGGGCTTATCCAAACCTAATGCGACTGTGCCCAGGTACCTCAGCACGCCGCGATCGATGTTTATCCAGCCAGCAGCGGACGTGGGCCGGACGTGGCCGCGGTACAGGAATTCGTAGCCAAAGACCGTGAGGTCGACCGCGCTTGCGATCGCCTGCAGCTCAAAGCGCACCCCGAACCGATCACTGGCAAACGCGCTATCGACTAATGCCCGGCCACCGTTGCCCATGAATACCATTGAATTGACCCTTTTCGTTAGAGGCCGAAGCCAGATCGTTTGGCCCTTCCCGTTCGACGCCTGATTATGCAAAGCTGAGATCGACCTTCACATCAGGTTTATACCGAACATCGGCAGCCACATCCTTCGCATCGGCCTTTGGAGCAACGCCGACAAGGCAAATGTCGGAACCGGCGGACATCGTCGTCATGCGCATAGGCATCAGCATGCATTTCAACAATGGCAAACGCTTAAAGATTTCCGCGGCAACCTCTGGAAACGCCAGCATGTATGAGTTCGGCTGAGACCAGTTTACCTTTGACGATTTTACCTTTCGCAACCCCACGAGATTACAGGCTTCTTCTTGCCAGATTAATCCCAGGTCGTGCGCGGTCTCTGTGCCCAGTCGCCTTGACACGATAAAGGGTGTCTTATCGAGAAGATGAGGCGGTAATTGTCCGTACAAAAGGCTCTGCGATTCAGCGGATTCTGTAGCACGATACGTCAGGTCAATGAGATAAAAAGTCAGTTCGCGCTTTGTAAGCTTTCCTTTTTTATCGGCCGCGTCATAGGACGCAGACAAAAACGGTTGCTTGGAGGACGTACTGCCGTGAAACCCATATATGAGATCTTTATGGGTTCCTGCTAAGTGCATCCATTCAGAAGTAGGCGTCAGGACAGTAGCGTCATTCGGGGCGACAACTGGCGTTGTCAGGCACAAAGATTTAGTCAATTACCACTCCGTTATCTCGAAGCGACTCCAGGATTTCTGACATATCGAAGTTTCTGCCATGCGCCATTGCTTGGGCAGCACGCCAAAAGTCGGACCGAGCGGTTTCTGGATTCATCGAAAAGACTTTGGCGGAGAGACGTCGGGTCGGTGTCGCTACTGCCTGCTCAGAATTTTCTGCCGCTCGCAGCCATCGATAGCCCGAGCCCCGGTTTTTTCCCAACAACTTCGCTAAAAGCGAAGCACATTTCTTGCGCCGCTCGGCGGCGTACGATGGCTCGAAAACAGTCAACCCAAATAAGAAATCGACCAAGTCTTGCATATTGGGAGGACGAAACTGGGTTGGAAATGATGGCTCGAGCATGTAAAGGCGAACCAAGAGGTCACGCGACTCATCAACGGGACCGTCCTGGTTCTCTCTCAAGAACGTAAGCAGTGCTTGATATGAGGTAAAGCCGAGTGCGAACGAAGCATCCCAGTTTGTTAAATTTTCCCTCATCTGCCAAGTTGCGACGTCGTATCCCGTGAGCGCGCGCATCTCGAATGCCGGGTGCTTCGCTCCCGCTCGTGCTACTGGCTCTGATTTTTCTGCTCGGGCCATTCCAATCCTATTGATATTCGGCAAGTTGGCTTATTGTAACTAAACCAACGCACCATTTATTAACCGCCGACGAGATTCTCACCTTCACTATCGATAAAAACGTCGTCAACCAGATCGGCCTCATCCAACTCGGCCGCATTGCGTTGTAGCGTGGCAACACCACCGAACATGCCACCAGTCCGAACTGCCTGGACGGCGGCAACTGCGGCCTGGGCAGCAACAGCCGCTTGCGGCGTCGGCATACGTGCTGGCTCCGCCGCCGGGACCACGGCCAAGACAGGTGCGACTGGTGCCGAACCTGCTTCAGCTGGCTCTTGCGGTGCGGCTTTCGCCAGGCCTTCCATTTCGGCGACCTGCCCACCCGCCACCAGGGGCGATACCGGGCTGCTTGCCGCCGCCCCCACCTTCTCTTGTCGCGACTGCGCCACATCTGCAATCGCCTGATCGACGGCCTCGCGCACCGCCGGCAGGCTCTCGGGCAGGACCTTCGACGTGCCGTGGGCCGCGTGGCGAACACGCAGTTTTCCTGCGGTCGTTTCGGCCGCCTGCAGGGCAGTGGCAAGCAAATCCTTGCCGCGGCCTACCAGCTCACTTGCCGCTTTCGCGTCACCCAGCATCGGTGCCAGCGCGACCGCAATCTGACGCATTTGCAAGGCGTAGTCCGCTTCGATCTTGTCACGCGTCCCCAGGCGCGCCAGCAGGCGCTGCTCGGCCGAGCCTTCGCCGAACTGGGCTGCAGCGCTCGGCGACTGCGCTGCTGACCGGAGCATGCCCTCGACCGTCGAACCACTCAAGCCCACATACTTCGGGTCAGCGAGCACTGCTTTAAAAGCAATGTCCACTTCGCGCGCCACCAGTCGATGCGCGTAACGCGAGCACTCGGCAGTTTCAGCCAACGCGATTAAGTGCGTTGCTACCTGTGCTTCCTGCGCATCGGACGGCAAGTGCGTCTGCAAGATCTGATCAATGTGACGGAGCAACATCGGCAATACAACGTCGAGGTCATCAGGCTTACCCGTCACCTCAATATCGAGTCCCCCATCCGGGTTATTCGCTACCTGCTTCACCAGTCCGGCATGGTCTTGGTCTTCCGACCTGCCGGCAGACACACCGTTCGTCAGCGCGCCCGGTGCATCCTTGTCGAGGGAAGTATTTGCGAAGGCGGTCGCTCGTTCTGCCGCCGGAGTGTCCGCCGCTGCAGAATTATCCGCAACAGCGAGCCTCGGCTTGAATAATACCCGACCCACCATCCGAAATGGCATCAAAAGCCAGTCGAGCATGCGACGGACAGCCTTCAACAAGCTGGCAAGACCTTCTCGACCGCTGGTTTCTTGCTGCTCGCGCAGCTGCTCCGCACTCAGGAGACGGGCGGTACGGGTTTGAGTGGCAGTGGACATCGTGCTCTCCATTAGTTGTTGTCGACCAGGTTGGCCAATTCAGAAAATAGAATCTCGATGTCGGCGGAAGACGTTTGTGTCTTATTGCTATCCAATAGTGACAGTCCTTTTGCGACGGCTTTCTCCGTTCTCTGGGCTGCATCGGCAGCCTGTTCCGGTGTAGAACCGAGGGACACCTCCAGACCGACCAATTCATCCTTGGTCGCATCCTTGAGGCCGATGACTTCCGGGCCCATACGCGCGATCAGAGCCGCTTCAACCTTCGTTCGAGATAGTGCTTCAAGCCCCGCGCGCATTTGCTCGGAGCCCTGAGTCGAAAGTGTAGAACCAGCAGCGGTCGTAGAAGAAGGCGTGGTTGCAACCAGTGGCAAATTCGCTGCGGCAGCATCCTCATCAATACCGGCGCCCTCTGGGCCAAGATCCATCACCAGGTGAGTATCATCGTCCAGATCACTCAGGCCCGGATCGAGCGAAACGTCACCGTCGACCAGCTCCATGTCGATAACGCCTTGCGTCAGCGGGGCCACCGCTTCGCCATCGAAGTCTGAAATGATGCCCATTTCGTCGCCGAAGACCTCATCCTTCGGGCGCCGAAGGATCGGCGGCGAAGTGCGCATGATCTCGTCAAACGGATCGAAACCGATCAGTGCCTCTTCGCTGGCCACGTCGTCAGGCGCGCTTCCTGCGGCAGAAGGCTCGGCTGCCAGCTCGGCGGAGAGTTCGGCAGACACGCCGGCCGGGTCGAAATCGTCCGCGCCTGCGATCGAGCTGATTGCATCGAGCTCGGCCGCCACCTCCGCCACCGGATCGGTGGCGCCGCCACCGAACATGCCGGCGGAGCCGTCCGCCGCCGCCGTTGCAGGTGCCGCCGCAGCGGTAGCTTGCGTCGATACCGCGGCCGACGTGGGCGTAGAAGGGTTCACGGGCGGCCTGTTTCCACCACCACCACCCAGCAAGGAGGCGCCCGCACGGGCATTGTGCAGCGCCTGAACGCCAGCCTGGTACAACACGATGCCCCGTTCGATTGCTGGCGTGTGTGGGTTCATCGTCGACGCGGCCCGTGCGATGCTTTGAATGATGTCGCTGGTGACCTGTTCGGGATACGACGGTGCAGTACCAGTTTCCAGCAGCCCGCGAATCTTCTCCATTACCCACTTGTCGGCGTTAGGCGCCAACTCAACGGTACTGGTCAGCATGGTCGTCTCCCCCAGATCGTGGATCTGCAGGAAACGGTTGATCCTCGGGTAGCGCACGCGCGGAACTTCCGGTGACGGGTAGAAGGTGCGCATCACGTGCGCCCGTTCGCGATAAGCGAAGGTGGCGAAGCCGGACGCGAGCTCCTCCAACGTTTTTCGACCGATGCGCGGCCGCTTCTCGATCTTGTAATTGATATCCCGGCGGATACCACCAAAGAACGACTCGACATTCTGCTCGAAGCCCGAAATGACAGCGACGTCGGCTTCGCCCAAAGTCTTTTGCGCCAGCTCGTGGGTCTTGTCCGAGCCCACGATCTTCATGAAGAATTTGGTGGCCTGGTTTGCCATCATGGCGCCGGCCTCGGCGGCGCGATCGCCCTCGGTGAGCTTCTCGAGGTCCTGCGCCAGAGCACAGAGGAAGAAATTGAGGGAGCGCGCCTGTGCGGCGGTCAGGGCGATGCCTTCGGCGAACTGGTACGCGAACTCGTCAAGGAAGAGCGCGAACGGCGTAGCCGACGCCGTGATCTTGGCGTCGACGTTCTGATGGACGTCGCCTTCGATCGACGAGCCCAGGGCGCGCGCCATCATGACGCGCAGCAGCGCCAGGTTCAGCTTGCCCAGGCTCTCCTGCTCCTGCGCACCCTTTTCGAGCGACGGGATCAGCGAAATGCAGATGCGGTTGTTCACGACCACGTCCTGCATGTCCACCTCCGGGTGCTTGCGCTTGAAGATGTGGCCATACGTGTCGATCAGCAGCGACAGCGCGGGGTACACTTGGTCGGCCCGGTAGCCGTGCTGGTTGTAGCACTCGTTGGTCTGATTGGTCGGTGGCTTCTTAGCCGGCGCCGCAGGGCGACCGAAGGCCTGCTGCAGCGCGGCCGCTTCGTCCTCGGCCTCCTCCTTCAGGCAGCCGTGCTTGCGCAGCATGTTCTGCATCTGGAAGCCCGGCAAGCCGACCTCGAGGTAGGACTTCACGCCCAGGTAGGGAGTTGCCCAGGGGCCACCATTGGCGAGCTTCCAGCCCTCGACGTAGAGCTCCTCGATCTTGTCCAGCGCCAGGTATTCACGCATCGTCTCGATCGACAGGGTCAGCTCGCCCAGGTCACGTTTATGCGTCAGCGCGCGGCAGATACCCCGAAAGAGATTCAAGCCGCGGTCCTGCCAGGTCTTCGAGTCGCCCGACGCCTTTACCATGATGTTCGACGTCATCTGCACGAGGGTGTCAGCGTCGGCAGCCGTGGCTGGCTGCAGGCCGTTCGAAAGGCGCTCGCGTATGTTGGAAATCTGCGTAGGCGACAGGCCGCCCAGCAGGTAATTCACCATTAAGACGTCGTAATCGCGAGCGAACATACGTGCCTGCGAATATATGTCGGTCGGCAGCTTGTTGTCTGCCTTGGCATCAGCAACGAAAAAGCCACTCGCCCAGCAAAAGACGTTAAATGTCATTCCTTTCAAAAATTCACTTTTGCCGCTGCCGGTGGTGCCCAGCACGAGCATGTGTCTTGTCAGGTCGTCGGCGGCTAAGAACACCTGCTTGCCGCGCTCATACGGGTCTTGTGCGTCGATCACACCGAAGTACATGATGCCGGTCGGCGCCATCGGCTTGTCGGTACCGGGATGCAGTAGGCCCGGGTCTGGCACCTTGCACCAGGCGGGATAGCGCATGGGTGCGTATTGGGAGGTCTTCTGGTATTCGTCGACAAACCCGAGCAGCGCGAAGAATAGGATGGGCAGAGCGAACGGGAAGATAAGGCAGACTAGGCCCAGCACAATCATCACCTTCGTGAAATTGTTAGGGTAGACCATCCAGTCCTTGAACCTCTGCCCGTTCGAGCGGACGTCGACAATGATCTGGCGCGTCGAAACTTCCTGACCGCCTTCGATGGTTGTATAACGACCGTGCTTCATTTTGTCTCCTCGCCATCGAGCTCCTCGGCCGTCAGATCGACCTCGACGCCGTCCGCCGCCTGCCGCGCGCCAATGTATTGCCCCAGCGGCAGAACCACCGGCTCAATCACGCTGCGCAGCAGCTTCATGTGGTCCACATCGTGCTGCTTGGCCGTGTCGGTCAGCAGCTCGTACACGCGCGCCGGGTGCGCGCTGATGAAGCGGGTATCGGGCGAGCCGTAGGCCTCTGCAGCCAGGCTGGTCGACCCGGTCTGCACCCATTCGACTGCCAGCTTCGCGAGATCATCGAGCACGATCTCGTGGCCGCGCTTTTGCCGCATGACGACTGCCGGCGCCAGCAGCGCCGACCAGACGGTGGCGATACGCCTTTTGTTGTCGAGCTTGTCCATGTGCGGCACGCCAACGCAGAAAATCCGGATGATTTCGCTGGCCAGGCCATCCGGATCGAGCGTCGCCGCTGCCTTGGAAAACTGCTCGCCGGCGTCGCGTACGTTGCCCGAGAGGTCGGGCGACCGCAGCGTGTCCTTGGCTTTGCGTGCGCTCTGTTTGCCCATCAAGCCACGCATTGCCCTGTACCCCTCGACTACAGCCTTCTGGTAGTTCAATTCGATATGAGCGCCCAGGTGCTGCCCTTCGGGCGCGCACGCGGCCGGTAGATATGTCGGGCGAAGCGAGCGAGCCGCGCGAGCTGCAAACCACCCAGCGACTGCCTTGAAAACCGTATTCGTCATCATTTTGCGAGCCAGTTCGTCACAGCTTCGACAGAATGCTGATCACCCTCGAACACCTCGCCGTCTGCCTTCATCAGGGTCGGGGTCGATCGCAAGCCGGCGCGGGCGAAAAGCGTCGTATTTGCGTCCGCCACGGCCGGGCCGGTCGCACATTGCTGGGCGATGTCGATGCCGGTCGGCTGTTCGGACAACAGGTTTTTCCAGCGCGATGCGCGATCCGCAGCCGTGCTGGCGCAGGCCGCGTACGACACCAGAGGCCGCGAGCCGTGCTTGAACGAGACCGGGATCACGGTCACGCCAAGATTCGCCGGCAGCTTCGAGAGCACCTTCTGGTCGAAGTCACGGCAGTGCGGGCACAGCGGATCGGACCAGATGACGAGGGTCTTTCCCCCGGCGGCAGGCGGGCGCAGCGTGATAAACGATGCCTTGACCAGCGCATCCTTGATCGGCATCTGGCTCGACTGTGAATCGGCTGCTGCCTGGGCGACCGCGGCCGAGGACATCCCGGCAGCCTCGCCTGCAGATAGCTGTGGTACGGCCGTGGCCTGAAGCGCTGGCGCGTCCGCGGACGCGGCCACTGGAGCGGGCCCTGAAGCCGCGGGCTGCGTGGTCCCGGCCAGGCCGGTAACGACTACGTATGCCAGAAACAGCGCGGCCAGGGTTGCGGTCTTACCGCGCAGGTGAACGGAGAGCCCGCCCTGTTTTCGATGCAGGGCCGAGTCGAGGTTCGTACGGACGGCTTCGCGAAGCGTGGCAGGCCATTCGGCGCCGAGAAGGGTGATGCGCTCAACGTCGCCGCCCTCGCGCACGATGGTGCACGACAGGCCGTTCATTTCATTCGTCAGGCAAACCTCCCGGACGCTGTCCCCGCCGATGCGCACCAGCTTCGTCTGGATCACACGGCCGAACACGGACAAGGGGAGCCAAGCACGCTCGACGTAGCGAACAGAAAGCGCCACTATCCCATCGTTATAGGATACCGATGCGGCGTACCGGCCGCGGCCGTCGGGATGCGCCGACACAGACGCGTGCAACGGGATGTTGGAGCCCTGGCCAGGCGTGGTGGTCTGGGTCATTGCTGTTCCTCTTGTTTCGGGAAGGCGGCTTTCGAGCCGGCCATCAGTTGGGTCATCTGTGCATCCTCGAACGCGCGGCGCGCGATCGTCTCGCCTGCGTCAAACTCGGTCTCGGCACCTGCTGCTGGCGCGTTGTGGCCAACGTTGAGGAGGTCGACCACATGCGAGCGGAAGAGATCGGTGTCCAGCCGCGATTGCTCGGGCGTCATCCGGCCCCAGAGCGTCTCAGGCGTCTCGCCAGCGTTCGCAGTGCGCCAGAAGTTGTATTCGTCCTCCAGGCTTTTAAGCGAGGCCACCACCACAGGCAGGATCGAGATCCGGTTCAGGCGCTGGCACTTTTGCTCGTGCTCCCAGTGTTCATGCGCGCCAGCACATTCAGCAAATGCAGTGCGTTGCCGGCCCACGCTGTTCAGCGCAGCGTAGAGACCGTTGGCATTCGGGCGGAGCCAGCCAACGAATTCCGCCGTCGTCACCTTGCCGGCCCGCTTGCACAGCTTGTACACCTGCATCAGGTAGGTCACGGAAAAGTGGTGGGAGCGCCAGAGGTTGTTCAGCAGAGGATGCGCGCGGTACTTCTGATACTGCTCGTTGGCCAGCCGCAGATCCGGTGTCTGGGTTTCGTTCACTGCAGAGTAGTTAAGCTTGTCGAGCAGCTCGCGGAACTCGGCCAAACCTTCCTTGCCGTGCACGGCCGCCGGCGCCAACATGGCGAATACTGCCTTCTCCCAGTCGTTCAGGCGGTCGGCGAAGATCGTGTCGGATTTGTCGATACCAGGGCGATAGACGCGCGTCCCCAGCTGCGATAGCAGGTACTTTTCGGCCTTCTCGTGATCGAGATCGCCATTTTCCTTAGCGAGTCCGAATTTCTCGACGACTTCATGTGGATGCCAGGGCTCATGGAAGCGCGGGTCCGCATTTTTGTGCAGGTTCTTCGCGATTGGCACAATCGGAGCGATGGGTGAATGGATCTGGGACTGGTAGCGCAGCAGTGCGTCGACACTCAGGCGGCCTCTCAAGCCTCCCTTCTCTTTTCCGATCGGATGTTTGGATGCGATCCAGGCAAGGCGAAACGCTATGCAAGCCAGAATCGCCGCCGGCACACGCCATGCGTTGCTGGTCCATTCGAAAAACTTGCCAGGGGACGGCGGCTGCACGACGTCCCGAATGATCTGCAGTCGGTATGCGTGTACGGCATCGACCAGGTCGAAGGGCCACAACATGTAATAGGCCATTTTTCCCGAGCCGTAGAAGAGGCCTTTCCCCATCGCGAACCACATCACAACGAACAGACCGACGATCAAAAGCGGAATGACGTAGAGCCCGGAGATGTCGGCGTTGGGGGTTTGTGAGTTGCGTGCCATCAGAACTTGCCTTTCATGGTCATCTGCTTGTATGCGCCGTAGACGAGGCGGATGTACTTGACATGATGCTTCGGGGTGCGCGAGTGGTAATTGCCGATGCCCTTCCAGAGGTCGCCGCCTGCAGCGTTGATCTCGGTTCGCAAGGCGAAGCCGAGCGCTCGCACGGCCTGGCACATGTCATGGATTAGGGCTGCACGGGGGATTTTGTACTTCTGGATCAGCAGCTTGGCCCAGCTACGCGAATTAAACTGGGAAGGCCCGAGGTCCGCGGAGCCGTCCGTATTCTGGGCGACGATACCGGTCCGGCCGTTGCTCTCGACCTTCAGGACGGCCAGCATGAGCAGCGGATTGATCTCGTAGGTAGAGCCTGTATCCTCGACGCAATGTGTCGGGATACGGTCTGGAACCACGACTTCATATTCACGGCCCACACCTTCGGCGGCCGCGGCAGTGGAGCCTCGCAACGCCTGCAGCGCGGCCCTGCCCTCACCTGCGCCGGCTCCGACATTCGCCGGCGCGACAAGTGCTGGTCTCGGCTGAGACGGAGGCATGTTCTCGATCACCACCATGCGTCAATCCAGGAACCAGAAAGCCCGGCGCCAAATCCAGAGATTCGGTCGGGTGACGAGTTGACGTAGACTCCAGAGCGCGCGCTCCTGCAGCTGGGTGTAAAGGCACGTGGTCTTGATGCAGGCCGCGCTCAGGTACATCGCCGCCGCGCTACCGTAGACAAACGGACGAAGGCCAAACTTGACAGTCAGCCCGAAAGTCATGATGACCGTGAAGATGAGCAAGCAGAACCGGAACGCGTGAGACCGAGACAGTGCCCGCAGCTTTTCGGCATGGGCCTGCTCATCCCAACCCATCTGCTCGGCCATGTACTCAAATCGCTCGTGCTCTTCGAGGTTTAGCACGATCTCCCGGCCAATCTGCTCGAGCTCGTAGCGCTTGAGCTGGAGTTCACTCATCTCCTCGGGCAGTACCGTTTTACCGCGCCGAGCCATCTGGCCGATGCGCTTTACGGAATCCTTTGTACTCACGAGATTGCGCCATGCCTGGACGGGAAACAGAGCCCAGACCAGCCCTTTACCCACCTTACGCGCGGTGTCGCGGAGTTTCATTCCAGCCCTCCTCCGTACTGCTGTTGATACTGCTGGACGTCCCGCGTGATTCTTCGGATCTTATCCGGCGCCAGCAGATTGGAAAGACCGACCGCACGGAGCACTCTGGCCAGCATCGCTTTTGTGCACGGCATATGGGTCAGCAGCTGGACGTCCTTCTGGACGATTGCTTTGATGATGGAACGCACTTCTTGCGCGTGCAAGTTATCGATTAGACACGAATCTATGACGCTCACAGCCAGGCACAGTCGGTCGCCAACCTCGGCGGCGCCAATTTGCTGAATGAGTCCGTCGCATAGATTGAGGGTGTTTTGCACTTCCTCGTCCGTCCCTCGATACGGCACTTGGTAGATCACCTCGAACTGTCGGGAGGACAGCAAGGCGGTGACGTGCGCGCTCGTCATCGTGTTGATCACGGTCATGACGGGGTCGGGCCGCGCCGCTACTGAGGTGGACGTCGGCGGGGGATTTTGTGTCATTGAGGGAGTCGTCCAGGGTTGCTTGGAGGCTTACGATATTTTCTGGGAACAACATTTGTGCTACATTGTAGCGATAATACGTGACAGAATACAAGAATTGCTTAGTGGCAACTCATCGTTTTCGCGCCTTTTCCCCATGACTGCAACGCAAATTTCCCCTCGGCCGTGTGCCGGCGGCCAGCGCGATCTGGTATGCCGTCCGCTGATCGCGATGGCCGCCAGAGGCTTTGACAGGTCTTGCCTGTTGCAAATGCAAGACGATGCGTTGCGCTTCGCGTCGCAGTCGCTACAACACAACAAATCGGTTCGCCCCCATAAGTCGCTCTGGGCCGTGGTTGACGAACAGCTCGGTGGATTCGGTCAGCCGCATGCTGATCTCTCGTCTGGGCACATAGCCGCTTACATGCGCACCAAAGCCTTTTTCAGCCAGCTATCGCAACGGGACATATTGTTCGACATCGCAGCTCTCTCTGGCTTGAACACTGAGCACGAGGTAGACGCTGGGCCGCGTACGCGCTGGCTCGCGAACGCCCTGGTAGGCCTGCAGCGCGACGCGGATCGCCTGGTCGCCACAACACCTATGTTCGCGACCGAGATCGCCGCCCAAGTACGCAACGTAGTCGTGAAGTACCCCGAGCGCGGGGACCTTTCGTCGGCCATGCATGAGGTAGTAATGCGCACGGCGACGATGGACGACGAACAAGCGGACGCCGAAGAGTGTCCCCGCACATCCTTTAGCTAACCCTATGACCCTGCAGAATTCGACCTTCGGCTTCATCGACTACTTCATCGCGGGAGGATGCGAACGCATCCCTTGCCAGTTCCTCAGCTTTGGGAAAGAAATGCTGGCGCGCCTCGATCCAGGTCGCGTCCGTCCCATCGTGACCGCGATATCGACGCCAATGCGGCCCGAAGTCTTGGGCTCGTTCTCATCTGTGCTCGAGCGCTACAAGGCCGAGAGCAGCCTGGTGCTGGGCGCCGAGAACTTCTGGCACGCGTGCCAGGCCGATGGCGGAGGCGCGCTGAAGCTCTTCCAAGTTGTGCACCACATGCGTCTGTGCGGCGCGACGGTTTCCCAGGGCCTCGACGTCGCGATCGATTTCAGCCGGCGCCTCCGCGCAAGCGAGACCGTAGCCGCACGCGAGATCTACGAAATTTTTGCTGCCGACCTTGAGAGGTTGGAAGCCTCAGGAAATCCGCAGGAACAAGGGACGCCCCCAGCCCGCGTTGCTTCCTTTTCTAGCCTCTCCTAAGCGGACGCTTCATGAGCACTACTGAAAGCATCGACCCGGAAGTGAACACCGCTCCCCCGCAGGACGAAAAGCGCTTCCGCAGCATGTGGGGCCAGCTGTTCGGCGACGCATCCGTCCAGGTTTACTTCGTCGACAGCGAACTGAATGCTCGCGTGTACACTCTGGATGGTGATTCGGGCTACAAGGTGCAACACAAGAAAGTCGGCGGTAGCAACCCGGTTGCCGAGCCAGAAGACCTTGCGAGCCAGCGGCTGGCGTTTCCCAAGAAGGCGCGGCGCGGCGAAAAGCATGGCCGGGCGTCCCTCACCGAAGCGGACGTACGCACTATCCGTACATGGGCGCTGCACTTCACATCACAGAAGCTGGCACCTCCCTGGACCGCAAAAGCCAAGGAACTCAACGTCAGCGAAGGCACCCTACGCGACATTGTCACTCGCCGAACTTGGTCACACTTGCACTGAAGGGCTGCTCGGTACCTTTTTCGGCAGTCCGCAATCGAAACAAAACCCGCCTGGCTGCGCAGATCCGCTTCAATCCGATACCAAATGAGACCTCTGCAAAACGCAGCAACATGTAACGCGGGATATCGCCGCGTGGCGTACGTAGCATTTCCGTTGGCGACCGCCCGGCCGCGATCTCTCCCCGCAAGCGCCTCATCGTACGCCGCAGACTAAGTAAATTCGATATCTCTACTGCGATAACGCGCCGATTGGCTGCGTAGGGCTTCTTGTTCATTATTTTGCGGCTGTTGTTTCCGTTAGAGCGTCAGGCACTAGGCCCGGCCGAAGCTGTAAGCGACCAAGACAGAAGTCATTGCCTTCGACACGTATTATGACAACCGCGCGCGACATCTCACAAGGGATGAAACGGCCTGCGGTTGGGAGGCTCTGACGCGGCTTGTGCGAGTCCAAATTCGGAAGTGCAAAATATCGAAGAGCACCAGGTCGGTGGCGCAGGCACGTCAGCGTGATCAGCGCGGCCATCCGGCGCCCGTTGGCGCCGGCGCGCAGCTGGTCGGCCAGCACCAGGTCGCGGCGTGGGCGCGCACGGCGTGGCCGCCGCCGGCGCCGCGCCAGCGTGATCAGCACCGGCAGCCGGCCCGCGCCTGTCGGCGCCAGCTCGCGCAGCTGGTCGACCAACACCGGGCCACGGCGTGGGCGCCGGCGCGGCCCCGGCCAGCGGCATGCCAGCGTGATCAGCACCAGCAGCTGGCCGGCGCACGTCGGCGCCAGCGCGCGCAGCTGGTCGGCCAGCGCCGGGGCCGCGGCGTGGGCGCGCACGGCGTGGCCGCCGCCGGCGCCGCGCCAGCGTGATCAGCACCGGCAGCCGGCCC
>Ga0209023_10003644_pt1 | contig 18199 bp, 16 predicted proteins | sample LakOneMetagenome_FD_187468 | JGI IMG/M metagenome (GOLD analysis project Ga0209023, IMG submission 187468) | Freshwater and sediment microbial communities from Lake Erie, Canada (SPAdes) (version 2) | ecosystem: Environmental > Aquatic > Freshwater > Lentic | place: Lake Erie, Canada... | reverse complement strand
CCTTCAGCGCAGCAGCTTTCTGATCAGCCGTCAGGGCCGCGAAGCCGGGCTGCGCGGCGCGGGTGCGAGCAGCAGTCGCGATGACCGTCTGGAGCGACGCGGGAGTGGGGGCGGCGGCGGGCGGGGTTTGAGCCAGAACCGAACCACCCATCGGGCCGGCGATGATCGCCAGACCCAGAACGATGGCGCTCGTGAGACGCGTTGACATGGCGACCTTCCAAAAAAGCGATTAAGAGTTCAGAAACCTATACTGCAAGAGCGAACAGCGCTCCAGCAACTTTTTGCAAGTCTAGGGCGAGACAGCCAAAGATGCGTGCATCTGCAGCCAACCAGCCAATTTTTTAAGCGAAAACCAGCACTTCCGGTCACAGCGTCGACGAAACGCGAAGACTCCGCTGTGCAAAACCGCACAACAACCGGCTCAATCCGTCCCATTATTCACGCATCAGGCGAGATCCAGGCTCGATGCGAATATTATCCGACGCCCGCGCGACATAATTGCCACAGATTTGATGATCTGATGGAGAACTCGACCAGAGTCATGGTCGGCGACGCTTGAGTTGCCGAAGAGCCCGCAGCAGAGGGCGCTCAATGCTGGGCCAGATCAACAAGGCCACGAAGCCCAGGATGACAGTTGCGGCCAACAGCACGAGATCAACCCCTTATTGCGAACAGGGTAACAGTCTTTCGTGACAATTAACCATACGCTCAAGCTTGACCACAAAAGAGTCGCGAACTCTCAACGCAAAGCACGCGTGGCGCGCAATTCGTGGGCCATTCTGGCGCGTATTGGACGTTTCCCAGCCAACGCCACACCCGGCGCTAGCCGGCGGTGGCGAGAATGGTGCCGCTTAGGTGACTCGAACACCTGACCCCATCATTACGAATGATGTGCTCTACCAGCTGAGCTAAAGCGGCCCACGGCGCGTTGGGGACGAGCCCCGGCGCGAGGAGGCGCCTATTTAGCGGCGCGCGGGCCGCTTGCCAAGCGTCTACGTGAGGCCGTGTTGCGACGCGGCGCCGGACCCTCTCCGGAAGGCTCCGGAAGCGGCGCAGCGTCGAAGACGCCGGGATCGTCCGGGATCGGCATCAGGGGGCCGCCGACCTCGGCCGCGCGGACGAAAGGCGTCGATTCCACATAGGCCGAAGGCAGTTCGGGCAGATCGTTCATGGTCCGCTCGCGCCGCTCGTGGCGCGGATGGATCAACTCGCCGGTCTCGGCGAAGCTGACGGCCAGACGAGCCCAGTCCTCGCGGTCATAGGCGAAGGCCCGGCCTTCGGGATCGAGATCGGACCAGTCCGGCTCCTGAGGCGCCGCCGAGCCGCGGGCGATCCAGGCGCGGGCCTCGTCGGCCTCGCCATTGGCGAAGGCCACGCGGGCCATCAGGCCGGCGAAACGGGCCGTGGGGGCCTCTTCGTCGAGCAGACGGGCGGCGGCGCGGGCCGCGACGGGATCGCCGCCCACCAGGCCGCTTTCGACGCGCAGGATGCGGCTCTCGCGGGCGTCGGGCTTCATCGCCGCCAGGGCGGCCAGGCGCGCGGCGCGGGCCTTGGGTGTCTCATTGGTCTTCAGGTCGCGATAGGCCAGCCAAAGGGCCGGATGCGGCGCGCTCTTCCAGGCCGCCTCGATCAGCTGCCCGGCCTTGGCGACCTTGCCGTCGCCGGCTAGGAGACGGGCGGCCATTACGACACCGGGTGCGAAGTCGGGCTTGAGCTTGACGGCCTGGGTCGCGAAATCGAGGGCCTGACCGCGCTTGCGCGGATCCTCGGAGCCTTCAAGGCTGGCGGCGGAGGCGGCCAGCAGGGCGGCGCGCGCCCGTTCGGCGACCACGGGCGGCACGATCTTGCGGTCCAGGGCGCCCTGGGCCAGATCGAGGGCCGAGGCCCAGTCGCCCGCCTCAAGCCGGGATTCCAGCAGGGCCCGCCAGGCCCAGCGCGCGGTGCGGGCCAGGCCGAAGGCGGTTTCAGCGTGGCGCACGGCGGTCAGCCTGTCGCCCTCGGACAGGGCGGTCTGCATCAGGCCGCGCAGGCCGGCCAGCCGCATCTCCGGGAAACCGAGCATAGCGTTGTAGGCGGCCTTGGCGGCCACATGGTCGCCGGCGGCCTCGGCCGCCTGGGCGGCGAGCACGCGAACCAGGGCGGGCGTGTCCTCGGCGAGGTCCGCAGCCTTCTGCGCCAGGCGCCGGGCCTCGGAGCCGTCACCCGCCGCCACGGCCAGGAAACCGCGCGACAGGGCCTCGACGCCCTGCTGGCGCTTGCTTTCGGCGCGCGCGCGCGCCGCGCGGCGCGGCGCCTCGACCACCCAGATCAGGCCGCGCCACAGGATCGTGGCCATCAGGGCGGAAAACAGGGTCAGGAGCGCGGCCGCGGCAGCGGTCATCTCGACCCGCCAGCCCATCCAGTCGAGATGGGCGCGGCCCGGCTCGCCCATCAGGGCCAGGGTCGCGACGGCGACCGCCGCCACCAGGAACAGGATGAAGGACGCGCGGATCATGGCGCGGCCCGCGAAACCTGGGCCAGGGCCGCCAGCGCGTCGGCGCGGATGGCGGCCACGTGGCGATCGACCTCTACACGGCGCTCTGCCGAGGCCAGCCACGGGGCCAGGACCAGACGGGCTGGATCAGGAAGGGCGTCGAGGGTCCGGATCGCGCTCTCGACATCGCCTTCATCGAGCAGGCGCTGGGCGCGCGCCAGCTTGGCGTCCGGCGTTGTCCCGCGCGTCGAGCTGACCTGGCGGATCGAGACGATCCCGGACAGGGCGTAGCGGATTCGCGCCAGCAGGTCGGCCTCCTCGCCCGGATCGCGCGCGGCGGTCGCGGCGCGGCCGGCCAGGGTCTCGAACTCGGCGGCGAGACCGGCGCGGGTCGGGGCGCCCGTCTGGGCCAGGCGCGACAGGGCGCGCAGGTCGGGCGACATCGGCAACACCCGTCCAAGACTGGCCAGTTCTTCTTCGAACGGGCCCGAGGTCTGGGCCGCGTCCGCCAGGGAGGCGGCGGCCAGCGAAGCGGCGGCGGCGTCCAGGACGCCCTTCTGGCCGGCTTCCAGAGCGGCGAGACGGGCCTCAAGCCGTTCGATCTCGACGGCGGAGCCCGCCAGGGCCGGCGCGGCGGCCTCGACCGGAAGCGGCGAGCCGACCGGCAGGCGCGCGGACGGCGGCGTGGCGCTGGGCGTGGCGCGAATCTGGCTGTCGGCGGAACCCTTCACCGGAAACCAGGTCGGCCCGTAGCGGGTGACCAGGGCGCCCAGGATCACACAGGCCACGCACAGGGCGATCATCGCCCAGAAACCTGGGCCCAGAAGCGGGCGACGGCGGGCGTACAGCGCGGGATCGCTGGGGGTGACGATTTCAGCGGGATCTGGAGCGGCGTTCATACGCCATTCGTGCCCCACGCCGCACCGACGCGCAATGTGCAGCTATCGCCCAAGCAGTTCGAGCAGGGCAGATTCACGGGGTCGAGGCGCAAAGGCCACAGAGCCGAGACGGCCCAGGCGTTGCGCCGTCAGGAGCGGTTCCGCCACGGCCGGCGACAGGCACAGGGCGTGAAGCGCGGGCGCCGGCGCCTGGTCGAGAAGGGCGGCCAGGCCTCGCGCGGCGCGGGGCGACTGCAGCAGCACGGCCTCGAACCCGGCCAGTTGCGCCAGGGTCTCCGGCGCGGGCAGGCGGTCGATCGCGGCATAGACCGCCAGGGTCCGCGCCGCGACCCCGGCCCGCGTCAGCAGCGCCGGCAAATCTGCCGCGGGCTCGCTGGCCCCGACCGACAGGACAGGTCCGGGGCGGCTTCGCGCGATCAGGGCGGCCAGCGCCTCGACGTCACCGTCGGCGCTGAAAGGCTCGGCGAAGCCCGCCGTCCGGGCCGCCCGAGCCGTCGCATCGCCCACGGCGAAGACCGGAAGGTCGCGCGCGGTTGTCAGGCGCGCGAAAGCCTCGACGCCGTTGGCGCTGGTGAAGGCCAGAGCCCCGATCCCGGCCAGGTCGACCACCGGTTCGAGAAACCGGATCTCCAGCAGGGGATCGACGAGCGCCGCAAAGCCCTGGGCCTCGACGCGGCGGGCGGTCGCCACAGCGCCGGGGCGGGCGCGGGTGATCCAGACCGTGCCGCCCTTGCGCATCGGCTAGTCCGGCAGGATCAGGGCGTCACCGCCCTCGGCCCGCACGGCCGCGCCCAGCGACAGGCCCAGTTCACGAGCGGCCGGAATATCGTCAGGTCCATCGAGCGTGACTTCACCTTCGCGCCGGAACCGCTGCACGCCATCGGGGGTGAGGGCTTCGACGATCATCGACAGGCGCCGGCCATCCAGGATGGCGTAGGCGCCGATGGCGGTGCGGCACGAGCCTTCCAGGGCGTAGAGCGCGCCGCGCTCGGCCGCGACACAGATCGTGGTGGGGCGGCAGCGGACGGCGTCGAGCCAGCCGGCGTTCACATCTTCAAGGCGGGTCTCGATGACCAGCGCGCCCTGGCCCGGGGCTGGCGGACAGGCGATCGGGTCCAGCCAGCTCTTGGGCAGATGGCCCAGACCCAGGCGGTTCAGGCCTGACTGGGCCAGCAGGATGGCGTCGGCCTCGCCGCGTTCAAGCTTGGCCAGGCGCGTGTCGACATTGCCGCGCAGCATGACGATCTCGAGGTCCGGGCGCACATGCAGGGCCTGGGCTTGCCGACGCAGGCTGGCCGTGCCCAGGCGCGCGCCGTGGGGCAGGTCTTCCAGGCGATCGCAGATGTTGCTGATGAAGGCGTCGCGCGGATCCTCGCGCTCGGGCGTGGCGGCCAGGATCAGGCCCGGCGGCAGCTCGGCCGGCATATCCTTCAGCGAATGGATGGCGCAGTCGATGCGGCCGTCCAGCAAGGCTTCCTCGATCTCTTTCGTGAACAGGCCCTTGCCGCCGATCTCCATCAGACGGCGATCCTGAATGCGGTCGCCGGTCGTGACGATCGGGATCAGGGGCGCATAGGCCTCTTCCTCACCGGGCGATCCGCCGAGCGCGGCGGCGATCCGCGCCTGCATGAGACCCGACTGGGCCAGGGACAGCTTGGAGCCACGGGCGCCAATACGGATGGGAGGTTGCCGGGACACGGTCGGAACGTTACCTGCGGGAGACAGAAGCCCTGCTGCTACAGGAGCGGCGGAAAGCCCGCAACCGAATGCAAACCCTTAAGACCCTGACCATCCTTGGCCTGGAGACCAGCTGCGACGAGACCGCGGCCTCGGTCGTGCGCCGTGCGGGCGACGGAACGGTCACGGTGCTGTCCTCGATCATCGGCACCCAGTTCGAGCAGCACGCCCCGTTCGGCGGCGTCGTGCCGGAAATCGCCGCCCGCGCCCATGTCGAGGCCATCGACGCCATCGCCGCCGAGGCGATGCGGGCGGCGGGCATCGGTTTCGACCAGATCAACGGCGTCGCCGCCACGGCCGGGCCCGGTCTGGTGGGCGGCGTCATGGTGGGGCTGGCCTTCGGCAAGGCCGTAGCCCTGGCCCGCGACGTGCCGCTGGTCGCGGTCAATCATCTGGAAGGCCACGCCGTCTCGGCCCGGCTGGGCGCCGATATTCCCTATCCCTTCCTGCTGCTGCTGGTTTCCGGCGGCCATTGCCAGCTGCTGGAGGTCGCGGGGGTCGGGGCCTGCACGCGCTTGGGCACCACCATCGACGACGCGGCCGGCGAGGCCTTCGACAAGATCGCCAAGTCGCTGGGCCTGCCCTATCCGGGCGGTCCGGCGCTGGAGAAGCTGGCGATGAGCGGCGATGCGAGCAAGTTCGAGCTGCCCCGCGCCCTGCTGGGCCGCAAGGACTGTGACTTTTCCTTCTCGGGCCTGAAGACCGCCGCTGCGCGCCAGGCCGAGAAGATCACCGACGAGCAGTCGCGCGCCGATCTGGCCGCCGCCGTCCAGGCCGCCATCGCCCGCCAGCTTTCGGAACGCACCGACCGGGCGATGAAGCTCTATCGAGACAGCCACCCCGACCAGCCGCTGCGCTTCGTTGTGGCCGGCGGGGTGGCGGCCAACGGCGCGGTGAAGGCGGCGCTGAAGAAGAACTGCGACGACAACGGCTTTTCGTTCGACGCGCCGCCCCTGGCCTACTGCACCGACAACGCCGCCATGATCGCCCTGGCCGGCGCCGAGCGTCTGGCCTTGGGGATCTTCGACGATCTCGACGCCGTCGCCCGTCCGCGTTGGCCGCTGGACGAGGCTGCGGCGTTATCCAATCCGAGCAACAGTTTCGGTCGCAAGGGAGCCAAGGCATGAGCAGCTTTCAGCACGCGGGTGTCATCGGCGCGGGCGCCTGGGGCACGGCCCTGGCCCAGGTCTGCGCCCGGGCCGGTCTGCGGGTCACCCTTCAGGCCCGCGAGACCGAGGTGGTCGAGAGCATCGCCGCCCATCGTGAAAACACCCTGTTCCTGCCCGGCGTCGTGCTGGAGACCGAGATCGCCGCAGTCGCCGACATGGCCGGCCTGGCGTCGTGTGACCTGATCCTGGCCGTCGCCCCGGCCCAGCATCTGCGCTCGGCCCTCAAGGCCCTGGCCCCGCACCTGCGTCCCGGCGTTCCGGTGGTGCTGTGCGCCAAGGGTGTCGAGCAGGGCACCCTGAAACTGATGACCGAGGTCGCCATCGAAACCCTGCCGGGCGCGCCGCTGGCCGTGCTGTCGGGTCCGAGCTTCGCCGGCGAGGTGGCCCGCAACCTGCCCACCGCCGTCACCCTGGCCTGCGAGGACGAGGCGCTGGGTCGCGCCATCGCCGAGGCCATCGCCACCCCGACCTTCCGCCCCTATATCGCCGCCGACATGATCGGCGCCGAGGCCGGCGGGGCGGTCAAGAACGTGCTGGCCATCGCCTGCGGCATCGTCGAGGGCAAGGGCCTGGGTCGCAGCGCCCACGCCGCGCTGATCACCCGGGGCTTCGCCGAACTGACCCGCCTGGCCATGGCCCTGGGCGCCAAGGCAGAGACCGTGGCCGGCCTGTGCGGCCTGGGCGACCTGGTTCTCACCTGCTCCAGCCCGCAGTCGCGCAATATGAGCGTGGGCCTGGCCCTCGGCCGGGGCATGACCCTGCAGGAGGCCCTGGCCGGCAAGCTGTCGGTGGCCGAAGGCGTCGCCTCGGCCCCGGCCGTCCGCGACCTGGCCGCGCGGCTTGGCGTCGAGATGCCGATCTGCCAGGCCGTCGCCGCCATTCTGGCAGGTGAAGCCGAGGTCGACGCCGCCATCGCGGGGCTGCTGTCGCGCCCCCTGAAATCCGAAGTCTGAACACTGTTATATATAAGGAGCGCCCGATGCCCCTCTTCGCCATCACCTGCAAGGACAAGCCCGGCGCGCTCGAGACGCGTCTGGCCACCCGCCCCGTCCATCTCGACTATCTGAAGGCCTCTACCGGGCTGAAGCTGGCCGGCGCCCTGCTGGGCGATGACGGCAATCCGGTCGGCTCCCTGCTGATCGTCGAGGCTGACGATCTGGCCGCCGCCCAGGCCCAGGCCGACAATGACCCCTTCACCACCGCCGGAGTGTTTGAGAGCGTCGAGGTCCGCGCCTGGCGCGTGGCGATCGGCGAGGTCTAGCGTCCGTTCGTGCGATCCGATCCCGACAATCCTGCCCGCCCAGCTCCCGGGACGGTGCTGTGCGCGCTGGACGAGATCCCCTCGCCCGGCGCCAAGGGGTTTCGCTTCCGCCAGGACGAGGCCCTGTTCGCAGGCTTCGTGGTGCGGCAGGGCGAGGCCGTGTTCGGCTATGTCGACAGCTGCCCGCATGCCGGCTGGCCCATGGCGGGCTTCGCCGGGCGATATCTGACCCGCGACAACGACCTGATCCTGTGCGGCGGCCACGCGGCGCTGTTCCGGATCGAGGATGGGGTCTGTGTTGCCGGTCCCTGTCCCGGCCAGACCCTGGTTGCCTGGCCCGTCCGGATCGCACAGGGCGAGGTGCTAACCGCTTGACCGCGCGACGTTTTGTCGCCCCGCAGCTACGGTAGAGTTAACAGCCATTAGACATGTGGTCCTCATGATCTGACCCAACGGAAGCGGTTTCTGACGGGGAGACGGGCTGATGGCGTCACTGGGACAGAAGATCATCGGAGCATGCGCGGGCGCCGCGCTGCTCTGCGCGGCGACGGCGGGAACGGGACTTTGGGTGGCGTTCAGCCTGGACAAGGCCCTGGAGCGCGCCGCCCTATCCGCCCGCATCCTGCGCCTTCACATGCATGCCGACATGATGCACGACGCCCTGCGCGGCGACGTCGGCGGCGCGATCATGTCCAGCGATCCCGCCCTGGGGATCGATATCAAGGTCGTGCGGGCTGATCTGGCCGAGCATATTGCGGCCTTCAAGGACGATATCTCCACCAACGCCAAGATCGCCACCGACCCACTCGTCAAAGCGGCCCTGAGCGAAGTCGAGGCGCCGCTCGGCGCCTATATCGCGGCCGCATCCAGCCTGATCGCCGTCGCTGACATCGACCCTGCGGCGGCGCGCAGTCAGCTGCCGGGGTTCAACGCCCAGTTCTCCGCCCTGGAGGACAAGATGGAACAGGCGTCCAACAGGATCGAAACCGCCGCAAACCGCGACGCCGCGACCGAGCGCCGCCTGGGCTCGATCGGTCAGGCCGTCATGGCCGCCCTGCTGCTGGTCGCGGCCCTGCTCGCCGTGGGCCTGGTCGTCGCCGCGCGAAGGGGTCTGGTCGCCCCGCTCAACGAGATCACCCGGTGCCTTCGACGCCTGTCCACCGGCGACGTCGCCGGGACCCTGCCCCGAAGCGAACGCAAGGACGAGATCGGCGACATGGCCAGGGCCGTCCAGGCCTTCCGTGACGCCGTCGAAAGCTGTCAGAAAGAGCTGAAGGCGACGGACGTGCGCGAGGCCCTGGAGGCCGAACGGCGCGCGGCGGAGGCCCGGCGCGACGCCGAGGACGCCGCCCAGTCATCCGTCGTCAGCAATCTGGGCGACGCCCTGAGGTGTCTGTCGAACGGCGACCTGTCGCACCGGATCGACCAGGCCTTCCCCCCGGGCTACGAGCGCCTGCGCACCGACTACAACGCCGCTGCTGAAAAGCTGTCGGGCGTGATCGCGGCTTCGCTGGAGGGCGTCTCGATGATCCACGGCGGAACGGCCGAGATCACCGAAGCCGCTGATGACCTTTCGCGGCGCACCGAGCATCAGGCCGCCAGCCTGGAAGAAGCCGCCGCCGCCCTGGATCAGATCACCACGACGGTGCGCCAGACGGCAGAGGGGGCCAATCGCGTCCGCAAGGTGGTCGAACAGGCTCGCGCCGCGGCCGGCAACAGCGGAGCCGTCGTCGATCAGGCGGTCGGCGCCATGGGGGCCATCGAGAAATCGTCCAGCCAGATCGGCCAGATCATCGGCGTGATCGACGAGATCGCCTTCCAGACCAACCTTCTGGCCCTGAATGCCGGGGTCGAGGCGGCCCGGGCAGGCGAGGCCGGTCGTGGCTTCGCCGTCGTGGCCCAGGAGGTACGGGCCCTGGCCCAGCGCTCGGCCGATGCGGCCAAGCAGATCAAGACCCTGATCGCCACCAGCGCGGCCGAGGTCGGCCAGGGGGTCGACTATGTCGGCAAGGCCGGCGAGGCCCTGCGCGCGATCGCCGAGGAGGTGGACCAGATCGACGCGCTGGTTGACTCCATGGCCGCCTCGGCCGCCGAACAGGCGCGCGGACTGGCCGAGATCAACACGACCATGAACCAGATGGACCAGGTCACCCAGCAGAACGCCGCCATGGTCGAGGAGACCACCGCCGCCAGCCACGCCCTGGCCCAGGAGGCCACGCGCCTGGCCGAGCGGATGGGCGAGCTGCGGATCAAGGGCGGACCGTCGGCTCAGCCGCTGGCGGCCTAGACCGATCCCGCTCTCAACGGAGGCGGGGTTTACCCCGGAGCCTTCTCCGCCGAGAATGCCGCCAGATCCTCGATCAGCGCCCGGGCGGCCATGGCCACCAGTTCGCCACCCTTTTCGGGCGTGGCCAGGGCGGGATCCGAGCCCATGCGGCCATCGGGATAGCGGGCCCGGAAGTCCAGGGCCTCGCGGATCGGACCGGTCGGCGCGATCTTCGGCTCATAGGCCGTGGTCTTGATGGTTTCCGGATAGGCCCATTGGGTCACCGCGATCTCGGACGGCGTCGCATGGCTGCCGTGACCCACCGGGAATTGCCGGTTGGCCAGGGCGTTGACGCCCGCCAGGTCCCACCAGTTCTTCAGCTTCAACGCGAACGGCGCCCGCGCGCCGCGGAAGCTGTAGTCGGCATAGATCTCGGAGAACGCCGCCTCGATCGAGGCGACATTGCCGCCGTGGCCGTTGAGGAAATAGATCCGCTCAAAGCCGTGCGCGCCCAGCGACCGCACCCAGTCGCCGATCGCGGCGATGAAGGTCGAGGGCCGCAGGAAGATGGTGCCCGGAAACGCCAGATGGTGCTGGGCCATGCCGATATTGAAGGTCGGGGCCACCAGCACGCTGTCGGACTGCTTCTGGGCCTCGTGCGAGATGATCTCCGGGCACAGCCAGTCGGTGCCCAGCAGACCGGTGGGGCCGTGCTGCTCGTTGGAGCCGATGGGCACGACCACGGTCTTGGACGTCTTCAGGAAGGTCTCGATCTCGGACCAGGTCGACAGGGCCAGCAGCATGAGAACCTCCGCAATGAACAGGCCTTCGGCATAGCGCGGCCCAATCATGCAAGAAACCGCAAAGGTATTCTTGCGCCCCGGGACGGGCCGCGCATAACTCCCGCCCAACAAGACCAAGGGAGTAGACGGCGTGAGCGACGGACAGGTTTTCCCGGTTCCAGAGGCCCTGGCGCAGCGGGCCCATATCAACGCCGCCGCCTATGAGGCCGCCCTCGCCCGCGTCGAGGCCGATCCGGAAGGCTATTGGCGCGATATCGCCGCCCGGCTCGACTGGATCAAGGCGCCCACCCAGATCAAGGACGTCTCGTTCAACAAGGACGACTTCCGCATCCGCTGGTACGCCGACGGGGTGCTTAACGTCAGCGCCAACTGCATCGACCGCCACCTGCCGCACAAGAAGGACGAGGTCGCCCTGATCTTCGAGGGCGACGAGCCGGGAACGTCCGACACCCTGACCTATGGCCAGCTGCACGAGGAGGTTTGCCGCATGGCCAACGTCCTCAAGGTGCAGGGCGTCCAGAAGGGCGACCGGGTGACGATCTATCTGCCGATGATCCCGATCGCGGCCGTCGCCATGCTGGCCTGCGCCCGGATCGGCGCGGTGCATTCGGTGGTGTTCGGCGGCTTCTCACCCGACAGCATCGCCGGCCGCATCCAGGACTGCGCCTCGCACTTCGTGATCACCGCCGACGAGGGCAAGCGCGGCGGCAAGCGCGTGCCGCTGAAGGCCAATATCGACGAGGCGCTGAAGAGCTGCCCGTGGGTCGGCAAGGTGCTGATGGTGCGCTGGACGGGAGCCGACGTGCCGCTGGTCAAGAACCGCGACATCGTTTGGCAGGACGTGCGCGAGGCGGTCTCGGCCGAATGCGCGCCCGAACCGATGAACGCCGAGGATCCGCTGTTCATCCTCTACACCTCCGGTTCGACCGGTAAGCCCAAGGGCGTGCTGCACACGACCGGCGGCTATCTGGCCTGGGCGTCGTGGACCTTTTGGGCCGTCTTTGACTACAAACCCGGCGAAGTCTTCTGGTGCACGGCCGACGTGGGTTGGGTCACCGGCCACAGCTATGTGGTCTATGGCCCGCTGACCAATGGCGGGACCAGCCTGATCTTCGAGGGCGTGCCCAACTATCCCACTCCCAGCCGGTTCTGGGAGGTGATCGACAAGCATAAGGTCGAGATCTTCTACACCGCCCCTACCGCCCTGCGGGCCCTGATGCGCGAGGGCGACGAGCACGTCACGAAGAACGATCTGTCGAGCCTGCGCCTGCTGGGCAGTGTGGGCGAGCCAATCAATCCGGAAGCCTGGCTGTGGTACCACCGCGTGGTCGGCAAGGAGAAGCTGCCGATCGTCGACACCTGGTGGCAGACCGAGACCGGCGGCATGCTGATCACGCCCTTGCCCGGCGCGACCGCCCTGAAGCCCGGCTCGGCCTCAAAGCCCCTGCCCGGCGTCAAGCCGCAGCTGGTCGACGCCGAAGGTCTGGTGCTGGACGGCGCGACCGAGGGCAATCTGGTGATCACCGACAGCTGGCCCGGCATGATGCGCACGGTCTATGGCGACCACGGCCGGTTCTTCGAGACCTATTTCAGCACCTATCCCGGCAAGTACTTCACCGGCGACGGCTGCCGCCGCGACGCCGACGGCTATTACTGGATCACCGGCCGGGTCGATGACGTGATCAACGTCTCGGGTCACCGCCTGGGCACCGCCGAGATCGAGAGCGCGCTCGTCGCCCACGAGACCGTCGCCGAGGCCGCCGTGGTCGGCTGTCCGCACGACATCAAGGGCCAGGGCGTCTATGCCTATGTGACTCTGAACGCCGGGGTCGAGCCGACCGAGGATCTGCGCAAGGCCCTGGTGCTGTGGGTCCGCCACGAGATCGGCCCGTTCGCCGCGCCCGACGTCATCCAGTGGGCCCCGGGCCTGCCCAAGACCCGGTCTGGCAAGATCATGCGCCGCATCCTGCGCAAGATCGCGGAGAATGAACTCGGGAGTCTCGGCGACACCTCCACCCTGGCCGATCCGTCGGTGGTCGATGATCTGGTGAAAAATCGCGCGGGCGCGTGACGGCGGGGCCGTCGGCGCGTTAGCGTCAGCATGATGCGGCGGCTGCTCCCCCTTGCCCTGATGCTTCTGGCCGGCCCGGCTCTCGCCGACGGCGGCTGGATTGACCGCCTGCGGGCGGGCGAGATCCCCATCGAGGCCCATGCCGACGCGCGCGGTCGCGGCGGCATGGTCCGGGCCGCCATCGACATTCCCGCCCCCGCGGCCGTGGTCTGGCGCACCATCCTCGACTGTGATCGCGCCGCTCGCATGACCCCGGGGGTCAAGCGGTGCCGCGTGCTGTCCCGCGCAGCGGACGGCCGCTCCGAACTGCGCGAGCATCTGGTCAAGTGGGGCTTCTTTCTGCCGACCCTTCGCTCGACCTCGCGCATCGATCTGGAGCCCGACCGCAGTATCCGCTTCACCTGCGTCGGCGGCGACATCCGCGCCTGCGAGGGCTCCTGGACGCTGGAGCCTATCAAGGCCGGGACCGCCACCCGCGTGACCTATGAGATGTGGGCCGCCGCGCCCTTCGCCGTGCCGGCGCCGGTGCTCAGCGGCCTGATGCGTCGCGACGTGCCCGACGCCCTCAGGGCCCTGCGCCGTGAATGCCAGGAGGCCGAGTGAGTTCGGCGTCGCAGGAGCCGCCCGACGGCCTGTGGCTGTTCGACGGCGTCTGCAATCTCTGCTCGGGCTCGGTCGCATTGGTGCTGAGGCTGGACCGCGAAGGCGTCATCCGTTTCACGCCGATCCAGTCGCCCTATGGCCGCCAGCTGGCCATCACCCACGGCATCGACCCGGACACCCCCGCCAGCTTCCTGTTCATCGACCACGGGCAGGCCCTGGAAAAGACCGCCGCCATCGGCGCCCTGCTGCGCCGGCTGAAGGCGCCCTGGCGCTGGCTGGCCTTTGTCGATCGTCTGCCCAGGGGGCCGGCCGACGCCGCCTATGACTGGCTGGCCGCCAACCGCTACCGGCTGATGGGGAAGAAGGACGCCTGCATGGTTCCCTCGCCCGCCCAGCGCGCCCGCTTCATCCTGGAGCCGCCGCCCGAGTGATCCGGCGCGGCTTCATGACAAGACGGTAAGCTTTCGCCCCAGCGGCGCGATGATAGGGTCGGCGCAACCGCGTTTGCTGGAGCTCTCCCGAATGATCCGTCCTTTTGCCAAGGCCGCCCTGGTGGCGCTGGCGCTCTCGACCACCGCCCTGTCGCCCCTGGCTTTCGCCGCGGATACGCCGTCGATCACGGTGCCGCCGATCGTCTACAAGGAACGGGTGCTGGCCAATGGCCTGAAAGTGTTCACGGCCCGGGATGCGACCACGCCCAACGTGACGGTGCAGGTCTGGTACGGCGTCGGCTCCAAGGATGATCCGGAAGGCCGCTCGGGCTTTGCGCACCTCTTTGAACACCTGATGTTCAAGGCCACGCGCAACATGCCCAACGAGACGCTGGACCGGCTGACCGAAGACGTGGGCGGTTTCAACAACGCCTCCACCTATGACGACTTCACCAACTATTACGAGGTGGTGCCCGCCAACCATCTGGAGCGCCTGCTGTGGGCCGAAGCCGACCGCCTGGGCTCGCTGGTCATTGACGAGGCGGTCTTCGCCTCCGAGCGCGACGTCGTGAAGGAAGAGCTGCGCCAGCGCGTCCTGGCCGATCCCTATGGCCGCCTGTTCGCCCTCTATGTGCCGCAGCAGTCGTTCACGGCCCACCCCTACAAGCGCCCGGGCATCGGCTCGATCGAGGAACTGGACGCGGCAACGGTCGACGACGTCCGCGCCTTCCACGCCACCTACTACCGCCCCGACAACGCCGCCCTGATCGTGGCCGGCAATTTCGACGAGGCCCAACTGCAGGCCCTGGTCGACAAGTATTTCGCGCCGCTGAAGACCCCGGCCGCGCCCCTGCCCAAGGTCACCGTGGTCGAGCCGCCGCGCACCGGCCCCAAGACGGTCAACACCTATGGCCCCAACGTGCCGCTGCCGGCGGTGGCGATCACCTGGCTGGCCCCGGCCGCGTCCGACAAGGACGCCCCGGCCCTGGCCGTGCTGGACGCCATCCTGTCGGCCGGCAAGTCGTCGCGCCTGTATGACACCCTGGTCTATGACCAGAAGATCGCCCAGTCGGTGTTCTCGTCGGGCCCGACCAACGCCCAGCCGGGCCTGTTCTATGTCGGCGCGGTCATGGCCGGCGGCAAGACAGCCGAGCAGGGTGAAGGCGCTCTGCTGGCCCAGGTCGCCCGCCTGCGCGACGCCCCGCCCACCGCCGCCGAGCTGGCCGAAGCCAAGACCGGCCTGCTGGCCGACGCCGTGCGCCGCCGCGAGGAAATCGACGGCCGCGCCTTCGCCATCGGCTACGCCCTGCTGACCGACGGCGACGCCGCCCGCGCCAACACCAACCTGGCCGAGCTGCAGGCGGTGACCGCCGCCGACGTCCAGCGGGTTGCGAAAAAGTGGCTGGCCGATGATCGCCGCACCTCGATCCGCTACCTCCCGGAATCGGCCCGCCCCGCCGGCGAGACGGACAACACCCCGGTTCCGCCCAAGGTGGCCTCGGTGAAGTTCAACGGCGCCATCACCACCCTGGCGCCGGAAGGCGAGCGCCAGAAGATCCCGGCCGTCGCGGCCCCGATCGCCGCGGTCCTGCCCTCGCCGGTCGAGAAGACCCTGGCCAACGGCCTGCGGGTGATCGTCGCCAAGTCCAGCGACCTGCCGCTGATCACCGCCGACCTGACCGTGCGCGGTGGCGCCAGCTCGGATCCCGCCGGCCTGGCCGGCGCGTCCAGCCTGACCGCCGACCTGCTGACCGAGGGGACCAAGACCCGGGGCGCGGTCGACATCGCCCGCCAGACCGAAGCGCTTGGCGCCAATCTGGGCGCCGGTTCGGGCTGGGAAGCCTCGTCCCTGACCCTCAGCGTCATCGCCGACAAGGCTCCGGCCGCGATGGTGATCATGGCCGACGTGGCCCAGAACCCGGTCTTCAAGGCCGAGGAGCTGGACCGTGTTCGCGCCGAGACCCTGGATGGCCTGTCGGTCGCCTATCAGCGTCCGGGCAGCCTGGCCGCCTACGCCACGGCGCCCGTGCTCTATGCGGGTTCGGCCTATGGCCACGTGGCCGGCGGCACGCCCGGCTCGCTGCCTAAGGTCAAGCGCGAGGATCTGGTCAAGCTGCACACCGCCGCCTGGCGTCCGGACAACGCGGTGCTGGTCCTGACGGGCAACCTGTCGCCGGAAGCCGGCTTCGCGCTGGCCGAGACGGCGTTCGGCGGCTGGAAGAAGCCCGTCACCCCACCGCCGGCCACGCCGGCCGCCCCGACCGGCTACAAGCCGCGCAATGTGGTCATCGATCTGCCCGGCACCGGTCAGGCGGCCGTGACCCTGGCCAAGCCGGCGATCACCCGCGCCGACCCCAACTACTATTCGGGTCTGGTGACCAATGCGGTGCTGGGCGTGGGCTATTCCTCGCGCCTGAACCAGGAAATCCGCATCAAGCGCGGCCTGTCCTATGGCGCGGGCTCCAGTCTGACCCCGCAGGGCCAGTTCGGCGGCTTCTCGGCCCGGGTGCAGACCAAGAACGAGTCCGCCGGTCAGGTGGTCAGCCTGGTCCAGGCCGAGCTGACCCGTCTGGCGGCCGAGCCGGCCTCGGCCGGTGAACTGACCGCCCGCAAGTCGGTGCTGGTCGGCGGCTTTGGCCGTGACCTGGGCACCTCCGAGGGCCTGGCCGACATCCTGGGCAATCTGGCCGTCTATGGCGTGCCGCTGAACGAGATCCAGAGCTATGCGACCAAGGTCGAGGCGGTCAGCGCCGCCGACGTTCAGGCCTTCGCCAGGAGCATGATGGATCCGGCCCAGACCAGCATCATCGTCGCCGGCGATCTGAAGGCGATGGGCGACACCCTGCCCGCCGCCGTGCCGAACGCCACGGTGATCCCCGCCGCCAAACTGAACCTCGACAGCCCCAGCCTGACCAGCGGGAAATAGCTCTCACCTTTGTCATCCCGGAAGCCTCGCAGAGGCTGTCCGGGACCCAGGGGCCGGCGCACTGCGGTCGCCCCTGGGTCCCGGCTCTCCGCTTCGCTGCGGCCGGGATGACAAGTATTTTGAGCTTAGATTTTCGGCTTGGGTTTCGCGGCGGTCCTGGCCGGAGCCTTCGCCACAGCCGCCTTGGGCGCGGCAGCCGCAACCTTAGGCGCCCCGCCCTTCGCCAGCAGGTCCCGGATCTCCATCAGCAGCGCTTCCTGGGCCGTCGGCGCCGTGGGGGCTTCCGGCGCGGGCTCGGCCGCGTCGGCGCGGCGGATGCCGTTGACGATCTTGACCAGCAGGAACACCACGGCCGCCACGATCAGGAACTGGATCAGGGTGTTGATGAAGGCCCCGTACTGGACGGCGACCTTCTCCACGGCCTCGGTGGCCGCGTCTTCGGGTTTGAGCACCCATTCCAGCTTGGAGAAGTCCAGGCCGCCGGTCAGCAGGCCGATCGGCGGCATGATCACCTGGTCGACCAGGCTCTTGACGATGCCGTTGAAGGCCGCGCCGATGATCACGCCGACGGCGAGATCGATGACGTTGCCGCGCGAGATGAACTCGCGAAATTCCTTGATGACACTCATGACCCGGTCTCGCCGATTAGCCCTGCTGAAGGTCGCGAGGCTGACGGCGTTCGGCCCCCAAGGTCAAGACGGGGTCAGACTACTCGTCGGCGTTGAGCCGGGCCCGCAGTTCCTTGCCGCTCTTGAAGAACGGCACATGCTTGGCGCGGACATCGACGGTTTCGCCAGTGCGCGGATTGCGGCCCGAGCGCGCCGGGCGCGAGCGGACCGACAGGGCGCCAAAGCCCCGAAGTTCGACGCGACCGCCACCTTCCAGAGCGCCGATCATGCGCTCGAGAATGACGCCGACGACGCGCTCGACGTCTTTCTGCGTCAGGTGCGGATTTTCATTCGCGAGCCTGGCGATGAGTTCAGACTTGATCATCGATATCCCCGGCGCCGGAGGGAGGAACTGGCGCGTGCGGACCTTTGCCCAAGGGTGGTTGAGTCTTCAAGAGGCAGGTTGAGATTCTGGCGCCCGACCTGGGCGGCGGCACGATGCGAGGCAGACAGGATATCCCGACTTTAGTCCTCAATCTGGGTTTACATGCCTCCCCTCGCGCGAATATGCGCAAGCTTCTCACACATTGACCGGGGTTTCGGCTGAAACGTCTCTCGTCACGTCAAGACGGAGGAAACGCGCGGTTTAGAGCCCCGATCGGGATCATCATGGTGAGCGCAGTCTTCACCAAAGACGTCCCCGTCCAAGGACTTAGCGGAACAAGACGGTGGATGGGCGCAAAGAAAAACGGCGGCCGGATCGCTCCGGCCGCCGCTGACTTCAGTCCCGATGAACGGGCGGAAGACTATTCCTTCGGGGTGGCCCGCTCGCGCAGGGCGGCGCCCAGGATGTCGCCCAGCGAAGCGCCGGAGTCCGACGAGCCGAACTGCTCGATGGCTTCCTTCTCTTCGGCCATTTCCAGCGACTTGATCGACATCGAAACGCGGCGGG
>Ga0209023_10003643_pt1 | contig 18200 bp, 17 predicted proteins | sample LakOneMetagenome_FD_187468 | JGI IMG/M metagenome (GOLD analysis project Ga0209023, IMG submission 187468) | Freshwater and sediment microbial communities from Lake Erie, Canada (SPAdes) (version 2) | ecosystem: Environmental > Aquatic > Freshwater > Lentic | place: Lake Erie, Canada... | reverse complement strand
CGACGTCGCCGAGGCGGTGTATTCGTTCACCGACACCGGCGCGGCTGGTCAGGTGCTCGACGCGAGCGGCGGTGCGGTCTACGAGTTGAGCTTCGGGGCGGACGAGGCGCCTTCGGTCGGACCGAGCGGGTACTGGTCGGTGACGATGTACGACGAGCACAGCTTCTTGGTGGACAACCCGATCGACCGCTACGCGACCCGGCCCGATCGGCCCGGCCTCGTCACCGACGACGCCGGTCGGCTCACGTTCGTGCTCGCCGTCGAGCTCCCGGCCGGGGTGCCCGAGGCGAACTGGCTCCCGGCGCCGGCGGGTCGGTTCCGGTTGGGGCTGCGCGTGTACTACCCCGGCCCGTCGGTCGCCGCCGGCCGGTGGTCCCCGCCCCCGGTCACTCGACGACCGTGAACCGACCGGCGTAGGACACGGGCACGCCACAGGGATAAGCCATGGACTCGAGAGGATCCGCGCCACGGTCGTGGCGCCAGCTACGCGACCGGGCGGCGGGCGTCGTGGCCCTTGATCCCGCCCAGGTCAAAGCCCGGCTGGACGAGTTGGCGCGGTCGCGGTCCTGGCTGGCGCCACTCGGGTGGACGGTGGCGACGCTGGTGCTGCTGTTCCAGGGTCTGAAGCTCATCGTGTCCAACTGGCGGCTCACCTTGGTGCAGCTCGTCCCTGCGGTCGCGATCGGGTTGACGTGGTGGGACCTGCGGGCCCACCTGCTGGGCCGACTCGACCTCGTGACCTGGCGCGGGGCCGGGTTCGCCCTGATCGTGGCCGTGGGCATCGTGGCGGTGACGGTCGTCGCCTACTGGTGCAACGGGGTCTTTGCAGTGGCCATCAGCCGCCCGGCACCGGTGTTGCTGCGCCCCGCGTACCGTCAGGCCCGGATGCAGCGCCGCTACCTCAATGCGTGGGGCCTCGGTGTGGGGTCAGCCCATGCGCTGGTGTCCACCGTGGTGGTCGGGTTCGGCCTGCTGTGGTTCAGCCTCGGCCTCTTCGCGGTGGCCCTGGTGATGACCGTCACCTTCGTCACGGTGCCAGCCCACGTCGTCGGTCTGCGCACCCACGCGGCGCTGCCCGACAAGGTGAAGGGCGCCGCGGTCGGCACGGTCGTCGGGGTCGTCGCGAACGCGCCGGGTTTCATCCTGAGCCGAATCGGGTTGCTGATGCTCGGCATCGGGCTCCTCTGGGTTCCCGGTGTCGTGCTGTTCGCAATCGGGATCGCGCTGGAGACGGCGGCCGTATCCTCGGTGTCAGCGCTGAAGATGACGACCCAGTTCGTCGACACCGGCCCGGCCACCGAATCAGCCACCACCCCGGACTGACCGTGCGGCGGACGGAGATCAGCTGGGGTAGTCCTGCTTCTGCACCGGCGGGGCCGTCCAGCGCCCATCGCGGATGCCGGCCCCGGGCAGGTAGGTGCGGAAGGCCAGGTTGAATGGCCCGTCTGGGCACGGGAGCCAGTTCGGCTTGAGCCGCGGGTCGTCGAGGTGGTGTGCGATGCGGATCGTGATGGCGCCGTCGTCGTCGGGGACCATCGTCGGCAGGTCCCGCGAGCTCACCGAGTAGCGATCAAGATCGTTGGCGTACAGGAAGCGGTCGGCGTCGTAGAGCGTGATCGACCAGAACGCGTCGACCGGCGGCAGCCGGCCCGGCCCGAAGCGGATGGTGTAGGTGCGGCGGCCGTCGAAGGGCTGGCCGTCGGCGTCGGCCTGGTAGCCGACGCCGAGGTACTCCTCGACGCTGTTGCCGAGGATGCCGAGCATCGCGCCGACGGCTCGGGGCATCGGGTCGGTGCCGAGCTGCTCGCGAGATCCGAACAGCTCGGCGGATGACCGCACCTGCGCGGCGCGGCGGGCCATGTCCTCGAGCCCGGCGCGCATCCCGGCGCGCACCTGCTCGGCCCAGTCGTCGCCCTTCGGCTCGTAGGGCACGAGCCCCGCGGCTGCGAGATCGCGTCGGATCTCGACGTCCTCGGGCGCGGCCGGCATCAGCTCGACCATCCAGGAGAGGACGTCGAAGAAGCGCACATCCGGGTCGCGGCGCACGTCGACGGCGGAGACGCGGGCGGGCAGCGGTTCGGCCGCCGGGGGCGGCTGGTTCAGGAACGCCGACAGGGTCTGCACGTCGCAGTGGTCCTGGAGGGTCGTGACGTGGTCCCGGTCGTGGGGTCCGAGCAGTTGGATGCGGAGGAACACGAGGCCCAGCTCCGTGGGACACGCGAAGGTCCCGTCGATGCCGGGCGGAATGTCGCCCGACCACCCGGGGCCCGTGACGAGGAACCGTCCGCCGGCGGTGCCGTTGGTGCGCGGCGACACGTAGCCGACGATGTAGGTGGCGAGGTCGACGACCATGGCCGACACGTAGCGCTCCGCCTCGAACGCCGGCAGGGTCACCACGACCGGCTCCGCCCGCAGGTCGAGCCACGCGTAGGAGTACGGGGTGTCGACGTTCATCGCGACCACCGTGCGGTCCTCGGCACTCGCGACGCGTCGGGCATGGCCGAACGTGTTCAACGGGGCCTTGAACTCCGCCGCGTCGGGGTCGAGCGCGAAGTCATGCAGGATGCGGTACAGGTCGACACTGGCATAGCCATAGACCAACCCCCGTCGCGCCGCCCCGGTGGTGTCTCGGTTCATGTTCGGCCTTCCTGAGATGGCGGCGGGATCAGCCGGCGATGAGAGCGCTGAGGCCCTTGGCGAGCAGCAGGACTCCGAGTACGCCGAGCACGATGGCCATGATCAACCGGTTCTTGGCCATGAGCCACACGGGGAGCGCGTCGAGGTGACCTTCGGCGGATGGGCCGCCCCAGAGCGCATAGGCCGTGGCCAGCCAGAACGGTGAGGTCGCGAGGACCACGAAGAGCAGTGCGGGGACGATGATCCCGGCTCCTGACGAGGCCGATCCGATGGATTGCCCGGCGCTGATGAGGATGATCAGGTTCTTGGGGTTGAGGATTGTGGCCCCGGGGGCGAGGAGCAACACGGCCTTCGGGCCCATGTCGCCGATCTTGGTGAACACGGCCCTCTCGGAGGTGTCGGCCCGTTTCTTCCAGTTCCATGCTGCGAAAGCCATCAGCAGCGCGGCGAAAGCCAAGAACACCACCCCGGCCGCCCGACTGGGCTCGGAGGAGGTGTCGCCGACGGCTTTCGCGCCCCCGACTCCGATCATGACGCCCACGAAGGCCGACACGATGATGCCGGCCGTCAACACGATCGAGTTGACCACCCGCCGCTTGGACCCGAGGACGAGGATGAGTTCGATCAGTGTGACCGGGGAGATGGCGAAGGCAATCGCCGAGCCGAGGAGGGTCACCCATTTCATGTCGGACATTGTCGGTCAGGTCCGGTCGAGGTGGCTCACCCGCGGCAGGTGATCCTCGCGGAGGTCGAGATCTCGTGTCGGAGTCACCTGCCACGGGCCGGGGATCGCTCGTTAGGCGCGGTCGCCGGGGCTGGACGGGAAGCGGCTCTCGTCGCCGAGGTGCCCCATCCGTCTCACCTCCGGGTCGACGATGAGCAGATACCAGAGTGGGACCAGCAAGCCTGTGTTGCACACCGACACGCCGACCAGGGCGATCACCAGCCACAGTGCCTTGTTCCTTCCGCTTCGAGCGAAGGCCGCGCTCGGCCGTCGGTGCACGGCGACGACCGCCCAGGCATCGACGATGACCTTGAGTAGGGCCACCATGGCGATCGTGATGTCGGCCGTGGTCTTGAACGTCCCCCACTGGGCCGGCCGTCCGGGTCAGCCGGCGGCGACGGCGCCGAGGCCCTTGGCGAGCAGCACGAGGCCGAGCACGCCGAGGACGACGGCCATGATGAGCCGGTTCTTCGCCATGAGCCAGACGCGCAGCGCGTCGAGATGTTGTTCGGCTGCCGTACCGCCCCCGAGCGCGTAGAGCGTGGCCAGCCAGAACGGTGAGGTGGCCAGGACCACGAAGACCAGCGCCGGGACGATGACCGCCGCCCCCGTGGAGGTCGAGCCGATGGTTTGGCCGGCGCTGATGAGGATGATGAGGTTCTTGGGGTTGAGCAGGGTGGCGCCCGGGGCGAGGACCAGGACGGCCTTCGGGCCCATGTCCCCGATCTTGGCGAATATGGCCATCTCCGAGGCGTCGGCCCGGTTCCGCCAGTTCATCACCGCGAGCGCCAAGAGCAGCGCGGCGAGGAGCACGAACACGACGCCAGTTGCCCGGCTCGGTCCGGACGCGGTGTCGCCGACGGCGTTCGCGCCGCCGACCCCGATCAGGACGCCGACGAAGCTCAACACGATGATGCCGACCGTCAACACGATCGAGTTGACGACCCGCCGCTTCGAGACGAGCACCAAGATGAGCTCGATCAACGTGACCGGGGAGATCGCGAAACCGACTGCCGAGCCGATGAGAGTTGCCCATTCCATGTCGGACACACTCGGTCAGGCCCTCTGCAGGCGGCTCACCCGCGGCAGGTGATCTTCGCAAGGGTCGATCTCGTGGCGGGGTCACCTGCCGCGGGTGATGTCAGCCGCCTCGACCTGGCCCACGATGCGGGCATGGTTTATCGGATTCGGGTGAGAGGTCGTCTCTCGCCTCGAGTGGTCAGGATGTTCCCGGGCTTCGAAGCCGAGCCAGGCGACGCGATCACCGATCTCGTGGGGCCCATCGAGGACCAAGCCCAGCTGTACGGCGTGCTGGAACAGATCCGGTCCTTTGGCCTCACCCTGGTCGAGGCGACGCCCTTGGAGTGAGCTCGCAGCGCACCGGTGTCAGAGATCCGGGAGCGGCAATCGCAGCTCCGCGGCGCGCGCGGTGGCTTCGTCACGGTTCGTCACGTCCAACTTGACGTAGATGTTCTTCACGTGGCTTTTGACGGTGTTGTTCGAAACGTAGAGCCGGTCCGCGATCTCTTGGAGCGTGAGGCGCGTCGGCAGCAGTGCGAGCACCTCGCGCTCGCGCGCGGTCAGGTCGGTGACACCCTCTCGTCGACCCACCGCTTCTCGCCAGACCTCCTTCACGTCCTCGCGGTCGCGCTGGCCCCGTTCGAAGCGGGGAAGATGTTCGATCGCAGCGATGATGTCGCCGGCCGCGTCGAGGTCGCCGTTCTGCAGATCGACCCATGCGGCCTCGACATCGAGCGCGAGCATGAACGGAGCGCCGGACGCGATCAGGTCGGCTGCTGGGCGGGCGTCGGCGATCGCGCGCGTGCATTCATCGCGCCGTTGTTGGCGGCGCAGCACCATCACCCGTGCCAGCAGCGCTTCGAGGCTCCCCTCCGACGGGGCCCCGTCCGAGGCCTGCCACGTGAGCACCTGATCGGCGCGATCGAGCGCGGCTTGCAGGTTGCCGCGCTCGGCGTCCACCCACGCGAGCGACCCGCGAAACGCGTGGATCCAGAACGGATCGGTCAGCGTGCTGTCGGCAAGGGCGGCGTCCAGGCGGCCCTGCGCGTCGTCGAGCCGCCCGTCCCAAATATCGGCCCGAGCGGCCAGCTGCGTGACATACGCGACGGCTGGCCGTTCGAGCCCGATGCCCGCGGCGGCGAACCCGTCGAGGGCTCGTTGCGCGTGCTGGATCACCGTGGGGGCGTCGCCGACCCGGGCCGCGAGGTGGGCATCGACCACCGCCAGCTCGGCCGCGATGGCGGTCGGCGCCGACGAGAGCGGAGCCAGACGCCGCAACTCGGCGAGCGTCGCCTCGGCGCGCACGGTGTCCTTCTGGGCGAGGTTCGCCCACACCAATCGCAGGAGGTGGTCGTAGGGATCGTCGAGCGTCGGCGGGAGCGCCGAGTACCAGCGATGCAACGTGGCCGCCCGGAGAAGCCGGAAGTACTCGTCCTCGTACGCGTGCACGATGGCGGCAGCCGCGTCGACGTCGCCGCCGGCGACCAGATGCTCGACCGCACGCTCAGGGTCGCCATGCTCGGCGTGCCACGCGCCCGCGCGGAGGTGGAGTTGCTCGACAGTCCCTTGGTTCTCGGCGATCAGCTCGGCTCGCAGCAGCTCTGCAAACAAGGCATGACATCGGTACCAAGGCGCTTGGCCGCCCTCGAGTCGGTTGACCAGCGCGTGGCTGCGCTCGAGGTCGCGCAACATGCGCGCACCATCGTCGCGGCCGGTCACCGCATCGCACAGCGAGCCGGTCAGCCGATCCAGGATGGAGGTCTCGAGCAAGAACTGGCGCCGATCGCCGGGCTGGTTGTCCAGCGCCTCCTGCAACAAGAAGTCGGCAATCGACTGATCGTCACCGCGCAGCTGTCGGATGAACACCTCGGGGTCGTCCGCGTCGAGCGCCGCACGGATGGCCAACTGCACCACCGCCGGCAACCCCTCGGTCCTCGCCCGCAGCTGCTCGACCACCTCGGGCGACACCCCGAGCCCAGCGAGGCGCACCAACTCGGCGACCTCGTCATCGTTCAGGGCCAGCGCCCGTTCTCGGACGTCAACGACCGTCCCCGCGGCCCGCCACTTGGGCACCACCCACGGGAGCTCCCGGCGCGACGCGACCGCCAGGCGAGCACCGGTCGGGAGTCGTTGGGCGACTCGCCCCAAGTCGCTGTGAAGCGAGGCTTCGACCAGCAGATGCGCGTCGTCGATCACAATCCACACCGGTTCCTCGCGGACGTGATCGAGCGCCATTTCAACGAACGCGTCGGCATCGGCAACGGCCGGTCGCTCCGTAGGTTCGTCGGCGGGCGAAGTGAGCCGCCAGGCCCGAAGGCTGGCATCGGTGAGATAGGTCCAGAACCGGCTCGGATCGTTGTCAGCGGCCTCGACGGTCAGCCACACGACCCGACTGCCTGGCCTCGCCGCCAGCTCGCCCAACAGCTGGGTCTTCCCCAACCCCGGCCCACCGGTGATCACGCAGAGGCCACGATCGGGTGTCGTGTCGATGAGGTCCAGCAGTCGCTGCCGGTGAAGCGGTCGGACCGACGGCCGCGGCGGTGCGAACTTGGTGGCGTCAACGGCCACCCCAGCGGGCTGCGGACCCCGCCCCTTCGATCCCAGCTCGGCTTCTATCCCTGCAGGGTAGACACCGCCCCAAGCGCGGCGCACACCGGCCCACGACGGCAGCGGCGATCGCCTGGCCCCTGCCGATCTCCGCACTTGACACATATCACCCGGCACGGGTGACCCGGCGCGAACGGTCCGTCGCTGATCATCCGAACATCCAACAACTCGTCGGCCCGCAAACGGTCGGCTCCCGACCTGGAGGTTCAACATGGCAAAGATCGTGGCGTTCTCGGTGCCCACCTACGACGACGGTGTGAAGGCACTCGACGAGCTCGAGACCGTTGACGAGGTGAAGGACGTCGCCCTCGCGTACAAGAACGCGAAGGGGAAGGTGAAGATCCGACAGACCTCCGACGCCACCTTCGGCAAGGGCGCGCTCCACGGCGCGTTGCTCGGCGGCGTGGTCAGCATCTTCCTCGGCCCACTCGTCGGCATGGCCGCCGCCGGTGCCGCCGCCGGCGGCGCCTACAGCGCAGTGCGCGACAAGGGCGTGAGCGACAAGATCATGAAGCTCGCCGGCGAGCAGCTCGAAGGCGGCCACGCAGCGGTCTTCGTCCTCGCCGAGGACGACACCGCAGCCGAGATCGAGCAGAAGGTGCGCAACATCTCGCACCTCGAGCAGTACAAGGGCGTGATCGAGGTCGGCGAGTTCTCGACCGAGGCCCAGAAGGCGGTCCGCGAGGTGCTCAAGCTGCACGCCGCCTGAGGATGCTGACACACGTGTCCGTCCCCGCCGGTCCTCCCCCTACCGGCCGGCCGGGGACGGACACGATTGCCCGCAACGGTCCACTGACCGACGAACGATCCGAACGCAACGAAGACACACCCACAGACACGAGGACGACCATGACCCCATCGAGCTCCAAGTCCGAGATGGTGGTGCTGCTCCTACCCGATCTGCTCACCGCGAAGCACGCATCAGAGGAGCTTCGGGCTGCGGTCTACGAGGGCCGCATCCGCGCCGCTGATTGGGTCATCGCCGAGCACATCGACGGCAAGGTCCGCCTTCACCACATGAAGGAATCCGGCGCCGCACGCGGCTTCGGCGAAGGAGCGTTGCTCGGTGGGATCGCCGGCCTCGTGATCGGATCGGTACTCGCCCCCGCGCTGGTGGTCGGCGCCGTGGGCGCCGCGGCCGCGAGTCTCCACCGGGGTGGCCTTCCCAAACAAGCGATGGACGAGATCGGTGGAGCCGTCGCCGACGGTCACACCGCCCTGATCATCCTCACCGACCCCAACTCGGCCCGGATCGTCACCGACGAGACCTTCACCAACAGCACCGTGCGGACCTTCACCATCGATCCCCGAGACACCGCAGCTGTGCACGACGCTGCGACAGAGATCACCGAGTCGTTCGAGGAGCCTCCCTTCGACCCGTTGGGCGAATGGCAACCACCTTCCGCGTGACCACATGTCCCGTCACTCGGGCTTCACGGGGCTCGATCTCACCCGCCGCAGGTGATGCCTCCACGTGGCCGCAACGTGACGATTGGCGACAACCACGACCACCACGAGCCCGCATCACCGGCTTTCACCGGCCTGGCGCAACGGCGCCCCGCACACCCCACTCTGGAGAAGGATCATGAAGACATCCCGCATCGCCATCCTCGGCCTCAGCAGCCTGCTGCTCCTCACCGCAGCGTGCTCGTCGACCACCTCGACCAGTGCCTCCACGACGGCCGCGACCGGGACAACCGCCGCCACGAAGAACTTCCAGGTGTCCACACCCGACGGACAGGTGTCGCTCTCCCTCGACGGCAACCTTCCCCCGAACTGGCCCTCCGACTTCCCCGTCCCCCGCGGCACCACCGCCGCTGGCTCCGGCTCGCTCGGCGGGTCGAGCTCGACGACATCGGTCGCCGTCTACACCACCAGCCAGTCAGCCTCCGACGTGCTCGCCTTCTACACCGGCAACTCGAAGCTGACGACCGCCTCGTCTTCGGTGATCGGGGCGGGCAGCAGCCTCGTCGGCTCCGTCAAGATCACCGCCCCGTACACCGCGGGCGTCACCGCCCTGTCCCGCGGTGACCAGACCTACCTGATCATCACGCTCAAGACATCCACCACCGGTACCACGGCCGCCCCGTAGCGCACCGGTCGCCCCGTTGCACTCGACGACGACCCATCGAGCGAGGCACAGAGATGGAACCGACAAGGCAGGAACAGCAGAACGAGGGTCGAACCATCCGGGCGGCGACGCCGCGCTCGACCGCCGGAGGGTGGCGACCAGCTGCCGACCGGACCGACCCTGTCGCCGTGCTCGCGGTCAACCTCGGCCGCAACGACAACTTCGACCGAGCCGCCATGGAGGTCGCCACGCGATACGCGGACCTCAACGAACTCGACTGCCACCGCCACCGCAACGCCATCGCCGACGGCCACCTGCCACCCGATGCTCGCGTCGGAACGCACGGACGCCCCCCACCGCGGATCGAGACGGTGTGAGGTGACGACCTCTGGCACCGGGCTCGGGGTGACTCCTGGCGTGGCCGACTCCGGCGTGTCCGGATCCCCAGCGCCGACGTTGATGACGGTCGGACGGCACCCGGGGGACATCTTTCGGGTGGGGCTCGGCCTGGCGCTCCTCGGCGTGACCCTGTTGATCGTGCGTTTCGAGGGCACCACCACGACCGAACGTGATGTGTTCGACCTGCTCAACCGGCTCCCCGCGCTCCTCGACCTCCCGCTGCGCACGGTGATGCAGGCCGGGGCGTCGGCGACCGCGGTCATGGTCGTGGTCCTTACCCTGTTCACCCACCGACCCCGCTTGGCTGCGTCGGCAGGATTGGCGGCGCTCGGCGCCTGGGTGGCCGCGCAGGCGCTCAAGCCGCTGATCGACCGGGGCCGCCCCGTCGATCTGTTCGGTGAGCTCGCCCGGGCGTCGACGAGCGGGCTCGGGTTCCCGTCGTCCCACACTGCGGTGGCCGCGGCGCTCGCCACCACCGCGGCACCGTATGTCCCCCGGGGCTGGCGGCGGATCCTGTGGGCCGGCGTGGTTGCGGTGGCCGTCGCCCGCATCTTCGTGGGCGCCGCGCTGCCCCTCGACGTCGTCGGCGGTGCTGCGCTCGGCTGGACCGTCGGCTCGGCGGTGCTGCTCGCGCTCGGCGCCCCGTCGCGGTTGCTGACCGCGACCGCCCTCGACGCGGCCGTCGCTGCGGTGCTCGGCCCCGGGACCTCGGTGCGCCCGTTGGCGGCCGACGCCCGGGGCTCGACGCCGTTCCTCGCCACCACCACCGACGGCGACGTCCGGTTCGTCAAGGTCCTCACCGACGACGAGCGCGACGCCGACGCCCTGTTCAAGCTCACCCGCTTCCTGTCCTACCGACAGGTCGAGGACGAGGCCCCGTTCACCACGGTGCGCCACGCCGTCGAGCACGAGGCGTATGCCGGCCTGGCCGCCGCTCGAGTCGGCGCCAGGGTGCCCGACGTGCTCGGTACGGCCGGTGATGGCAGCCTGCAGATCCTCGTCACCACCATGGTCCCCGGCGGCGAGGGCCTCGACCAGATCGCTGACACAACGCGTATTGAGGCCGCGCTTCCGGCATTGTGGGAGCAGGTGTCGACCCTGCACGCGGCGCGGATCGCGCACCGGGACCTGCGGTTGGCGAACGTGATGCTCGACGGTGAGCGCCGGCCGTGGCTCATCGACTTCGGCTTCGCTGAATTGGCCGCCAGCGAGCGCCGCCGTGCGCTCGACGTGGCCCAGCTGCTGGTGTCCAGCGCCACCGTGGTCGGGGCCCCCTCCGCCGTCGCGGCGGCCGTCGGCGCGCTCGGAGATGCCCCGGTGGCCGCCGCGGCGCCCTTCCTGCAGGAGCCGGCCCTGTCCCGGGCCACCCGCACCCTGCTGAAGCAGCATCACGGGCTGCTCGAGGCGCTCCGTCACGAGGTCGAGGCCGCCACCGGGTCCGGCCCGGTGGTGCTCGAGAAGCTGGTGCGGATCACCCGCGCGAACGTCGCGCTGCTCGTCTTCGCTGCGCTCACCCTGTACGTGCTGATCCCCCGCCTAGGCGAACTGGGCGACGCGGGGAGCGCCTTGCGTCAGGCCGAACCGGGGTGGGTGCTCGCCGCCCTCGCCTGCTCGGTCGCGAGCTACCTGTCCGCCGGCGCCGAGCTGCTGGCGGCCTCACCCGCGCCACTTCCGTACTGGCGCACCGTCCAGACCCAGGTCGCCGCGACCTTCGCCAACCGCCTGGCGCCCGGCTCGATCGGCGGGCTGGGCGTCAACGTCCGGTTCCTCCAACGGCACGGGCTCGACAGCACCCAGGCCGGCACCGCCGTCGCCACCAACGGCGGCGCCGCCGGGATCGCCCACGTCGTCCTGCTCATCGCCGCCCTCTGGACCACCGGCCGACGCGGCCTGCCCACCGTCGACCTGCCCGATGGCTGGCTCGTGCTCGTCGGGGTCACCGTCGCTCTGGCGGTCGCCGGCATCGTGGTGCTGCGCCGGTCGAGCTGGCGGACCCGCATCGTCCGCTCCTTGACGGAGGCACGGCACCAGATCGGTGCCCTGGCGCGCCGACCGGCACGAGCGACGACGCTGCTGCTCACCGCCTTCGGGGTGACCGGCGCCTACGTCCTCTGCGCAATCGCATCAGTGCGCGCCTTCACCGACTCCGTGCCCGCCACCGCCATCGCCCTCGCCTACCTCGTCGGAGCCACCCTCTCCGCTGCCGCCCCCACCCCCGGTGGGCTGGGCGCCATGGAAGCCGCACTCGTCGCTGGGCTCACCGCCGTCGGCGTCGCCACCCCCGACGCCGTCGCCGCCATGTTGCTCTTCCGACTCCTCACCTGGTGGCTACCCATCGCGCCCGGGGCCGTGGCCCTCTCGGACCTGCGCCGCCACCACCAGGTCTGACCCGAGCGGACAAGACACCGACCGCCCGGCAGGGACTTCGCCTCGGCGAGATGCCACGTGGACCATCGCCATGGTCGGTTCCGTGACGCTCATGCACGCAGCCCACCGCAGAACGAGCTACGTGCCTGCGGAGTCCCGGCCGGAACCGTGTTCGTAACACCTCATCCGGCATGAACATTACTTGCGTGCTGGCCACCACGTGGCCTCGCTCCAGGGCGTGGCCGATGAGGCAGGACTGCAGCTCACGGGAGATCGGCTGGTAGTCCGAGGTGCCGTTCTTCTCCAGGAGAGGCGGGTCTCCGGGGCCGTTACCGGCCGCCGCGGAGCGCTCGTCGCGATGGTGGGATTGCTCCCACTGGTGAGTGTCGGAGGGGGGAGTTGTACCTTTACCCCACGCGCTTTCCGCCCGGGACAGTACGAGGCCGCAGCATAGATGGGCTGGTCAGCGGCCGTGAACGGTCCTCGGTCAGCGATGGGCGGCAGCGGTGCCGTTGGAGAAGACCAGACGGTTCCCCGTCGCTACCTTGTCAGCCGCTCGTCGCGTGGGAGCCGTGATCGATCCGATGCCGGTCGAACCCTGAGTGACGGTGTCGATCAACCAGCCATCACAGGTCCGGTGGATCGGCCCCCGGCGCCTGGTCGGAGGTTGGGTGGAGGCGGGGTTCGGCTTCGGCGGCGGTCTTCGGTCCGCGCAGTGCTGTGTAGAGGGCGGCCGCGCCGGCGAGCGCGGCACCGATCATGAGCGCGGGGAGCATGCCGTCGACGAAGGCTTGACGGGCGGCGTCGAGCAGTCCCGCGCCCGAGGGTCCCATCTGGGTGGCGACGGCGAGCGCACCGCCGATGCCTTCGGTGACGGGTTCGGCGAGTTGGGGGGGCAGGGCGGTTGTCGCCGGTTCGATGTTGGCCTGGTAGGCGGAGTTGAGGACCGAACCGATGAGGGCGATGCCGACGGCGCCGCCCATCTCGCGGACGGTGTCGTTGAGCGCAGACGCGACGCCTTGTTTCTCTTCGGGAAGCGAGGCGGTGATGGCGGCGGTGGAGGGGCTCATGGCGAGACCGACGCCGGCGCCGAGAATGAGGATCCCGGGAAGCACGGAGAGGTACCCGCCTGCGGGGTCGGCCATCGCAGCGAACGTGAGGAGGCCGGCAGCCATCAGGAGCATGCCCGTGACGAGGGTGCGGCGAAACCCGACGCGTTCGGCGATCGTCGGGGCGATGGTGGAGAGCGGCATCATCATGATCGCCATCGGCAGCAGACCGGATGCGGCTCCGAGCGCGGAATAGCCGAGGACCGCTTGGAGGTACTGGACGAGCACGAGGAACAGCGAGAACATCACGGCGAAGACGACGAAGAGGTTGATCGATCCCGCGGCGAGACCACGGATGGCGAAGATGCGTACGTCGAGCAGCGGGTGGTCGCGACGTAGCTCGACGAGCACGAACGCGAACGAACCGAGGATTCCGGCGGCAAGCGCGACGAGGGTGATGGGGGCGGACCAACCCTGTTCGGGTCCTTCGTGGAACGCGAGAACGAGCCCACCGACGGCGATGACCGAGAGCAACGATCCGGCGATGTCGAAGCCGGCTTCGCTGTGTTCAACCGAGTGCGGGACGAACAGCGCGGTGAGCGCGAACGAGATCGCCGCGAGGGCGATGGGAAGGGCGAACACCCACGGCCAGGTTGCGTTGTCGATGATGGCTGCCGAAGCGAAAAGGCCGATGATCCCGCCGGCACCGGCAAAACCGGCCCAGGTGCCGATGGCCTTGGCCTGTTCTTCCCGGGGGAAGCTGGTGGTTATGACCGACAGGGTGACAGGCATGACCATCGCGGCGGACACGCCAGCGAGGACTCGCAAGGCGATGAGGGTCGTCGGATCGCCCGCGAATGCCGACGCGAGGTTTGTGACCGCGAACAGGACGAGCCCGATCATCAGGACGGGCTTGCGTCCCCATCGGTCACCGATCGCACCGACGGGCATCAACAGCGCGGCGAGGGCGAGGGTGTAGCCGTTGATGATCCACAGCAGCTGACTCTGGGAAGCCTCGAGGTCTGCGGCGAGCGCCTGCTGTGCGACGTTGAGCCCCGAAACCGATGCCACGATGGCCACCAGAGCGACACACATGGCCGCGAGGATGAGCCGGCGCCTGCGGGGGTCGTCGACGATGACTTCGGCACCGACGGGTGGGGTCGTGGGCTCGGCGACATCTGGAGTCGAACGCTCGCTCGGTGTGATCTTCACGATGCCTCTTGGTTCTCGCCTGCGGGCGTCATCGGGAGCTGTCTGGACCTGCTTACTTTAGCGACACCTTGTCGCATAGGCGACATATGGTCGACGATGATGAGGTGGGGCAGTTAGCGTTGTCCCGTGGACGAAGTCAGCGTGGATCCCCGTGTCATCCGCACTCGCGAATCGGTGCTGCGCGCAGCTCGCGAGGTGTTGCTCGAGGAGGGGTGGGAGCAGGTGACCGTGGCGCGGGTGGCCGAGCACAGCGGGTACAACCGGGCGACGTTGTACAGGCATTGGCCCAACCGTCTCGACTTGCTGAAGGACGCGATCGGCGAGGCGGCGGCGTTGTCGCACTCGGTTCCGACGGGCGACACCCGGTCCGATCTCATCGCCGAGGTGGAAGCGTTTCGGGTGGCGGTCACCAAGACGGGGTTGGGTCACATGGCGCTGGCGATCAGCCATCAGGCGAAGACCGACACCGGGTTCGCGGAGCTGAACCAATCGATGCGGGCCGCGGGTGCTCGGGTGTTGGAACAGATCCTCGGCGACGGCCGCCGCGCCGGGCTGCTCTCGGCCGATCTCGACATCGACAGTGCCGTCGGGTTGCTGGTGGGCCCGATCCTGTATCGCTATCTCTTCGAGCCGAGCCCACCCGACCGCGTGTACGTCGAGGTGATCGTCGACGGGTTCCTCGCCGCAAACGCTGCCTGACGCGTCACCCAGCCGGGCGGGGGTCGGCGATGAGGACAGTGCCCTGGGCGAGGCCGCAGGGTCGGCCGTTGTTGTGGACCTCGACCTGGACGACTGCAGTGCGGCGGGTGAGCGACACGATGGTCGCGGTGGCAGTGAGGGCGCCGTCGCGGACGGCGGCGAGAAGGTTGAGCTTGAACTCGGTGGTGGCGGCCCAACGGCCGCGTTCGATGACCGGGTAGAGGACGGCGCCGAGGACGTGGTCGACGAGCGCGGAGAGCACTCCCCCGTGCATGCTGCCGAACGGGTTGAGCAGCTCGGGTCGTACGTCGAGGGTGGCGGTCATGGTGGCGGGGCCGATGTCGGTGGTTCGGATGCCGAGGTAGGCGGGGAGCCCGGTGAGGGCCATGTCGCCATCGCGCATGGCGTCGGCGGTGGCTTGGTCGTAGCGTTCGGGCACGATCGGTTCGGGCATGGTCGTCCTGGGTTGGGTCAGTCGGTCTGGGAGAAGGTGGAGAGGTCGACGGCGAGGAAGAGGGCTTCGGCGCGTACGAAGACACCGTCGGGCCCGGCGCCGGTGGCTTCGATCCAGAGCTTGCGGTCGGCGCGGTCGCGTAACGCGGCGGTGAAGGTGAGTGGCTGGTGCAGCGGTGCGGGCCCGACGTAGTCGATGTTGAGGTTGGCGGTGTAGGCGAGGTCGCCGATGAGGGGCAGGACGAAGCCCATGGTCTCGTCGAGGATGGCGGCGATGATGCCGCCGTGGGCGCGTCCGGGGGCGCCTTCGAACGCGGGTCCGAGGGTCGTGGTGGCGACGGCGGTGTCGCCGTCGCGGCGCACCTCGAGGCCGATGCCCATGGGGTTGGTGCGTCCCGACACGATGGAGTCGCGGAACAGGTCCATGACTTCGCCGTCGATGCCGAGGTCCCGGCGCGGTTCGCCCCTGAGCACCGCGGCGAACCTCGGGTTGGCGGCGAGCTCGGCGGTGCGGTCGCGTGCGGGCCCGGCGCTGACGGTTTGGTGGAAGGTGTCGGCGGCGCGGGTGATGGCGGTGGCGGTGGGGGTGTCGATGCGGTGCCCGACGAGGGCGTGTCCGAGTCGTTGCAGCGCGCGGGCCAGGTCGGCGCGGGCGGTGAGCTCGTCATCGGTCTCGTCCAGGTTCATGGTGAGGTTGGTGCTCCTGTTGGTGGCGCCCGGTCAGGTCAGGACGGGTTCGGGGTCGCTCGGTTCGGATGACGGGTCGGTGAGGTCGATCGTGCTGCCTTCGATGTCGACGTTGGGCAGGATGCGGTCGAGCCAGCCGGGGAGCCACCAGTTGCGGCTGCCGAGCAGGGTCATTGTGGCCGGGACGACGATCATGCGGATGATGGTGGCGTCGAGCAGGACCGCTACTGCGAGGCCGAGGCCGAACATCTTCATCTCGGGTCCGTCACCGAGGATGAAGCTGGCGAACACGCTGACCATGATCAGTGCGGCGGCGGTGATGACCCGGGCGGAGGATGCGAGGCCGTGCACAACGCTGCCGGTGGCGTCGTGAGAGGTGGTCCACTCTTCGCGGACGCGGGAGAGGATGAAGACCTCGTAGTCCATGGACAGCCCGAAGAGGACCGCGAACATCATCATGGGCAGGAACGAAATGATCGGGATGGCCTGTTCGAGGCCGAGCGCTTCGATCCCCCATCCCCATTGGAAGACCGCGACGAGGATCCCGTAGGACGCCGCGATGCCGAGCAGGTTGACGAGAGCGGCCTTGAGCGCGACGAGCGGTGAGCGGAACACGGCGGTGAGGAGCAGGAAGGAGAGCACGACGACGGCGCCGATGAAGATGGGGAGCCGTTCGGTGAGCCGCCCGGAGATGTCGATGAACGCGGCGGTGGAACCGGTGATGAGGACCCGTTGGTACGCGGGTTCGTTGACGTTGGGGATGGTTTCGTCGCGGAGGCGGTGCACCAGGTCGGTGGTGGCCCGGTCCTGGGGTGAGGTCTTGGGGATGATGGGCAGCACCGCGGTGGTCCGGTCGGCGTTGAAGCGGGGTGGGGCGACGATGAGCACGCCCGAGGTCGCCTGGATGGCGGCGGCGACCGGTTGGAGTTGCGCTTCGGGGGTGGCGTCGGGGCCGAGCTCGACCACCGCGACGAGCGGTCCGTTGAACCCGGGTCCGAATCCTTCGGCCATGAGGTCATAGGCACGCCGTTCGGTCGCCGACTCGGGTCGATTGCCGGCGCCGGGCCAGCCGAGCTCGAGGGAGAGCGCGGGCACGGCGAGGACGGCGAGGACGGCGACGGCGGGGATGAGGTGGCGCCAGGGGCGAGCGCAGACGCGGCGGGCCCAGCGGGCCGAGACGGTGTTGGAGGAGTCGGTGTCGGTCTCTTGGCGGACGCGTAGGAACGGGACGCGCAGCCGGTCGATGCGTTCGCCGATCAGGCCGAGCATCGCGGGGAGGAGGGTGACGGCGATGAGCACCGCGACGGCGACGACGATGGACGTTGCGACACCGAGCGAGGTGACGAGCGGGATGCCGACGAAGGACAGTCCGAGGATTGCGATGACCACGGTCGCTCCGGCGAAGATCACGGCTTGGCCGGCGGTCGCGTTGGCGATGCCGACGGCATCGATGACGCTGTTGCCGGCTGCGAGTTGTTGGCGGTAGCGGCTGACGACGAACAGGGCGTAGTCGATGCCCACCGCGATGCCGATCATCGATGCCAGGATCGGAGCGACGGAGGTGACCGACATGTGGGCGGCGAGCACCCGGATCAGGGAGAGTCCGATGGCGAGGCCACCGAGCGCGGTGACGAGCGGGACCCCCATCGCCATCACGGACCCGAACGCGACGAGCAGGACAACCATGGCGACGGTGAGGCCGATGATCTCCGAGGTACGGGCCTGTTCAGGGTTCTGGCGTTCGACGATGTCGCCGCCGTACTCCACTTGCACGCCGGCGGCTTCCGCGGGTGCTTCGGTGGCAACAAGGTCGGCGATGCCACCCGAGCCGACGGCGCGTCCGTCGATCTCGTAGCGCAGTTCGGCGAACGCGATGCGGCCGTCGCGGCTAACCCGTCCGAAGCCTTCGGGGCTGAAGGGGTCGACGACGGCGATCACGTGGGGGACGGCGCGAGCCTGTTGCAAGGTGGCGTCGATGCCGGCCTTGCGGGCGGGTTCGTCGAGGCGACCGTCTTCGACGGCGAACACGATCCGGGTGGTGGATCCCCATTCGGCTGGGAACTCGGCCTGGAGGATGTCGAACGCGTCCTGCGAGTCGCTGTCGGGGATGGTGAGACTGTCGCTGGGCGCGGCGCCGGCGAGCTGTCCGGCGGTGATCGCGCCGGCGGCGAGCAAGCCCCAGAGGGCTATGACGAGCCAGTGCCGTCGTGCCGCGGTGGCACCGAGACGGTGCAGGAATCGCGACATCGTTCAGGTCGCCGTTTGCGGGTGAGAT
>Ga0209023_10003642_pt1 | contig 18209 bp, 10 predicted proteins | sample LakOneMetagenome_FD_187468 | JGI IMG/M metagenome (GOLD analysis project Ga0209023, IMG submission 187468) | Freshwater and sediment microbial communities from Lake Erie, Canada (SPAdes) (version 2) | ecosystem: Environmental > Aquatic > Freshwater > Lentic | place: Lake Erie, Canada... | reverse complement strand
GTCGCGCACTTCCCGGATCTGGAGGTGTTGATCGTGGGCCGTGGCGACGAGGACGAATTGCGCAGTGACGCAGGCGAACTCGCCGGTCATCTGCGGTTCCTCGGTCAGGTGGACGATGCCGAGAAGGCATCGGCACTGCGCAGCGCCGACGTGTACTGCGCGCCCAACCTGGGCGGCGAGAGTTTCGGGATCGTGCTCGTCGAGGCGATGGCCGCCGGCACCCCGGTGGTGGCCAGCGACCTCGACGCGTTCCGCCGGGTGCTGGCCGACGGCGCCGCGGGCCGACTGGTGCCGGTGGGTGACTCCGATGCGCTCGCGGTCGCGCTGATCGGCGTGCTGGACAACCCCGCGGCGCGACACCGCTACGTCGCCGCGGCCCATGAGGCCGTGCAGCGTTACGACTGGTCGGTGGTGGCCGATCAGATCATGCGGGTCTACGAGACGGTGGCCGGTGCCGGGGTGAAGGTTCAGGTGGTTCCGTGAGCGCCGGGCTGACGGTGCTGATCGCACTGGGCACGCTGATCGCCTTCGTGCTGGCGATGGGTGCGGTGTGGGCGTTCGGCACCGCCAACCGACTGGACCGCCTGCACGTCCGCTACGACCTGTCCTGGCAGGCGCTGGACAGCGCACTGGCCCGCCGGGCGGTGGTGGCGCGGGCGGTGGCCGCCGACAGCTACGGCGACCTGGCCGTCGGCCGTCGCCTCGTCGCGCTGGCCGACGCCGCCGAACGCGCGCCACGCGCGGGCCGCGAGACCGCCGAGAACGAGCTGTCGACCGCACTGGCGCGGGTCGACATGGCTCGGTTGCCCACCCCGCTGGTGGCCGAACTGGCCGACGCCGAGGCCCGGGTGGTGCTGGCCCGGCGGTTCCACAACGACGCCGTCCGGGACACCTTGGCCCTGCGCGAGCGTCCCGTGGTCCGGTTGCTGCGCCTCGGCGGGCACGCGCCGTTGCCGACATACTTCGAGATCGCCGAACGGGTGACGAATCCAGACACCGAAACCGACGAGCCCCTGTTGCGGACGTCGGCCCGGGTGGTGCTGCTCGACGAGACCGGCGCGGTGCTGCTGTTCTGCGGATCCGATCCGGCGAAAGAGTGCGCGGGGCCTCTTGCTCGCGGAACTACACCGCTCGCCGAACCCGGCCGGGATGTCGCCGGGCCGGGCCGTATGTGGTGGTTCACCGTCGGCGGTCAGGCGCTGGTCGGGGAGCGGCTGGTGCAGGCTGCGGTCCGGGAACTGGCCGAGGAGACGGGGCTGCGGGTGCATCCCGACGAACTCCTCGGCCCGGTCTGGCGGCGCGACGCGATGATCGACTTCAACGGTTCGGTGATGCGCAGCCGCGAGTTCTTCTTCGTCCACCGCACCACCCGGTTCGAGCCGTCGGCGGCCGGCCGTACAGCCCTGGAGCGCCGTTACATCCACGGGCACCGCTGGTGTGACGCAGCCGACATCGCGAATTTGGCCCAGGGCGGGCAGACCGTGTATCCGCTGCAGCTGGGGGAGCTGCTGGAAACCGCTCAGCGGCTGACGAGCGCCCGGCAGACCTGGGTGGTCCCGGCGGAGCCGCAGGCCATCCGCTGATCGCTTGGACAATCGGTTTGGTGCGCACCCTTAGAATGGGCGGGTAACCAGCCAAGGAGAGATAACTGTGGACGCCCAGACCAACGGGACGGCCCCCCGGACCGGAACCGCGCACGTCAAGCGCGGTATGGCCGAAATGCTCAAGGGCGGCGTCATCATGGACGTCGTCACCCCCGAACAGGCCCGCATCGCCGAGGCCGCCGGCGCCGTCGCCGTCATGGCGCTCGAACGCGTGCCCGCCGATATCCGCGCCCAGGGCGGGGTGTCGCGGATGAGCGATCCGGACATGATCGAGGGCATCATCGAAGCCGTCACCATTCCGGTGATGGCCAAGGCCCGCATCGGTCATTTCGTCGAGGCGCAGATCCTGCAGAGCCTCGGGGTGGACTACGTCGACGAGTCCGAGGTGCTCACCCCGGCCGACTACGAGAACCACATCGACAAGTGGCGGTTCACCGTGCCGTTCGTCTGCGGCGCCACCAACCTGGGCGAGGCGCTGCGGCGGATCACCGAAGGCGCGGCGATGATCCGGTCCAAGGGCGAGGCCGGCACCGGCGACGTCTCGAACGCCACCACCCACATGCGCAAGATCGGTGCCGAGATCCGGCGCCTGACCTCGCTGTCCGAGGACGAGTTGTTCGTGGCCGCCAAGGAACTGCAGGCGCCCTACGAGCTGGTGGTCGAGGTGGCGCACGCCGGCAAGCTGCCGGTGACGCTGTTCACCGCGGGCGGCATCGCCACCCCGGCCGACGCGGCGATGATGATGCAGCTGGGCGCCGAGGGGGTGTTCGTGGGTTCGGGGATCTTCAAATCGGGCAACCCCGCGCAGCGGGCGGCCGCGATCGTCAAGGCCACCACCTTCTTCGATGACCCCGACGTGCTGGCCAAGGTGTCGCGTGGGCTGGGTGAGGCCATGGTCGGGATCAACGTCGAGGACATCGCGCAGCCGCACCGACTCGCCTCGCGCGGCTGGTAACCCTTGGCCATCGAAGAGATCCTCGATCTGGAACAGCTCGAGGTCAACATCTACCGCGGCGGGGTGTTCAGCCCCGAATCGGGTTTCCTGCAAAGGACTTTCGGCGGGCACGTGGCCGGTCAGTCCCTGGTCTCGGCGGTTCGGACGGTACAACCGGAGTTCCAGGTGCACTCGTTGCACGGTTACTTCCTGCGCCCCGGCGACGCCCGCGCTCCGACGGTGTACCTGGTGGACCGGCTCCGCGACGGCGGGTCGTTCTGCACCCGCCGGGTCAGCGCGGTCCAGCACGGCCAGACCATCTTCAGCATGTCGGCGTCGTTCCAGAGCGACCAGTCCGGTATCGAGCACCAGGACGAGATGCCGTACGCGCCGGCACCCGATGACGTGCCCGGTTTCAAGACCACCGCGAAGGTGTTCGACGACGCCAGCTTCCGCCAGTTCGACGAGTGGGACGTGCGGATCGTGCCGCGCGATCAGCTGCGGCTCCGCGAGGGCACGGCGTCCCAGCAGCAGGTGTGGTTCAAGCACCGCGACCCGCTGCCCGACGACCACGTGCTGCATATCTGCGCGCTGGCCTACATGAGCGATCTGACCCTGCTCGGTTCGGCGCAGGTCAACCACATCGAGGAGCGCAAGCACCTGATGGTGGCCTCCCTGGACCACGCGCTGTGGTTCATGCGGGCGTTCCGGGCCGACGAGTGGCTGCTCTACGACCAGTCCTCACCGTCGGCGTACGGCGGTCGGTCGCTCACCCAGGGCAAGATCTACAACCGGTACGGCGAGATGGTCGCGGCCGTCATGCAGGAGGGGCTCACCCGCTACCAGCGGGACTATCGCCCGTGACCCGTGTCGGTGTGCTGGCGCTGCAGGGTGACACCCGTGAGCACCTGGCCGCGTTGACCGCGGCCGGTGCCGAGGCCGTCACCGTGCGCCGCACCGCGGAGTTGGACTCGGTCGACGGGCTGGTGATCCCCGGTGGGGAGTCGACCGCGATCAGTCACCTGTTGCGGGTCTTCGATCTGCTCGAGCCGTTGCGTGCGGCGCTGGCCGGCGGGTTGCCGGTGTACGGATCGTGCGCCGGGATGATCCTGTTGGCGTCGGAGATCCTTGATGCCGGCAACCAGGGCCGTGAGGCCGTGCCGCTGGGTGTCATCGATATGACCGTGCGGCGCAACGCTTTCGGACGGCAGGTGGATTCGTTCGAGGAGGATATCGAGTTCGCCGGGCTCGGGGAACCGATGCACGCGGTGTTCATCCGGGCGCCGTGGGTCGAGCGGGTGGGGCCGTCGGTGGAGGTGCTGGCCACCGCGGCCGGGCATCCCGTCGCCGTGCGGCAGGGCGCCGCCATCGCGACAGCGTTTCATCCCGAGGTCACCGGGGACCGGCGAGTGCACCAGATGTTCGTCGACGGGATTTCGGTGCGCTCTGCTGCATCGAGCGGCGATTAGCGCGCCGAATCACCAAGAAGAGCGGCTTTACTGGATCTTGACCGCACGTTGAATCGCCCCACCGACGATGGTGACGTGACTACCCTTCAAACGGTGGAGCTGGGGGTTTTGGGACCTCTGCACGTCCGGCAGTATGGCCTGCCGGTCGTCATCCCGGGCGCCAAACCGCGTGCAATTCTCACGATGCTCGGGCTGTACGCCGGTTCCGTCCTGCCGGCTGACTCCCTGGTGGAGTTGCTCTGGGGCGACGAGCCACCGCGCACCGCCGAGAAGGCCCTGCAGACGCACATATCTTCGTTGCGTCGCACCCTGGGCGAGGGTGTCGTGCTGACCGAGGGCGCGGGCTGGACCCTGGCGGGGGTCGAGGCGGACGCCACGCGGTACACGCTGATCGCCAACGATGGCCGTGACGCCGCGTCCGCCGGTGATACCAGCCGAGCGGTCGCGCGATTCGCGGCTGCGCTGGCGCTGTGGCGCGGAATCCCTGAACTACCCGATTCCCAGCGCGGAGCGTCCGAGCGGACCCGCTGGATCGAGGACCATGCGGCGCTGTTGGAAGACCGCGCCGATGCCCTGCTCGCGACGGGTCGGGCGGCAGAGCTCATCGGTGAGCTCGAGGCCGCGGTGGGCGTTGCGCCGCTGCGCGAGCGGCGATGGGGTCAGCTGATGCTCGCTCTCTACCGTTCCGGCCGGCAGGGTGAAGCCCTCGCCGCATACCGACGGGCGCGGTCGCTGTTGGCCGACGAACTCGGGGTCGATCCGGGACCGGATCTTCGGCGGCTCGAGGCTGCGATCGTCGCCCAGGATCGCTCACTGGATATCATTGTGGCACAACATCTTCCCTCTATCACAAGGGCGGTTACCTTTCTGCTCACCGACATCGAGGGCTCGACCGCCGCGTGGGAGTCGGACGCCGATGCCATGGCGGTGGCGCTCGCCCGCCACGACGAGCTCGTCGAACAGGCCGTCACGTCCCGCGGGGGACGGTTGATCAAGACGCGCGGCGAGGGCGATGCCACGTTTTCGGTTTTCGAACGGCCGTCCGCCGCGGCCGCGGCAGCACTCGAGCTGCAGGACGCGATCGTGCACGAACCGTGGCCGCTGCGGGAGGCGATGCGTATCCGGGTGGCGCTGCATACGGGCGAGGCGGAGCTTCGCGACGGTGACTACTTCGGCCGCGCGGTCAACCGCGCCGCCCGGCTGCGGTCGCTGGCGGTGGGAGGTCAGATCCTCTGCTCGGGTGCGACGGCCGAGCTGGTTGTCGACACGCTGCCCGATGACGTCGTGCTCGCCGACCTCGGCATACGTCAGCTCCGTAATTTGGCTCGCCCCGAGCACGTCTTCGAGCTGCGGCTGGAGACCCCGGCTGACGGTCCGGCGGAGCGCACAACCGATGTGCCCATCGAGCGGCCGGGATTACCCGCGGTGCTGGCCGGGGCCGGTCCGTTCGTGGGACGTTTACACGAACTGGAGGCACTCCTGTCGGCGTGGCAGATCACCCTTGCCGCTGGCTTGCATGCCGTGCTGATCGCCGGCGAACCGGGTGTCGGCAAGACGCGCCTGGCCGGCGAATGGTCCCGACAGGCCCATGCGCAGGGTGCTGTGGTGATCTATGGCCGGTGCGACGAGGACCTCGGTGCGCCGTATCAGCCGTTCGCGGAGGCCCTGCGTTCGCTCGCACCATGCCTTGGTGCCAGCCGACTGCGCGGAATTCGCGGCGTGGAGGCACTGCTTCCGCTGATTCCCGGCCTGACCGAGTTTCTGCCCGATATCGCCACACCCGCCCGCGCCGACCCGGGCACTGAGCGCTATGCACTTTTCGACGCGGCCGTTGCGCTACTGGAGGTCGCTTCCGCCGACGCGCCCGTCATCCTGGTTCTAGACGACCTGCACTGGGCCGCCAAGCCCACGCTGCTGTTGTTGCGGCATCTGCTGCGCTTCGGTGAACACGCCCGCGTGCAGATCCTCGGCACCTACCGCAGCACCGACCTCGATCGCTCCCACCCGCTGGCGGCAATGCTCGCTGACCTCCACCGCGATGGCACTGCTGACCGCATTCAGCTCGGCGGCCTCGACGAGGACGACGTCACCGCATACGTCGCCGAGGCGGGTTACGGCGACGAACAGCTGGCCCGGGCGCTGGCTTCGGTGACGGGCGGCAACCCGTTCTTCCTCATCGAGGCATTGCGCCATGTGGACGAGATCGGCGGGCTTTGGGATCCGAGTACTTTGCCGCAGGGTGTTCGAGAAGCAGTGAGCCGCAGGCTTTCTCGACTACCGGGGGAGACGAACAAGGCCCTCGCCGCGGCCGCGGTGGTTGGCAGCCGATTTTCCCTCGAGCTGGTCGAGCAGGTGGTTGGTCAAGAGCTCATGGATGCGTTCGACGAGGCGTCCGCGGCGGGCATCGTTGTCGAGGAGACCGGCGGTCGATACCGATTCAACCACGCCATCGTCCGGCAGTCGCTGCTCGCCGAGCTGGCGTCCGTGCGGCGCCTGCGGCTGCATCAGCGAATCGCGACGACGCTGGAGAACGAGCCCGGCGCCAACGACGAACTGCTGGCCGAACTCGCGTACCACTACTTCGAATGTGCGTGGGCGGGGAATGCGGCCAAGGCCGTCGAATACTGTCGCCGTGCCGCAGATCAGGCGATGGCACGACTCGGCTACGAAGGCGCGGCCGACCTCTACGACCACGCCCTGCACGCGCTGGACGAGATCGACGACGCGCTGCCCGACCGCGAAGACCAGACCGCCGAATTGCTCATCGCCCGGTGCGAGGCGCTGCTGGCCGCTGGTGATGTGGCAGCGGCGGAAGGCGTGGTGTCGCAACTGCAAGAAGGCACGCGCGGCTCGGAACGGCTCGCCGCGTGGGCAACGTGCTTCGACGGACAGATCTCGATGCTGACCCACCCTGAGCGGTTGGACGAACTGGAATGCGCGGTCGGCGCGGCCGCGGACAAGCTGGCCGAACTGGCGGACGCTGCAGGGGAGGCAATGGCCCATACGGTGCGGGCCGCGTGTCTCGCCCGGCTCGGGCGCGTCGGCGACTGTGAGATCGCCCTCGATGATGCACTCGGTGCCGCACGACGCGCGCGGGAAGACCGCCGGGTGAACGCCGTTCTGGCAGGTGCGCCGCTTGCGGCGCTGTGGGGCCCCAATCCGGTTCCGCGGGCCGGCGGCCGGTGTCTTGACGTGGTGCGGCTGCTCCGGATCACGACCGACTCGCCGGCAGTCGAGGCGACGTCGACGCGATGTCAGGCGGTGTTGGAGGCCTTCCGCGGCCGGACTGCCGCGGCGCGACGGATGATCGACTCGGCCCGGCGCACGGTCACCGAGATCGGGTTACGTCACGCGCTACTCGAGGTCGAGCAGTTTGCCGGCATCGTCGAACTGGTCGCGGACGAACACACTGCGGCCGAGCCTTATCTGCGCAAGGCGTACAACGGTTTTCGCCGGATGGGCCTGGATGCCGATACCGCGGAGACCGCCGCATTGTTGGGCCGGAGCTGTCTCGCTCTCGACCGAGTCGCCGAGGCCGACGAATTATGTTCGGAGAGTGCACGGCTCGCCGGGCATGCACTGAAGCCATCGATCGCCTGGCGCACCCTGCGGGCGCAGCTGCTGTCGCGTGACCATGACTACGACGAGGCGCGTCGGGTTGCTGAGGAGGCTGTGGGCCTGGCAGAGCGCACCGACGGCCTGGTGGATCACGGCGACGCATGTCTGGCACTGGCGACGGTATTGAATGCCGCCGGTGACGCCGGAGGTGCGCGGGCCGCCGCCGGGCGAGCCGTTGATCTGTACGAACGGAAAGGCGCGGCGGCACTTGCCGATAAGGCACGGCGGCTTGTCGGCGTGCCCGGCGTCCCGGTGGCTCACGTCAAACCCGAACTGGCGAGCGCCGAACAGGAAACTGCTTGCGTGCGAGCCATCCATCGCCTGGAGGCTGCTCTCAATCGCGAAGCCTGGGACGAGGTCGAGCAGTTGCTCGCGCCCGTTGTCGCCGTCGAGAGTCGGCGGAAGATCGTGGGCTTTACCCGGATCGACCTCCAAGCGCGCGAATGGCCAACCGAGATGAGGCGATACCACGAGGTGGGGATGGTGCGCTACGGTCACGCCTTCGTCGCCGTGCGGGGCGAGCGTCTGGCTCTCGTCCGTCTGGAGGTAGGCAGTGACGACGAGAGCCCTGGCGCGCCGCAGGTCGAGACGCTCCGGCTATTCGGCCTCGACGAGGAAGGGCGAATCGCACTGCAGGTGGCGTTCGACATCGAAGACGTCGACGCCGCGATCGCTGAACTCGACGGCATTCATGCCCGGTTCGAGGCGGAGCAACTGAAGGTCCATCGTCTGCAGAACGCGGCGAGCCGCGTAGTCGAGCGCTTCTGGACGTGCTTCTTCGACCGCGACTGGGAATCAATGGCCGAGATCCTGGCCGGCGACGCGTCCGTCGAAGACCGTCGCCCGGTCGTGAACTACGGCCTCATACAGGGCTCATATTCCGTAGTCGAAAGTCTTAGGGTGGCCGCCGACACGGGTGTTGTTCATGTATCGCTGACCGTCGTGGCAACCCGAGGCGAGCGCCTCGTCCTCGTTCGTATCTGCTTCTCGAGTCACGACGAGCGGTTCGAAGCGTTCCAGAGCGAGTTTCTCGTTGGCGTCGAGATCGATGACGACCAGCGGAGCTCGGCGAACGTGGTGTACGACGTCAACGACTTCGCGGCCGCCATCGAGGAACTCGACGCCCGATACCTCGCCGGCGAAGCGGCCGCCCACGCGCACACGTGGTCGGTGATCGGCCGGTCCTACGCCGGGTTCAGTCAGGGCGAACTTCCCGCGATGACGCCCGATTGCGTGACTGTTGACCATCGTCGGGCCACCGCCTCCGCGCCCGGCGAGCTGCCCGCGGACATCCGTGCCGGGTGGGACATCGGGCGGGACGTCCGTGCCTACGTCGAGGTTGTGCATCGGTTGAGCGATCTCGGAGCGGTCTGCAGCTTTGCGGCGCATGGCGTTTCGCGCGAGGGCTTCGACGCCGAGTGGCGGATCCTCGCTCTTTCTACGGTCCACAACGACATGGTCAACCGCTGCGAGTTCTTCGACGAGTCAGACCTCGTGGCCGCGATGGCGAGATTCGATCAGCTCAGCAGGCCGGCGCCAAGACTGGCAAACACAGCGAGCCAGGTGAATGACCGCTTCGACGCATGTTTCGGGGCCCGCGACTGGGATGCCATGGCCGACATGTTGACCGACGACGTGTGCATGGACGACCGTCGACCAGTCGTTGGCAGCGGCATTCGACGCGGTCGGGATACCGTGGTCGCAGATGCGCGAGCGAACGCCAACCTCGGGGTTGCGAATGTGGCTTCGACTGTCATTGCCACCCGGGGGGATCGCCTCATGCTCGGATGCGCCCGCTTCTCGGGCCGCGATCAGAGACCGGAGGCGTTCCATACCGAGGCCCTCGGCATCGTCGAAATCGACGCAGATGAGCGGATTGTGGCGGTCGTCACGTTCGACCTCGACGACATCGATGCCGCCTTCGCAGAGCTCGATGCGCGGTACATCGCCGGCGAAGCGGCACCGTACTCGCACGCCTGGTCGGTCGTTACGGGTGCCTACGCTGCGGTGAACCGGCACGAATTCCCCGCCACTGCTCCGGACTGGGTCAATATCGACCACCGCGGGGAGACAGTGTTCGGGGCCGGTAATCTCAATGCATATTTCCGTGCGGGGCTCGACCTCGATCAAGACATCAGCATCTATCTCGAGGCCGTGCATCAGCTGACCGAACGCGGGGCAGTTATCACGTACGCGGCGCGTGAGATCTCGCAAGACGGCTTCGACGCCGAGTGGCGAGGGGTCGCAATGTTCATGCTCGACGGTGACATGGTCGAGCGCTGCGAGGTATTCGACGAGGCCGAAATCGCCACCGCGGTCGCGACATTCGAACAGCTCAACCGGCCAACGCCGCAGCTGGAGAACTCGGCAAGCCGGGCTTACGAGCGCTTCAACGCCTGTCTTGCGGCCCGAGACTGGGACGCCATGGCGGAGATGATCGCCGATGACAATGTGCATGAAGATCGTCGGCGAGTGATAGGTGGCGCTATCCGGCGAGGTCGGAATGCCGAAGTTGCGAATCTGCGGGCCGCCGTTGAAGTCGGGGTAAAGCACACCGAATCGGTCGTCATCGCGACCCGGGGGGAGCGGCTTGCGCTGACTCGTATCCGCGTATCGGGCGGCGACCAGCGACCGGAGGCGTTCGGCATCGACGTTCTGTGCATCATCGAGATCCATGCCGACATTCGGATCTCGGCCGGCATCCTGTTCGACCTCGACGACATCGACGCCGCCTTCGAGGAACTCGATGCCCGGTACCTCGTGGGCGAGGCAGCGGCTCACGCGCAGACGTGGGGGATCGTCGCAGGGTTGTACGCCGCGTTCAACCGGCATGAGCTCCCCGCAGCGGACTGGGTGACCGTTGATCACCGACCGCTCGCCGCGCTCGACGCGAGTGATCTGCAGGCGGCCCTGCGCAACGTTTGGGAACTCACTCCAGACCTCAGCATCCACCTCGAGGCGGTGCACCGGCTCACCAGTTTCGGTGCGGCCGTCACCCTTACGGCACAGGGGACGTCGCGAGAAGGCCTCGAAGTCGAGTGGCGAATGATCGAAATTGTGACTGTTGAGGGCGATCGGCTGATCGGCTTGGAGATCTTCGACGACGCCGACCTCGAGAACGCGCTCGCGTACCTCGAGGCACTGCGGCCCCGGTCGCGGCGACTCGAGAACGCAGCCAGCCAACTGACCGAGCGCTATTGGAAGTGCTTTTCGGATCGCGATTGGGATGCGATGGCCGACCTACTGGCCGAGGGTATTTCGACGGACGATCGCCGCCAGGTGGTGGGCGCCGGTGTCCGACATGGTCGCGCTGCCGAGATCGCCGAAGTGCAGACGACGGCCAATCTTGGGACGAAGCACGTGACGCCCGTAGTGATCGCCGTCCGCGGGCAGCGCCTCGCCCTGATGCGGATCGTCTTCTCCGGCCGAGACGAGCGGCCGGATGCGTTCCACAGCGAGATTCTGGGCATCGTCGAGATCAATACCGGCAACCTCATGACGGCCCGGGTCGTGTTCGACGCCGATGACCGGGAGGCCGCCTTCGCAGAACTCGACGCCCGCTACATCGCCGGTGAGGCGAGTGCCCACGCTCGCACCTGGTCAGTTTTCACAAACATCATCGCCGCGTTCAACCGGCACGAACTCCCCGCGATAATCTCAACCTTTGCGAGCATCGATCACCGACACGGGGCAGCACACGAACCGGGTGACCTGTTCGCCTACACCCAGGCATCCTGGAGCCTGACGCCGGACCGAACACACCGCATCGAAGCGGTGCATCGACTGGGTGCTCGGGGCGCGGTGTTCACCGCGGCAGCGTATGGGACCACGCAGGACGGGCTGGATGCCGAGTGGCGGATGGTCGCTGTCGGAACGGTCGAAGGCGACCTGCTGAGCCGCTCCGAGATATTCGACGAGACGGACCTCGACGCGGCGCTCGCGAGATTCGCCGCGGTCGATTCAGCACGTTGTGTCGAGAACGCCGCGACCCAGACCTGGGCAGGTGTGGTAGACGCGGCGAATCAACATCACGAGGAAGGCTTTCTGGCCCACGCCGCTGCAGACGCACGATATGAGGACCGGCGAAAAGTACTGCACGATGAAGGCGCGTCGCGGCCGGAGGTGATCCGTGCGTTGTTCGAGATGACGACGGGATGGCGGCTGGAGTCAGAACCTGTTGCTATCAGGGGATCTCGCCTCGGACTCACTCGCGATACTTACCGTGACATGACCGATGTCACGCAGCCGATCACCATGGAGCACCTGACCCTTCTGGAAGTCGGTGACGACAACCTCGGGCGCTACCTCGTGCTCTTCGACACCGACGACCGTGACGCCGCGTTCGCGGAACTCGACGCCCGCTACATCGCCGGTGAGGCGGCGCCGTATGCGCGCACCTGGTCGGTCATCGTCGAGACTTTTTCCGCGCTCAACCGGCACGAGACGCTGCCGACGAAGCCAGACTGGGTCAATATCGACCACCGGCGCGGGGTGTCGTTCGCGCCCGGTGAACTGCCTGGATTGCTCGCTTCGTGGAACCTCTCACCCTACGTCAGCAGTTCCCTCGAGGTTGTGCATCGATTGGACGACCTCGGAGCGGTGCTCAGTGCCGCGTCATTCGAAACCTCGCCGGAGGGCGTCAATGCCGAGTGGCGGGCGATCTGCGTGCTCACCGTCGACGGCGATCTCGTCGACCGCATGGAAGTCTTCGACGAGGCCGACCTCGGCGCGGCGCTCGCGAGATTCGATGAGCTCAGCCTCGGCTAGGACCGGCGGTAGACGCTCTGGCCCTCCTTGATGGTCTCCAGGACCGTGATGTCCTTGATCGCCATCGGATCGACGGTGAGTGGATTGCCGTCCAGCACAACCAGATCGGCCAATTTCCCGGGGGTCAGTGAGCCCTTCTGGTCGGCCTCACCGTATTGGGCGGCCGCGTTGACGGTGATGGCCCGCAGCGCCTCGATCGGTGTGACACGCTGATCGGCACCGAGCACCGCACCGCTGCGGGATACCCGGTTGACCGCCGTCCACAGCAGGAACATCTGATCCAGTGGGGTGACCACGAAGTCGGTGTGATTGGTCGGCTGCAGACCGAGGTCGATGGCGGCCCGCATCGGCGACAGGAAATCCGCCTGCTGTTTGCCGCGCAACGCCACGTGTGCGTCGCCGAAGTAGAAGGTGTGCTCGGTGAAGAACGACGGGATGATGTTGTAGTCGATGTAACGCTGCAATTGGTCGGGGCGGACGAACTGCGAGTGCACCATGACGGTGCGTCGCGGCCGCGACAGGTCGCCGGCGGCGGCGAATTCGTGTGCGGTCAGCGCGACGTCGATGGCCGCGTCGCCGTTGGCGTGGATGTCCAGCGGCAGCCCGAGGTCGTACACCGTCTTGAACCACCCGTTGACGGTGTCCTGCGAGAACGGCAGCTCGCCGCACCAATTCTGTTGCCCGTCCGGGCCTTCGGTGAGATACGGCGTGGTGAAGTACGCGGTCCGGCCCTGCGGCGAACCGTCCAGGGTCACCTTGACCCCGCCCAGTTTCAGCCGATTGACATAGCGCCCGAACGTCTCCGGCGGATTGGCCGCCAGCACCTCCGCGAGATCGAGGATGAACGGGTAGGCGACGATGTCGATCAACGTGGCCCCGCCGTCCGCGGCGCGCTGCATCAGCGCGACGTCTGAGGCGTGCGAGGCGCCTTCGTGGGCCGTGGTGATCCCGGCCGCGGCGTAGAGCAGCTGGCCCGCCCTGCTCCAGGCGACCTCTTGGGCGGGAGTGGGTTTGGGCATGGCCGCGAAGATCGGCAGGAACGCGGTCTCCATCACCAGGCCGTCGGGCTCGTTGCTGCCCTCCTTGCGCACGATCACCCCGCCCGGTGGTGTCGGGGTGTCGGCGGTAATGCCGAACTTCCGCAGCGCCGCGCCGTTGAGCACCGCGCCGTGCATCGACACGTGGCCCACCAGCACCGGGGTGTCGGGGAAGTCGACGTCCAGGTCAGCCCTGGACAGCGTGCGACCGCCGGGCATCAGGGTGTCGTCGTAGCCGTAGGCCACCAGTATCTCACCCGGCGCCAGCGGATGTGTGTCGCGAAAGGTCTTGAGCGCGTTGATGATCGCCGGAATGTCGGCGCCGGGACCGGCGGGCGGCGCGAACACGTTCACCTGGTTGGCGACACTCAGCGAGTTGATGTAGTGGCTGTGCGGGTCGACGAACCCCGGCGCCAGGGTGGCGCCGTCCAGCTCGACGACGGTGGTCGCGGGGCCACGGTGGGCGGCCAGCACGTCCGAGCGGGTCCCCACGGCGGTGATCCGGCCGCCGCGCACCGCGACGGCCTCAGCGGTCGGGTTGTCGTCGTCGACGGTGACGACCTCGGCGCCGACGTAGATGGTTGCCGCTGATCCCGATGCTCCCGACACGGAGTCGAGTCTAGGTTCGCCGCTAGAATCCGGGCGGTGGAATGGGTTTCGCAATGGTGGCAGCACGACGTCGTGAACGGCTACAAGGGTCCGCTGCTGCTGAGCTTCGTCGCGTTCGTCGTGACCTTCCTGACCACCCGCACCATCACCCGGATGATCCGGGCGGGCAAGGGCCCGTTCCACAACGTCAGCGCCGGGGGAGTGCACATGCACCACTCGACGCCGGGCATCATCCTGCTGATCGCGGGCGCGTTCACCGCGGTGGGCTGCCCGCCGCTGTCGGTGTGGTTGTACCTGGCGGCGTTGCTGGTCGGCGTGGGCTCATCGCTGGTGCTCGACGAGTTCGCGATGATCTTCCGGTTGCAGGACGTCTACTGGACCCAGGAGGGCCAGCTGTCGGTCAACATCGTGACACTGGCCGGCGCGTGTGTGGGCCTGGCCGCCGCCGGGGTGTCGCCGATCCACACCGCCGATCTGCCCGCGGGTGTCGCCGCCTGGCGCTATGCGGCGGTGGTGGCCCTGCTGCTGCACTTCGTGGTGGTGGCCGTCGTGGCGTTGAAGGGTAAGTACCCGACGGCGCTGATCGCCCTGTTCGTCTCCCCGGTCGCCTGGGTGGCCGCGATCCGACTGGCCCGCCCGACCTCCCCGTGGGCGCGCAAGTGGTACCACGGGGACAAGCTCGACCGTGCCCAGCGCCGGGCCGACGACTTCGACAAGCGGTGGGCGCCGATCCGGCGGCACTGGGACGACCTCATCGGTGGCACCCCGTCGGCGCCGGATCCGGCCCGGTCGTCAACGTGAGCTCCACCAGCGGCGGGTGTGCCTGACTCCGCATTATTGCTGGGTAGACTCGGCGGGTCACATACGGCGAGAACAAGAGGTAACAGGCAGATGAGCGGCCATTCCAAGTGGGCGACCACCAAGCATCAGAAGGCGGTCAAGGACGCCCGGCGTGGCAAGGAGTTCGCCAAGCTGATCAAGAACATCGAGGTCGCCGCCCGCACCGGTGGTGGGGATCCGGCCGGCAACCCGACGCTGTACGACGCCATCCAGAAGGCCAAGAAGACGTCGGTGCCCAACGACAACATCGAGCGCGCCCGCAAGCGCGGCGCCGGTGAAGAGGCCGGCGGCGCCGACTGGCAGACCATCATGTACGAGGGCTACGGCCCCAACGGCGTCGCGGTGTTGATCGAGTGCCTTACCGACAACCGAAACCGGGCCGCGGGCGAGGTCCGGGTGGCGATGACCCGCAACGGCGGCAACATGGCGGACCCGGGTTCGGTGTCCTACCTGTTCTCCCGCAAGGGCATGATCACGCTGGAGAAGAGCGGCCTGAGCGAGGACGACGTGCTGATGGCGGTCTTGGAGGCTGGCGCCGAGGAGGTCAACGACCTCGACACTGCGTTCGAAATCATCTGCGAGCCAACCGATCTGGTGGCCGTGCGGACCGCGCTGCAGGACGCCGGCATCGACTACGATTCGGCCGAGGCGTCGTTCCAGCCGTCGGTCACCGTGCCCGTCGACCTCGAGGCTGCCCGCAAGGTGCTCAAGCTGGTCGACGCGCTCGAGGACAGCGACGACGTCCAGGACGTCTATACCAACATCGACATCCCCGACGACGTCGCCGCACAACTCGACGAGGACTGAACGGGTGCCCGCCGTCCGCGATGCCAGTGATGCACGCTGGACCGTGCGCCGGGTGTGGTGGCCATTCGGTACTTGGCTGCTGGATCTGCCGGACTGGGGAGGCCTCTTCGCAATCGGCCTGGTGCTGATGGCCCCGCTGGTGGTTATCTGGCCGTTCTGGTTGCTGGCCCGCGCATTCGGCGTGCCCTGGACGTTGATCGTGCGGTGCGACCGCAACGAGGTGCGCCGGGAGAAAGTCAAGGGCTGGAAGGAATCTGGTGAACGGATGGCCGAGATCCTCGACGAGGTGCGGGCCGAGGGCGGTCCGGAGGCCGAATCCGGCGCCGTCGTCTACTGACCGGCCATCAGCGCCGCGTAGGCCCCCTCGGTGAAGGCCATCCGGGGATCGTATGTCGAGGTCAATCTGCAGGCCCGTTGAGGCGGGCGAACATCCCCTTCTGGGCCTTGTAGCAGCCGGGAACCTCGGCGAAAAGCCGGTCGTAGACGAGCCGGTGCTCAGCGCTGGGTGCGAAGATGCCGCCGATCGGGATGAGGTCGGGTAGCTCGGTGCGATCGAGTTCGCCCATGGCCAGACCGGCGAACAGTGCGGCTCCCCGCAACTGGGCGTTGAACGGGTCGGCCACCCGCTCCATGGTGCGGTTGCACACGTCAGCCATGATCTGACACCACAGGTCGGACTGCGCGCCGCCGCCGATGATGCGGATCGGGCCGCCGTCCCCGGCGTGGTTCCCGGCGAACTTGTCCACGTGGTGCAGCAGCCAGCGGCTGTTGTAGGCCACGCCTTCGAGTACCGCGCGCACCATTTCGGCGCGGGTGGTGGCCAGCGAGAGGTTGTGAAAACCGCCGCGGGCGTTGCGGTCGTCGATCGGCGAGTGCTCGCCCTTGAGCCACGGGGTGAAGATCACCCCGTTGGCGCCGGCCGGCGCCGAGGCCGCCAGCGCGGTCAGGGCGTCGTAACTGGGCGGGGGGTGGTCGAAGAACGCCTCCCGCAACCACTGCAGGCTGCGGCCGGCGGTGTCCTGGTTGTTGACCAGCAGGTAGCCGGCCGGGTCGATGCCCGGCACGGTGGCCATCTGGTGCAGCACATCGGTTTTCTTGGTGGGCAGCGGGCAGCTGATCCACGACGTGGTGGAGATGGTCATGTGCAGCTCACCCACCCGGACCGCGCCGGAGCCGATCGCCGCGCTGTGCACGTCGGGGGTGCCGGTAACCACCTGGGCGGCCGGGGAAATGCCCAACTCGGCGGCGACCGCCGGCGCCACCGGGGCGATGATCGAGCCGGTCGGCACCAGCGGGGGCAACTTGGCGCGGTCCACGCCGGCCAGTCGCACCAGGGTGTCGTCGTAGTCGAGCACGGCCAGGTTGCGGTTGTCGGTCAACCAGGCGCCCATCATCGAGGCGTGCGAGGCCGCCGGCACCCCGGTGAACCGCATGCTCAGGTAGTCGACCGGTTCCATGAACCAGCGCGCGGCCGGCTGGTGGCGCGCCAGGAACAGCATGTGCCCGACCGGGTCGTCGCCGCTGGGGGTTGGAATGCCGCCGTTGCGGCGGATCCAGGAGGCCAGCACCCGTGGCTTGTAGCCCTGCAGCCTGCCGCCCAGCGCCGCCCGGCTGTAGGGCGCGCCGCGGGTGTCCATCCACATCACACACGGGCCGACCGGCCTGCCGTCGGCGCCGACCGGAACCGTCGACGCCCACTGCCCGGTGATCGACACCCCCACCACCTGCTCGCCAGAGGCCCCGGTCTCGGCCAGGCCCCGGCGGGTGGCGTCGGCGATGATCGTCCACCAGCCCTCGGCATCCTGGGTCGCCGAGCCGTCGTCGCCGTAGCTGGTGGTCACCTCGACGTGGTCGCACCAGAGCACGGTGCCGTCCAGCGCGACGAACCCGACCTTCGGGCCGCCGGTGCCCAGGTCGACGGCCAGCACACAGCGTTCGGCGCGAGCAGCAGGATGATTCACGGGCTCGGCGGCACCGACTGCTGGGTGTCCAGCATCTGCTCCATCATTGCCTCGATGAACTGAGCTCCCTCGGTGGTAATGCCCCCCGGGATGCCTCCGTAGACCGCTGCGCTGATGGCCGGCTCCCCGGCGGCGGTTTTCTTCTTGGCGTACTCGACGGCATCGTCGAGGTCCGCGGCGAAGGCGGCCACCGTACCGGGCTGGGTCTGCGGACGGGTGACTGCCATGTGGATGGCGTTGGGGTATTGCTGCCCGTTGAACCGCCAGCCCTTCGGTTTCAGAGCGTCGGCCACGTGATAGATATCGAACTCGTCGGAGCGGAAGCTGAAGCAGAACGTCGGGTCACCCATGATCGTCAGTTCGGGGTGACTGCGCACCACGTCCTGCATGGCGAAGGCGGTTTCGAAGATGGCCTTGGCGTAGTTGCGGTAGCCCACCCGGCCCAGCTGCACCATCGAAGCCCAGGCGGCGGCGATCAGACCGCCGGAACGGGATCCCTCGATGCCCGGCGACATGTACTTGCCGCCGGTCCAGTCCAGTAGGTAGAAGTACTGTGCGTTGCG